>Ga0268262_10002425_pt1 | contig 21592 bp, 12 predicted proteins | sample TergutNc150P3_FD_190354 | JGI IMG/M metagenome (GOLD analysis project Ga0268262, IMG submission 190354) | Nasutitermes corniger P3 segment gut microbial community from laboratory colony in Florida, USA - Nc150 P3 (SPAdes) (version 2) | ecosystem: Host-associated > Arthropoda: Insects >... | reverse complement strand
ACAAAGGAATCATCGTCATGACACAGAATGAAATTGAGGAAAAAATCAAGGAACGCTTCGAGCTTAATTATGAAATTCTCAAAGCGGAAGGCGGCCATACCCTTACCAATAATGTAAAGGAAATAGCTCTTAACCAAATTCTTTTTTATTACCGCAAGATGCGTTCTGTTGCTGACCGTATAACCGAAACCGAAGTAAAACTGTCTTTGCCCGACCAGTTCACCCCATTAGGCAGACGTTTTGCCATTGAGGGCATTGTGGATATTGTTAGCGAACAGGACAAAGTTACCATGTACGACATAAAAACACATGATACAGATTTCATCAAGACAAACAAAGACATTTACGAACGTCAACTCAATGTTTATGCCTATATATGGGAAAATCTGCGGAAGAATAAACTTGACTATACCGCAATCATTTCTACATCATTACCGCCGTCATTGCGTGCCGCTATACGCCTGAAAAACGAAGAACGTATTAAGGCAGAAATAGAAAAATGGGATCCGGTTATTCCTATTGATTTCAATGAAGAACAGATAAATGAAACCATAGAAGACTTTGCCAAAGTAGTAGACAAAATTGAAACTCATAGTTTCCAGCCTCCTCCGTCTAAAACCCTCAAAAATAAAATAGAGGGGAGCAACGTCAATTTTGCCTTGCGGGTTTGCGGCAACTGCGATGCCCGCTATTCCTGCGATAGTTATCGTGAATATGCCCTGCAAACAGGTGTACATACTGCCCAAGATTTCAAGAAATACTTTGAAGATTACCATGATGATGTTGAACAGGAGAATTTTATTTCATCAAATCTTGATACTGATAAGATCAGCAGGTATGCAGATGGAATGAAATAAGGGATATTCCTTTTTCCCTCTATTCCGATCCTGTCTAAAAAATGTGAAAATGACCAAAAGTGAAGAAATATATAGTATCATTAGTGTCCAAAATAAATCCCTTTACCATACGAACTTCGGCTGACATTCAAGTAACCTTTTAGTTTTTGAGGCGGACTTGTACCACAAAAAAATCATAAAGAGAAACATCTGAAACAGTATCGTCTTTATTACTGAACTCCTTCTCTTGTTCAGGGCCAGCGCACTATGAAATTTTTCAAGAGATTTTCCTGCCGAAAATATAAAAGTTATACCGGGAACGAGAAACAAGCCATTTTTAGTCGGTAATTTTCTACTTTTCGTCCCTGTTTTGCCATATACTCCTTTATGATTTCCTTTTTTCCACTGATTTACTTAGATTTATTCAGGGAAAAAGCATAGTGTACTGGCTCTGTAAGGCAGTGCGCAGTATTGTATCAAACATTTTTTTCCTGTATAATCGAACTAATGGGAGAATTATGAAGGAATCAATACGGCAGGTAATAAAAGAGGCTATTTCAAACGCACCAGCTATGTATAGCCGCTTGATTTTGCTTGTCGGTCCGTCTGGAAGCGGAAAAACACATGCCTTAAAGGAATTTTCCGTCGAATACGAGAAGAAAATCCTTAATGTAAACCTTGAAATGTCTAAAGCTTTGCTGGAATTGCCCATTCAACGCCGCAAAAGCCGTGTCCACATTATTTTTCAGGATTTAATTAGGGATTTCTTAGGTAATGAAGACCCTCAGACCGCTTTGGTCTTTCTTGATAATCTGGAAATCCTTTTCGACAAGGATTTAAAGCAGGATCCACTAATATTATTACAAGGAGTTTCAAGAAATACCACCATTATAGCCTCATGGAATGGTCTTTGGACACAAAAACGGCTCACATTTGCAATACCAGGTCACCCTGAATACAAATTTTATGATAAAATAGATGCTCAGATCATTGAATTTAATGAGGACGAGGCGTGAAATACAAAGAACTTATCCAATTTGAAGCGCTTGAAACAATTATCCAACTTCGGGATGCGGATAAAGCCGCTTCCAGGGAAAAACTTGTCCGTTCCTATGTTATCTCCGATGAAATGGCGGACAGGATTACAGGCGTTATAATACCGCAATTACAATACAATGATCCAAGGGATAATAAAGGACTTCTTATTGTAGGTAACTACGGTACAGGTAAATCCCACCTAATGGCTGTCATCTCAGGAGTTGCAGAAGACGCTGCTCTTGTAAATTCTATAGGCCATGAAAAAGTGAAGAAAAGCACTGTTCAAATCGCCGGGCTTTTTAAGGTCATACGCACCGAAATAGGCAGCACCACCCGTAACCTGCGGGAAATTATTATTACCGCCATCAATGAATATCTGGAAGACAATGGTATTGTTTATCATTTTCCCGAAGCGGACAAACTGAATAACCACAAAGACGCCTTCTCGCAGATGATGGCTGTCTTTGATGAAAAGAACCCTGATAAGGGACTTTTACTTGTTGTTGATGAGCTTCTTGATTATCTACGCAGGCGTGATACCCAGCAGTTAATATATGATTTGAGCTTCCTGCGGGAAATAGGAGAAGTGTGTAAGGACCTGCGGTTTCGTTTCATGGCAGGCGTACAAGAGGCCATATTCGACAGTTCTCTCTTCTCCTTCATGGGGAACGATGTTCGCCGAGTCAGAGAACGGTTTGAACCCGTTTCTATATTAAAAGAAGACATTAAGTATGTTGTTGCCGAGCGTCTTTTAAAGAAAAATACCGATCAAATTACAAAGATTCGGAACCACATTTCCAAGTTTACCAGATTCTATGGCAGTCTTAATGAAAAACTCGAAGATTTTGTCAATTTGTTTCCGATCCACCCGGATTATATAGATACCTTTGAAACCCTTAAAACCGTGGAAAAAAGAGAAATATTAAAATCCCTTTCACTGGAAATGAAAAAAATCCTGGATAAGGAGGTTCCTTCCGATAAGCCGGGTCTTATTGCCTTCGATTCCTATTGGTCATCGTTATGCGAAGATCCGGCGTTCAGAACCTTGCCGGACGTTAAGGCGGTTATGGATTGCAGTAAGGTATTGGAAAGCAGGTTAAATTTATCCTTGCCCCATAATCAATTTAAGCCCATGGCACTTCGTATTATTCACGGACTATCCCTTCACCGCTTGACAACCGGGGATATTTATTCCCACATAGGCGCAACGCCTGAGGAACTTAGAGACAGGCTCTGTTTATTCGATCCCATAATTGCGCAAATGGGATCAAGCGAGCCGGAGAAAGAACTTCTGACCAACATAGAAACAGTACTTAACGAAATTTATTCAACCGTCAGCGGTCAATTTATTACCAAAAACCGTGAAAACAATCAATATTACCTTGATCTGAAAAAAAATGACGATTATGACGCAAAAGTAGAACAGCGGGCCGCCGCGTTGTCGCCCGGAGATATAGATAAATTTTATTATCAGGCTTTAATGCAGATAATGGAATGTCCGGCTCAAACGTACCGTCCCGGCTTTAAAATTTGGCCTTACGAAATTATATGGTATCAGCATAAGGCATCCAGAAGCGGCTATCTCTTCTTTGGTACGCCTAATGAGAGATCCACCACTGTTCCGGCGCGTGATTTTTACATCTACTTCCTTGAACCCTATAACGCCTTTAACTTTAAGAATGAAAAGAAAAACGACGAGGTCTTCTTTAGCCTTGCCAATAAAGACGCTGATTTTGAAAACACCCTGAAGCTTTACGGAGGCGCGATCATGCTGACCGATACTTCATCCGGAGAAGCAAAAAGGGCGTACCAGAAAATAGCAGATGCATACTTACTAAAATTAGTAGATTGGCTTCGGAAGCATATTGATACCGCATTTTCAATTACCTATCAAGGCCAAACATTGAGCCTTTCTGATTTCTGGAAAAACAGGAATATCCACAACATAACAGGGCTTAAAAATAATGAAACTATCAATCATAGAGACTTTATAAATGCAATAGCCGAACAGTGCCTTGAGCCGTATTTTAATGATCTTACTCCGGAATATCCGTTTTTCAATGTACGGGTTACTACTGAGAACCGTAGACAAGCCGCTCAGGACGCTTTGCGGGGTATAGCCAATGGTAATCCATCAATTCAGGCATCGGCAATACTTGGCGCCCTTGAATTACTGGATGACAGAAATGTATCAATAACTAATTCAAGATATGCACGATTTATTCTTGATTTAAAACAAACGAAAGGGTTAGGCCAGGTAATTAACCGTGACGAGATAATCAGCGGCAAGGACGGAGTTGAATTTTTAGCTGAGCCAAAATACCGACTTGAACCTGAATTTGTAATAGTTGTTATCGCGGCCCTTGTTTATTCCGGGGAGGTAGTCCTTTCAATTCGTGGGGGGCAGAAATTCGACGCGGGAAAATTACCTGAACTTGCTCGGGCTGATTTCAATGATCTGCTTGATTTTAAGCATCTTGAGCAATCAAAAGAATACGACCTTCCCGCGTTACAGGCATTATTCAGTCTTTTCAATCTTCCCACGGGTAAAGCGCTTCTTGTTGCGCAGGGTACGCAGGGAAGAGACGACAGTGTGGCGGACTTGCAGAACGAGATAGAAAGAATAATTAAGCGCATCGTTACTTTACAAAACGACATTAGGCAAGGAATACGGTTTTGGGACTTTGATTTGATTGACATTCTCAATTTCAGTTCTGAGATTTCTTCTCTAAACGGAGCGAAAACATTTTTTGAAGGTTTACAGACGTTTAACTCTCCGGGAAAGATGAAGAATCTTTCCTGTTCTGATGTTGATATTAAAAAATACAAAATAATTCCGGATATTTTAAATATCTTGGATAATTTACTGGCGTTTGCCCAAAAAAACAGCCATCTTATCATCTGGATAAAAGAAGCTATTGCCGCTTTACCGCCAGCAAACTCATGGGTAAATAGAACGGAGGCTGTCCAAAAAGAAATCAAAGAGTCGTTATTAGCCATTTCCCCTGTTACAAATGAGGCAATTAAAACATTTGCGGCTGACACGATTCAAAAAATAAACGATTTAAAAAAAGAGTATATAAAAAATTATTCCGCTCTGCACAGTGCCGTCAGACTCAACATCAATGATGAAAAAAAGAAAGTTAAACTACAGAGAGATGTCAGGTTTATTACTCTTAAATACCTAACTCAAATAAACATTCTTCCGGTCAGACAGGTACAGGAATTCGAGAAGACCTTGAATGACCTTGTTTCATGTACAAATTTAACTATCGACGATCTACAGAAAACCCCTGTTTGTCCTTATTGTAATTATATGCCCCAACGTGACGGTACATCAGGCGGAGTCTCCGCAAAAATTGATGAGGCTGAATATATCCTTGAAGATATGGTAAAGAATTGGACCATGGCCCTGCTTGCCAACCTGAATGATCCCTGGGTTAAAAAGAACATGGAGTTGCTGAAGGGCAGCGACAAGGCTTTATTAAATAACTTTATTAAATCGGGCAAACTCCCTTCGCCGATCAATGATGATTTTATCATCGCGCTCAAAGAGGCTTTATCAAAGCTGGATAAAGTCACCATTACAGCAGAAGATATCAAAAAAGTCTTACAGCGTTCAGGCGGACCTGTTTCACCGGGAGAACTAAAAGATTGCTTTAACAATTATATAGATACGCTTATTCTGGGAAAAGAAGCCGCAAAGGTACGGATAGTGGTGGAATAAATGGAAAGATATTCGGACGATGAATTGCTAACAATGCTACATGAACTCGAATCGGATTGCGTAGAACGGAAGGAAAGCTTCGTGGGAGATACTCCCAAGAGAGCGCGGGAAGCCATTTGCGCTTTTGCAAACGATCTTCCCAATCATAACAAAGCTGGTGTTCTATTTGTCGGCGCCACAGATGACGGAAATCCCAGCGGACTTAAAATAACCGATCAACTCTTGTTGACCTTGTCAGACATAAAGACCGACGGGAATATTCTACCTTTCCCTGTGATGACTGTAGAAAAAAGATCACTTGACGGCGCGGAAATGGCGGTAGTTACTGTATTACCTTCCGATTCTACGCCGGTAAAATATGACGGGCGGATTTGGATACGAACAGGCCCCCGCCGCGCCCTGGCAAATGAACAGGAAGAACGTATCTTAAGCGAAAAGAGGCAAAGTAAAAATGTCCCGTTTGATCTTCGTCCTGTATACGGGGCAACAATAAAAGATTTATCCCGAAGTTTTTTTGAAGATGAATACCTTCCATCAGCAATTGCCAAAGAAATTCTGGAAGCCAATAACCGCAGCTACGAAGAACGCCTTGCTGCTTGTAAAATGATTGTATCTGTCGATGATACCACTCCGACTTTTTTAGGACTAATGGCGATTGGTAAAAAACCGCGTTTTCATCTTGGCGGAGCTTATATACAATTTTTACGGATCGATGGTCTTGATCACATGGCGCCAATTATTGATGAACTGGAAATTGACGGAAGAATACTTGAAATGTACAATCTGGCCGAAGGAAAATTTAAAGTTTACAACAAGAGAGATATTGAAGTTCTTTCCGTCCCAACCCATGTTATTACATCAGATTATCCGGATACTGCGTTTAGGCAGATACTATGTAATGCTATTTTACACCGCCGCTACGAGGAGAATAACGCGCCAATTCATTTTTACTGGTACAATGACCGGATCGAAATTAACAGTCCAGGCGGCCCCTTTGGTGATGTTACGATTGATAATTTCGGAATGCCAGGCTTAGTTTCCTACCGTAACCGCAATCTTGCCGAAGTTATGAAAAACTTAGATCTGGGACAGCGCTTTGGTTTTGGGATAAAATGGGCAAGAGAAACGATGTCTGAAAACGGTAACCCGCCAATAGAATTTCAGGTGAGCAACGGTAATGTATGCTGTATTTTGAGGAAGAAACAAGCTGTGTAAGTGAAATTTATAAATGATTGTTAGTAAAGGAGTAAGTTTAGAAAAAGATATGTATTGTGGCTATAATTTGAAATTTTTATCTGAAGGCTGTTTCGACGATCTATACTTTGCCGACTCATTTTATGAAGAAGGGCAAACTCGTTATATAGAATATAAAGAACAGATAGAAAAGACTTTGAATAATTTTGCGATTCAAAAAGGAGTCTTAGATGGATCGGCAATCCAAAAGAATTGGTTTCCTCAAATAAGAGCTGATATTTTTATATCTCATGCGCGTTCCGATAGCAGAACAGCGATTATTTTCTCAGAAATATTGCAGAATTGTTTTAATTTATCCTCGTTTATTGATTCTTGTGTTTGGGGTTACGCTAATGATTTACTTAGACTGATAGATGATAAATATTGTTTAGATTCTGGTGAACAAACGTACGATTACACAAAACGAAATTTTTCAACAAGCCATGTTCATTTGATGTTAACTACGGCATTAATGATGATGATAGACAATTGCGAATGTGTATTTTTTTTGGATACGCCAAATTCGGTTAATACAAGAGATGTAATAAAGCAGCGTACACAATCGCCTTGGATATATTCGGAAATAAACATTTCGCGTTTAATAAAACGACGATTACCTCAACGTAAGCTTCAAGAATCTTTACAAAAGTCATCCGTGGAGGCGTTTAGTATGGGAATAGAATATGAGTTAGATACATCCCATTTTATGGAATTGACGGAAGGAGAATTTTTAGAGTGGGATGAGCAATGTAATGGGGAAAACCATTCATTGGATATTCTGTATGAATTGGTACCACCAATAAATCGAGAAGTAATGTAAGGAGTGATATATGGATGAAGACAAAAGGAAACATTTGGATTATTTACAGACAACCATAACAAGGATGAATACTAATTCATTCCAGCTTAAAAATATGGCTATTGTTATTTTGACTGCCATGTTTGCTCTTTTTGCGGCAATACCAAAAGTAATTTTACTGGTTTTCACAGGATTCCCTTTAATTATATTTTGGTTTTTAGATGCTTACTACCTTCAACAGGAAAGAAAATTTCGGGCTATGTATAAAGATGTTGCCGGACTAACTAATCAATCTGAAATAAAAATGTATGATATGCCGCTTGAAAAATATTGCGGGAACGGTTGTTCATTTATTGAAAACTTTATTTCCAAAACTATTCTCCTATTTTATGTTTCATTGTTATTGATTATTGTTGTTATTGCGGTAATACTTTTAATAATTTTAGAGATTCCAATTTTATAGGAGACTGTTATGGCGAGAAGAGTCTTTTTTAGTTTTCAATACGAAGATGTAGCCAGAGTAATGATAGTTCGTAACAGTTGGGTCTTTCAAGGAATTGAAGCGGCTGGTTTCATAGATAAAGCGGAATTTGAAGAGGTTCAAAGAAAAGGTGAACAATCAATTAAAAATTGGATCAATTATCAGCTAGACGGGACTTCGGTAACAGTGGTTTTGATTGGAAGTGGAACATCTAATAGTCATTGGGTAAATTATGAAATAGAGCAAAGTATTAAACGTGGCAATGGTTTATTGGGCATATATATTCATCAAGTTAATGGTTTAGGATTCGGAACGACATATAAAGGAGAAAACCCATTTGACAACTATCAAATAAATATTAGCGGCAAACCTTTTTCATATAAAGCATCTTATTTTTACAATACATATGATTGGGTTAACAATGATGGTTACAATAACCTTGGAAAATGGATTGAAGAAGCTGCTCAAAAAACGGGGAGGTGAAGGATACCTAAATGCCCTCTAACCCTGAACTTTTCCATTCTACCATGATTCCCGCCCCAGACGGTTCCGGTAAACTCTTTGAGGAACACCTTGACACTTCTGTCCAGCCTGTAACCTGCCTTGGTAAAACTTTTGCGTCCGACGATGAACGCCGCACATATTTTACCGAAGAACTTCGCAAGCATCTTGCCGATCAGGAATTTCGTAAAATAGAAGGTTTCCCCATTGGTAAAGATGAAGATATCTTAGCGTTAAGCGACCCGCCGTACTATACAGCCTGCCCGAATCCGTGGCTTAAAGAATTTATTATTGAATGGGAGAAGCAAAAAGACAAATCACAGGCCAAAGAACCTTATCATCGGGAACCGTTCGCCGCCGATGTGAGCGAAGGAAAAAATGACCCCATATACAACGCCCATTCTTACCATACAAAAGTACCCCACAAGGCAATAATGCGGTATATCCTGCATTATACCAATCCCGGAGATATAGTATTTGACGGTTTTTGCGGTACGGGCATGACCGGCGTGGCCGCCCAGATGTGCGGAAACAGGACCGAAGTTGAAAGCCTCGGCTATAAAGTAGAAGACGACGGCACGATCTTACAGGAAGAAACCGATGAAAGCGGGGAAAAACACTGGAAAGCCTTTTCAAAACTTGGGACCCGTAAGGCCGTACTCAATGACCTTTCTCCGGCGGCGACTTTTATTGCGTATAATTACAATACGCCGGTTGATATTGTTGCTTTTGAAAGAGAAGCAAAACGTATTTTAGAAGAAGTGGAAGCCGAATGTGGCTGGATGTATGAAACAACACATACCGACGGCAAGACAAAGGGGCAGATCAATTACACCGTATGGAGCGATGTGTTTGTCTGTCCTGAGTGTTCCAAAGAAGTAATATTCTGGGAAGTTGCAGTTGATGAGGAAACAGGTGAAGTTAAAGAGGAATTCCCATGTCCTCATTGTGGCACAAAATTAACAAAACGGCGTATGGAACGTGAATGGGTTACGAAATTTGATTCGATAATTAAACAACCAATAAAACAAGCAAAACAAGTTCCTGTATTAATTAATTATACTATTAAAATAATGGAATCAAAAAAGAAATTCGAAAAAATCCCTGATAAAAAAGATTTAGCAATTATACAAAAAATAGAAGATTGCGATATGCCATATTGGGTCCCTACGCAAAAAATTCTTAAAGGTGATAAAACGGGGGAGCCTATTAGGATAGGTATCACCCATGCTCATCATTTTTATTCAAAAAGAAATTTATGGATACTGTCAGCGATCTATAGTCGATGTCAATCCATATACAGTAAATTATTGTTTAATTCACAACTTGTCAATATTAGTAGATTAAATAGGTATCGTCCAAGTGTTTCATTCCCATATAATCCATTGAGTTTAACTTTTTATATTGGGTCGCAAGTTTCAGAAGCATCAGTCTTTATCGCATACAGAAATAAATTAAATAAGATGCTTTCTGCCTTTAAAGGAAATACAAATAATAGCATTGTTTATACAGAGTCAAGTTCAAATTTCCATCAATACAAAGTAGATTATATTTTTATTGATCCTCCATTTGGATCAAATATTATGTATTCGGAGTTAAATTCTATATGGGAATCATGGTTAAAAGTCGCAACAAATAACAAAAATGAAGCAATAGAAAATAAAACCCAAAAAAAGGGGAAAGAAGAATATCGTGATTTGATGTATAGGTGTTTCTCTCAATTATTTATTATTTTAAAACCCGGTGGTTGGATAACAATAGAGTTTTCAAATACCAAAGCTTATATTTGGAATAATATTCAAACTGTTTTATCAAATGCTGGATTTATTATTGCAAATGTTTCTGCTTTAGATAAAAAACTAGGAAGTTTTAATGCTGTAACAAATCCGACTTCCGTCAAACAAGACCTCGTAATCTCCGCCTACAAACCAAACGGCGGCTTTGAAGAGCGTTTTATCAAGGAAGCGGACACTGAAGAAGGCGTTTGGGACTTTATTCGTACTCATTTAGGTTATTTACCGGTAGTTAAAATACAGAACAAAGAACTTATTCCCGTAAATGAAAGACAGCCGCGATATTTATTTGATCACGTTATCGCCTATTATGTCCGTAAAGGCATACAAATACCTATTGCCTCAAGCCAAGTGTTTCAAGCGGGGTTAAAAGAAAAATTCGACGAACGCGACGGTATGTATTTTCTCCATGAACAGGCGCTGGAATATGACAAGAAAAAACTCCAAATCGGTACTTTAAAGCAATCGGAACTCTTTGTTATTAACGAAGAAAGCGCCATTCAATGGCTTAAAACTATTCTTTCTGAAAAACCACAGGCAATACAGGATATTTATCCTGAGTATATGCAAAAACTTACAGGGTTTGACAAGAAAGAAGAAAAATTGGAATTAAAAACCCTTCTGGAACAAAACTTTATTGAAGACAATAAGGGGAAATGGTATGTGCCGAACCCAGAAAATGCCGTACATGTTGAAAAAATCCGGGAAAAGGCTTTGTTAAAGGAGTTTGAAAATTATAAATTAGCGTCCAGGAAATTAAAAGTATTTCGCATAGAGGCAGTCCGGGCTGGTTTCAAGAAAGCATATAACGACCATGACTACGAAACCATACTTAAAACAGCCGATAAATTACCCGGCGATACCATTGAAGAAGATCCGATGCTTCTCATGTGGTACACAAGCGCTCGGACACGCCTGGGGAAGGACTAGCCATGCCAGGACAAACTTTTAAGCGTGGGGACAGAATACGGGATACTTACAACGGAAGAACCGGTTATATAACCGGAAAAAACCGCCCCTATGGCGAAAGTTTCCTTTGGGAAGCGAGTTTTGGCGGCGCTAATCCTGAATATATCCGGGAAGCTTATTTGGAACTTTTGTCAGATAACGACGATATGTTTTCGCTGTTTGAGCAATGCCGTTTCAGCGGCGTTCTTGATCTGCGCAGAAAAATCCAGCAGATACGGCTTAACGATAAACTTACGAATATCTTTTATTCCATGCATAACTCTGAAACCGAATTTATGCCTCACCAGTTTAAACCGGTCATGAAATTTATTGAGTCGGCTACAGGCAGGCTCTTAATTGCTGATGAAGTCGGTTTGGGGAAAACGATCGAAGCGATATATATCTGGAAGGAACTCTTAACTCGTGAAAATGCCAAGCGCCTTTTAATCGTCTGTCCCGCATTGCTTTGCCAAAAGTGGAAAGACGATCTTTTGCACTGGTTTGGAATACCTTCTTCAATAGTAAATGCAAAAGGGGTTCTTAATCGGCTAAATGAAACACTTTTAAATTTTTATAATGATAATTTTGTATTGATAACAAGTATTCAGGCTATACGATATAAAGAAAAAGAAGAAAATGAATCCAAAGACCATAATGCTCGCTCAAAACTCAATGATTTCTTTACCCAATATGATTCTGACAACAAGCCGGAAATATTTGACCTCGTCGTAATAGATGAAGCTCACTATTTACGAAACAGCGCCACAGCCAGTTTCAATACCGGAGAAAAATTACGGAATATTTCTCGCTATATGATACTCCTGTCCGCAACGCCGATACAGACAAGTTCAGAAAATTTATTTAATTTGCTCAGGCTGCTATCGCCTGAGGATTATTATAATTCTGCTGTTTTTAATGAATTATTGACCGAAAACCGTTCTATAGTAATGTTGGCAAATGCCATTCGAAACAACCATGATAAAAAAGAAGTTGTTGATTTATACAATACAGTCAAAGAAAAATTAAAAGACAATAAAACCTTAAGTGAAAAGATTCTTGCGTATATTAATAATCAAACTAATTCTGCTGAAGAACGAATGAGCCTATTCCAAATACTAAAAGACTCCAGTTTTTATAGTCAATTCTTTACAAGAACCCGTAAAAGAGATGTTGACTTGGAAAAGAGAGAAAGATGTGTAGAAACATTAGGATTTAAATTATTGGATGAAGAATATAAAAAATATCAGGAAGTTACCAAATATATTAACAGACTTTCTGTCAATTCTCCCATGTCCAGGATATTCACATTAATTGCCCGGCAAAGGCAGATGACCAGTTGTATTCCGGCAGCCTTACAGCACTGGAAAGATAATGACACAATGGAAGAAATACTTTATGAAGATATGGGGTTAGATAAAGAAGATGAATTTTCTAATATAACATTAGATAATGACATCCCGAATATTGAAACATCTGAAGAAATGATAAAATATTTTACACACATTGATTCAAAGTATCAATGCTTACTGGATTATTTAAAAAAATTAAAACAGGATGAACCTAATGAGAAAGTTATAATTTTTTCATTTTATAGATATACAATACATTATTTACATGATCGCCTCTCAAAAGATGGTCTTAATTGTGAAAAAATGATGGGTGGTATGGGAGATGAAGAAATAAATATTATAGAACATTTTAGGGATTCATCTGAATGTAATATCCTTATTTCATCGGAAGTCGGTTCTGAAGGCATCGACCTTCAATTCGCAAGCATAGAAATAAATTACGATCTCCCCTGGAACCCTATGAGAATAGAACAACGAATAGGCCGTATCGACCGTATCGGTCAAAAAAAAGATAAAATTAGAATTTTAAACTTATATTGCGAAAATACTATTGAAGATAGAGTAATATATAAGCTCTATAATAGAATCGATATATTCAAACATTCTATCGGTGACATAGAAGAAATCATGGGAAATAAAATACATGAAATTTCCAGAGTTTTACTTGATCCCAATTTAAATGAAAAAGAAAAAGAACAGAAAGTAGAAAATAATATTAATATAATTGCAAATAATAAAAATGAAATGGAAAAATTGGAAGAACAAGCCGCTATGTCCGCTGAATTCTCCGATATGATCCTTGAAAATATAAATAATGCCAATAGCAATAGGCGTTATATTATGCCTGAGGAACTTATACAATATACGCTCGATTTTTTTAGTCAAAATTACAGTGGAACCAGAATTGAAAATAACGATGCTTACAGTCTTATTATGACATTATCAACAGAAGCACAGATGGATTTCAGGGAATACTTAAGAGTCAATCATTGTCATGTAGCTAATTTAGGCTATAAAAATGATGTATTTTGTATTTTTAACGGGAAACGCGATGCATACAAAAAATGGCGGATCGTCGAACTGATTGACATAAATCATTCTTTTATTAGATGGATGAAAAAAGTAAATACTAACGATTCCGTAAATTTATACGATTGTTCTGCAGTAAGTATTAAGAGAAGTAAAGTCGGGTGTATTAAAAATGGTTTATATATCTATTTTATTCAAAAATGGAGCGCAGAAGGGTATAGAAATATAAATGAGTTAAAATATTTCGTAATAAATTCTGAAACAAAAGAAATTCTCAATGAAAACATTTCAGAAAATTTTGTTGTTAACGCACTTAACTATGGTTCCGATTATTCTGAAATAAAATACGGTCTAAACAATTTTGATTTAATTATATATTCAATGAATAAATTGAAAGAAAACGTTATTTCTGAGTTTGATTATTTTGATAAAGCATTTTTCGATCAGAATAAAATTATATGTGAAAGGAGCATTCAATATTTGGAAATGACTATTGACAGAAAGATAATGACGATAGAACAACAAATAGAAAAAGCACATCAAAACGGGCAACCTGAAAGGATTATCCGTATGTATAAAGGTAAATTAAACAAGACTGAGGAATTATTTTCTATTCAGAAAAAAAAACTTGAATCGAAAATAAAAGGCAGGTGTACCTCATCTGATATAGCAGTCGGTCTTGTAAAAGTGGAGGAATAAAATGCAAATTATGACTAAACAAAAAAAACTTTCAATTAATATGGGTATTGATTTTGGAACATGTTATAGTAAAGTCTGTTTTGAAGAGTCCCATAAGAAACTGTTTGTAAAATATTACTCAAATGAATCAGTATATAAACATTCAAAAGTATATTACGATTATGTCAATAAAATATTTTATTATCAGAAACCCGAATATTTAAATTCAATAGAGACAATCAAATATTTTAAATATTCAATGATTGATAAATCATTGCCACGCAGTATTAAAATTCCGGTTTCCAATCCTAAAACCACTTATGAAATTTTATGCGGTATATTTTTTATAGCCTGTCTGATAAAGCATTCCAAAAAATACATTGAAAAACATTATAAAAGACATGGTGTTTTGCAATTTGAATGGAATATTACCATAGGTGTTCCGATTGATAATTATTCAAATGAATTTCGAGCATTGTATGATATGATACTTCAAGGTGCCATAAAATTAAGCGAAAAACTAAATAAGTATTCAATATCAATGGATATTCTAGACAACTTTTGTCAGGAGAATTTAAAAAATACTATTCCAAGTTTTAAGGCATCCCCAAATAATACTCTTTCCGAATTATACGCCGAAAGTTTATCCTTTTTACAGGATGACAATGTTCTTGAGGGTTTATATACCATAGTAGATATAGGCGGAGCTACTGTAGATATGGCTGTTATTCATAAAGCGCTTGAAAAAAACATTATGTTGAGTATGGACAATAATACCAAACAGAAAAAATATAAATATTGTATTTTTGCTAAAAGTATACAACCACTTGGAATAGAAATACTAAAACATAAAATTGCTAAAAACACTGATAGTTACAGTAGCATCAGGAAATTATTATTAGTTAATGGATTTAAAAATACTGATATAGACTACAATAAAAGCGAAGAAAAGAAATTTGTCAGTAAAATGCAGGAAGCTTTTGCAAGATTGGCAAAAGAGGTAAGAGATAAGCGGATAGCCAGAGAAGCGTTGATTAATCAAAAGGGGAAATTACGTGTCATTCTTTGCGGTGGTGGAGCTCGTTATAAATGGTATAAAGATTGTATTTCCTCAACATGGGATCGTATACTAAATACTCTGGAAGATGTAGGATTTAGGCTTGAATTTATAAGTATCGAAAACTTAAAACGTTATTATAATAATATTGATCATAGACTAATAATATCAAGCGGCTTGGCACAAGATATTCAAAGCATTCCCGATTTGGACGGCTTCCCTTGGGATTATTCAGGAATAACTTATAGTGAAATAAATCAAAATGAATTTCTTGAAGAAACTATGAAAGAAAAATATGGGAAAAATTTATGATGGAATCATGGCGTGATAAAATACTAGAACAATTTGTCCCAAATATTTCAAAACTATCTCTAGTTTCTGACCCTGACAACCTCTTAACAGAGGAAGAAATGGCTGTCATACTCAGAAATCGCGGCTTTGATATTTTAGAGTTCAATGATGCAATAGAGTTCCGATATGCTTATGAAACTAAATACCGATCAATTTGGGATGAAGGCATAGAGACCGAATTAGTAGTCATAATCCATACTCAGAAAATTGATTTAAATTATTTACCTTATGATTTGCTGGAAACAGGAAAAATATTCTATTTCAACATCGCTGATATTTTTCCTATGTTTAGTCCGTATATATTGGGATTATTGGACAAATCGTTGTTTGATATGCTTTATTCATTCCGTGAAAGGTATCCAAAAAACAAACAAGGAGATAATTTTACTATGGATTTTTTATTGAGATATGTTTATAAAATTGATATTAATTCTATTAATAATGAATTTGACTTAATAAAATCACTATTACATATTCACTACAATAATTTAGAAATACCAGCATTATATATACAGAGAATTATATACATAATTAATGAAAAAAAAGCATTTGCATCTCTTCAAATAGATACTTTATTAAACGATAAAGATTACTTCATAAATTATTTAATGGAAAAACATGAAGAAATCGTCGATAATTCACCTGAAGTACAGGTACTTCAGGTCCTTAATAAAAGCGTAAAAAAAATTGATGTATTATTTAAGCATATAGAAAGCGAAAATATAGAAAATTATTCAAACCATAAAGAATGGATAAATATTTCTTGGAAATATGCAAACCTTTGTTCTTTTGTTTTTCAAAACAGTAATGCCAATTATATTGAAAAACTTGAATTAGTTTATGCCAAAATTAATGATCTCTACGAAAAATGGCTGGCTTTACACTATGCGGCATTGATAACAATTCCTTCGGTTTCTCCAACTATGGTTCATCATATTCCGCATTACCTCGCATATCAATACCGTAGAGCCAAAACACGCATAGCTCTTATCATAATAGATGGATTAGCTCTGAATCAATGGATAACCTTGCGTGATTCGTTAACGTTAAAAAACATTCAATTTATTGAAAAAGCATTGTTTGCATGGATACCAACTTTAACATCAGTTTCGCGACAATCCATCTTTTCAGGTAAAAGTCCCTATGAATTTGAAAGTTCAATAAATACAACTGAAAAAGAAGAAAAATCCTGGTTTCTTTTTTGGGAAAACAACAGTTTAGAAAAACATCGTATTATTTACAGAAAAGGCATTGATACAAGTGAAAAAATAAAAGAAGTCGAAGATATACTGACCCAAAGTAAAACGATTATTGCAGGATTAGTGGTAAATAAAATTGATAACATAATGCATGGGATGCAAATGGGAATGGAAGGCTTTCATAATCAAATAAGGCTTTATGGGAAAAATGATCTTATAAATGAATTATTATCTAAGCTGATTGAGAATAATTATGAAGTATGGATCACATCTGACCATGGAAACATTGAATGCATAGGCCGGGGACAGCCTCATGAAGCTTCAATTGCTAAAAGCCGGGGGGAACGAGTAAGAATTTATAAATCGATGGATTTATTGGAATCAATCAAAGACAAATATCCTTGGAGTGAGTATTGGAACCCAATTAGTCTGCCTAAAAACTACCTGCCTTTAATCGCAAAAGGAAATAGTGCGTTCCTTCCGGAAAATAATTCTGCAATAAGCCACGGTAGTATTTCAATGCAGGAAACGATTGTACCGTTTATTAAGGTCATTAGGAAGTAATATGAATTTTGACACATCAATTGGGATTAAACAAGTAATAAGATATGAATGGATGAATTATACTGTTGATCTTCTTTCATCTGGGTTAAAAAAGGAAGACATACGAAAGGAACTGGAAAATTATCTTTCTGAAAGAAAAGGAAATGGTAAAACAGGTAATAGAGCGGGATACACAATGACTTTAGCTGTAACATTACTTATGAATATATGGGTTACGCCAAAACCCGAATTAATGAACTTTCGAGATAGATTGTTAAATATGATAAAAATAAAAGAAATTGAGCCTGTTTGCCATTGGGCAATGGTATCCAGTGTATATCCATTTTGGTTCAACATGTCTTATATTTTTGGTTCTCTTTTTTTACTCCAAGATCAGATAAAAAAAAGTCAAGTTATGAGCAGAGTTTATGAAATATTTGGTGAACGAAATACAATAGAACGATGTTCCAGATATGTTATTAGGTCATTTGTTGCTTGGGGTAATATAACAGATAAAGAAAAAACAGGTTATTACGAGAAAGGTAAAATTATCAAAATCTCAGATATTAGTATAGCAAGTTTTCTCATAGAGACGATGTTAAATGTCGTACCGGAAAAAAGAGTATCCCTTGCTTCTGTATTAAATTGCCCTTCCTTTTTCAATTTTGAATTCCCTTCTATGAATGGTTCTCAGATAACAAAGGTTAATCAAAATCTGGAAGTTGAACAATTTTCTATAAACGAAGAATTTATCAAATTAAATTTGACATGACAAATACCAATGATATTAAAGTTGAATTTCTGCAGTCACTGGTTGCAGAAATAGGTTAGACCAGACAATTTCTTGCAATAATGGTGCAAGTTTTTGCTTATTTGAAATCTCCTTTCTTACCATGAAAGTTTATTCCCTTTACCTAATCAGTCATTAGCAGTGAAGGGGAATCAATCTGATAAAGGATCCTCCGGTAAAGACGGCGCGGACGTTAGCGCCGGTACTGGAACAATTCAACAAGGCTACCCAAGTAGTTTGAACAATGAGGTGAATACGGTAAAACGGTGTAATGCAGGTAAACGTGGCAAACGGTCACCGTTTGGGCGGCCGTTGCCTTTTATGGTCTCTATATTGGACAGGAAATTGGTTGAAATATCCAGTTTTTCCGCAAGTTTTGCTTAGAACCAATCTCTGCGTTTTCGGGACTGCTTGATATTGGCGCTCAATAATTCCCGCAATTTTTGTTCATTCATGTCATTACTCTTATTTTCCCCGACATAAGGTGAGTTATCGAATGTCTAGAAACGTTCTAAATAAGTCTCAAACAATTCTGATTCGGGAGCATCTTTGAGCACCAGTAAAGAGATTAGTCCCTTCTCAATAAGTATATTTTCCAATTTCTTTATGTCTTGGAAATCTAGCTCTGCTGCATTAATTTCAGAAAAAAGCTGGTTAATCTCAAGATGAACATTGATTGGTTTTGGTTTGAGATCTTTCTTGATTAAAGCAGTAGTAGTGATGGGGGGGAGGTAAGCCTTTTTCAAGCCATTGGTGAACGACCAAAAGAGCTTCATCCCGATTGTTTTTTCCTGTGGAACGACCTGAAAGCCGCTTGTTTGTGGCTTTGTCTCTAAACTGGACGTAATAAATTCCATGCCGCTGGTAAAAAGAAAACTGACGCATACCTTCTTCCTTCGCAGGCAGGGGAGGGTGCGATTTTGCTTACACTCCCTTGCTTACACTATTGGATTTAGGACAAGCGCCGGTCTTCCGGAGGCCTATCGTAAACTTCATAATTCCTTATGACATAAAGACTTAGCAATCAGGCGCCGATCAGAATCGAACTGATGCATAAAGGTTTTGCAGACCTCTCCCTTACCGCTTGGGTACGGCGCCTTTTTCCCTACCATAGCAGAAAAAACCGCTTTTGTCCACAGGGCGGGGTGTAAGAGAGGACGGAATATGTTGATTATTCTCCCTAATTCGGTTATTTTGAGACCAGCATGAATTGGGAAAAAAAAGAGATCTCCCCCGAACAGGTTAAGGATATAAGCGCCAAATACGGCTGTAATTTACTCACCGCTTCAATACTGGCGCGTCGGGGAATCTGCGCCGGGGAGGCGATTAAATTTTTCCTTGAAGATGATATGCGCTATCTGCATAACCCTTTTGAAATGCCCGGTATGGAAGACGCCGTGGAGCGCATACTCGCCGCGAAGGAAGAAGGCGAGAAGGTGCTGGTTTTTGGCGACAGCGATGTGGACGGCATTACCGGCACGGTTCTGCTGACCGAATACCTTGCCGGTATGGGCATGGATGTCACCTGGCGGATTCCCGGCGGGGAAGACCCCTACGGGCTTTCAATCAAAGCGGTCGAGGATTTTGCGGCGGCCTATGGCACTTTGATCATCACCGTGGACTGCGGCATATCATGTGTCAACGAGATCAGACGGGCGGGGGAACTTTCCGTAGACGTGATTATTACCGACCACCATGAGCCGCAGGAACAACTGCCGCAGGCGCTGACGATCATCAACCCAAAATTAAAAGACAACGCGGATTTATCGACTCCGCCTTATCCATTCAAAGACCTTTCCGGCTGCGGCGTTGCCTTTAAGCTGGTGTCCGCCCTGCGCTTTGCCCAGAAAAGCGAACTGTACGGTCAGCCGGTATGCCTGCTGAATACCCGCCCGGTAAATGACGCGTGGATTGTCGAGATTGCCAAAACGCGCAACCTTGTCGTTATCGGAACCCTCAGCGAAACCGTCATTCCGGGGATGATTCCCATCAGCGATACCCGTCTGCCCGCTTTTCTTGAAGGCCAGCAGATATTGGTATGGGACGCTCCCCAGCAAAAACGGACGCTGGCAAAACTGTTCGGTAATGGCGTGGAAATCGGGATGCTGGATATAGCGCCGGAAATCGGCAAGGAGATACCGCAGGTTGCCGAAAAAAGCCTGATCCGCATCAAGGAACTTTCCGCCATCGCGAAATACTCCAGCCGGGAGTTATGCGATCTTGACGTGTTTGTCAGCCTGTTCTGCTCATTTGTGCGGAAGCGGGAGAAGATTGGCGGAGCGGAAGACAGTTATGATCTGCAGCTTGCCGCGCTGGGAACTATTGGCGACATTATGCCGCTGTTGGATGAAAATAGAATCATTGTCCGCAGCGGGATAAGAGCGCTTGCGCCGGAGTCGCCCGGTAACGCCGCCGCGGGGCCGAGGCCGGGTATTGCGGAATTGCTTGACAAACTGGAACTTTCGGGCAGCCATTTTGATGTTAAGGATATCGCGTGGAAATTGTGCCCGGCGATTAACGCGGCCCGCAGAATGGGCATTCCTGAAAAAGCGGCGGCGCTGTTTTTTGAGAAAGACCCCGTGGCGCGGCGGCGGCTTGCCACAGAACTGATTGACCTGAACCAGCAAAGAAAATCGCTTGAAGAAGAAATTTGGGGTATGGCTGAACCGATGGCGTACCGCTCCCTTGCCGATCATCATGAAAAACTCGCGCTGGCGTACGGCGCGGAAATTAACAAAGGCGTTACCGGCCTGATTGCCCAGCGGATCGCGCGGCGTTTTAATGTTCCGGCGGTGGTCGTTTCATTTAACGCTGATGTGTATACCGGTTCCATCCGTTCCGCGCGGGGCTACAACATTGGCAGTCTTTTGGAACAGTGCGGCGACCTGTTCATTGATTCAGGCGGTCATGAATTTGCCGGCGGCTTCAGCCTGCATAAAGAACAGTGGGACGCTTTTACGGAACGCCTGAAAACCGTCGCGTATGCCATTGAATCTGACGAAGTTCAGGAAGGGCAGACTATCAGCATTGACGCGGAACTTCCCCTTGACTACCTTACTCCCGATTTGCTGAATCTGACGGATCGTTTTGCCCCTTACGGAAACAACAACGAGCCTTTAACTTTTTTGGCGAAAAATCTCATCGTTGAAGATTTAAATTTTATTGGCAAGCAAGAATCAAAGCACCTGAAATTGACCCTTGCCGGAGGAAAGCACAAATGGCCGGCTCTGTATTGGGACG
>Ga0268262_10002424_pt1 | contig 21603 bp, 15 predicted proteins | sample TergutNc150P3_FD_190354 | JGI IMG/M metagenome (GOLD analysis project Ga0268262, IMG submission 190354) | Nasutitermes corniger P3 segment gut microbial community from laboratory colony in Florida, USA - Nc150 P3 (SPAdes) (version 2) | ecosystem: Host-associated > Arthropoda: Insects >... | reverse complement strand
GCTGGGCTTATGACATCGGTTTCGGCGGATTGGATCACGTTATCGCTTCCGGCAAGAACGTAAACCTTTTGTGTATGGATACCGAAGTTTACTCCAACACCGGCGGACAAATGTCCAAAGCGACGCCCGTAGGCGCTATTGCGAAATTCGCCAACGCCGGAAAGGATATTACCAAGAAAGACTTGGGTGCTATAGCGATGAGCTACGGTTATGTGTATGTCGCCAAAGTTTCGTTGGGCGCAAATATGAATCAGGTAATCAAGGCGTTCAGAGAAGCGGAGTCTTACGACGGTCCGTCGCTTATAATCGCTTACTCGCATTGTATCAACCACGGAATCGACATGAGCAAGGGACTTGAACAGCAAAAGGCGGTTGTAACAAGCGGTCTTTGGCCGTTGTTCCGCTACGATCCCAGGCTTAAGGATCAGGGAAAAAATCCCTTCCAGCTTGACTCAAAAGACCCGACAACAGGCATCGAAGACTTTATGTACAAGGAAGTCCGGTTCAAGAGCTTAAAAGCCGCAAACCCCAGCCGCGCCGACGCGCTGCTCGCAAAAGCGAAAGCCCATGCCGAGAGGGTTTGGAAGGAATACAAATATTTGGCGGATCGTCCGTTCTAAAACACGACTTTCGCCATGAAGACCATATTTGTCGTTGACGACAGTGATACCAACCTGACGATGGCAGAAGCGGCATTGGAAGATCAATACCGCGTTATGACAATGCCGTCAGCGGCAAGTATGTTCTCTTTTTTGAATAAAGTTGTTCCCGATCTAATCCTTCTGGATATAGAAATGCCGGATATGAACGGCTTTGAGGCGCTTGAAAAACTCAAGGCCAAAGAAAAATTCAGCGAAATTCCAATTATGTTCTTGACGGGGCGCACCGATGCGGACGTGGAAGCGCGCGGGTTTGAAATGGGCGCCGTGGATTTTGTTATAAAGCCGTTCTCAGCGCCTGTGCTGTTAAACCGCATAAAGACGCACCTTGATATTGATCAGGTTATCCGCGAGAGGACGGCGCAGTTACACAGGCTTCAAAACAACATAGTGTCGGTTCTTGCGGACATGGTTGAAAATCGCGATAAGGGAACAGGCGGCCATATTGAACGTACTTCCATTTATATCAAAATACTGATAGAGGAAATGAAAGAGCGCGGAGTTTACCTTGATGAAATCCGCGACTGGGACGTAGAAAAAATAACTTCTTCCGCGCGTATGCACGATCTGGGAAAAATTTCAATCAGCGATATTATTGTTAATAAGCCCGATAAGCTTACCGACGAAGAATATGAATTAATAAAAACACATACTATCGAAGGCGAGATGATAATTGATGAAATGATTTCCAAAACAGGAGAAGATGAATTTTTGAACAGCGCAAGGTTGTTTGCGGGGTGTCATCATGAACGGTGGGACGGTAAAGGATATCCGCGCGGTTTGAGGGGAGAGAATATTCCGCTGCAAGGGCGCATAATGGCTATTGTAGACGTATACGACGCCCTTGTTTCAGAAAGACCGTATAAAAAAGCGTTTTCGGATGAAGAGGCGGTACAGATAATAATGGATAACGCCGGCGCTCATTACGATCCGAAAATAGCCGAAGTTTTTTTTGCTGTAAAGGATCAATTTAAAGATGTAAGGGCAAAACTGTAATGTTTTCATTGCTGCGGACAACTAAAGCGGTTATCATAAGGTATGCTCAGGCATTTTCGATCTTGCTTGCGTTTGCATTAATGGTACTCTTCAGTTATTCCTTTATAAGTAGAACAGAACGTAAAAATTTACAGGATAAAGCAAAAGACGCTATTTTTTATACGGAAGCCAATATTAAAGCCGAATTGAAAGAGCCGGAAACGCTGCTTGCCGGCGTCTCAGAGACCGTACGGACAATGATTCTTGAGAAGAACAGCGCGGATGTTTTGCAGAATTATATACATCAGATTAACGGTTATGTGCAAGAAGAATCCGATAAACGTATGTTTGGAGTTATCGGTTTTTATGCGGTTTTTGACGTTTTCGGCGGAAGATTTATAAGCGGTTCAAGAACATGGAAGCCCTCTGAAGATTTTGATCCCGCAAACCTGCCGTGGTATCAGGCGGCTGTAAAAGCGGATGGAGAAATTGCCGTTACCAAACCTTCTATAGATAAAATTTCAAAAGAAATTTCCTTAACATTTGTGCGCCGTATTTTTGATGAAGAAGGCCGTCCTATAGGGATTGTTGCTCTTGATATCTACCTTGATAAAATCAAACAATACGCTATGGATACGCGCCTTACAAAAGACGGATATGGTTTTGTGTTAGACGAAGAAACAAGAGTAATTGTTCATCCTGAACCTAAGATGCTGGGTTTGTTATTAAGCGAAGTAAAAAGCAGTATCGCGAACTATTCGGGTGAGTTACAGCGAACCGGCAGTGTTTCCGAAGCTGTAACGGCCGATTACAGGGAAATTAAAAGTATAGTGTTTATTCAAAGACTTTATAACGGCTGGTACATGGGCGTAGTAACGCCGAAAGATAATTATTTTCAAAGCATGAAAAATCTGGCGATAATTCTTTCCGTGCTTGGCGCTATATTTGCCGTTTTTCTTGGCGGAATGTTACTGCGAATTTCCGCTGATAAGGCCGCTTCGGACGAGCGTATTCAGCTTATGTCCGACAGTAATCCAATAGCCATGTCTTTCCTGGATAAGGATTTAAATGTTATCGACTGTAATAAAACTACTTTGGAATTATTTGGATTGTCGAGTAAAAGTGAATATTTTGAAAAATTTGATTTGCTTTCGCCGGAATTTCAGCCTGATGGTTCGACTTCAATGGAAAAAAGCCGTTTGGTGATAAAAAAAGCGCTAGAGACGGGTTTTAACCGTTTTGAATGGATACATCAAAAGCCGGACGGAGAGCCTATATCATGCGAGATTACGCTTGTCCGGGTAAAATATAAAAATAATTTTATTATTATAGCGTATGTGCGCGATTTGCGCGAGCAAAAGAAAATAATAAAAATGATTGAGCGGCGGACTAATCTGCTGGATATGGTAAACAGCGCCGCGATAATCCTTCTTTCAAGCAATAATGTAGGTTCTTTTGAATCTTCCATGATGAAAAGTTTTGAGCTTGTAGGGCGCTGTTTGGATCTTGACCGCGTTCAAATCTGGCGCAATGAAATGATAGATAACGAAATGCATTTTGTCCTTAGGTATGAATGGCTTAGTGAATACGGGGAGAAGTGCAAGAACGTTCCAATGGGGCTTCATTTCTCATATAGCATGAAGAAAGAATGGGAAGAGATGTTTATGCGCGGCGATAATATTAATTCACCGCTTAAGGATATGCCGGAAGAGGATCAGGCTTTCCTTGGGTATTACGAAATGAAGTCTATCGTTATAATCCCCATATTTTTGGGAGGAGAATTTTGGGGTTTTTTCAGTATTGACGATTGCCGCAATGAACGAACATTTTCAAGCGAGGAAATCAACATATTAACTTCCGCTGGTTTAATGATGAGCAGCGCAGTAAACCGTAACGAACAAATGAATAAAATGCGCGAGGCCGATGAGCGTACGCAGTTGATGATTGACGCGGCTCCGCTTTGTGCGCTCTTCTGGGATAAGAATCTTGATATAATTGATTGTAATCAGGAAGCGGTTAAAATGTTTGATCTTTCCAGCAAGCAGGAGTTTATTGAAAAATTCAGAATATTATCGCCTGAGTATCAGCCGGACGGCGTTCTTTCAAAAATAAAAGGAGTTGCGCTTGTTAGGAAAGCATTGGAAGAAGGATATTCAAATTTTGAATGGCTGCACCAAAAAATGAACGGCGAGCAAATACCCGCGGAAATTACCTGTATCCGCGCCAAGTACAGAAACGAGTTCACCGTTACCGAGTACATAAGGGATCTGCGCGAACAGAAAGCCAAAATTGCCGAAATGCGCAAAGCGGAAATTGCCGAAGAGAGCAGCAAGGCAAAAAGCGACTTCCTTGCCAGAATGAGCCATGAGATCCGAACGCCGATGAACGCTATTTTGGGCATTACGGAAATTCAGCTTCAGGATAGTGTGCTTTCTGAAGATGTAAAAGAAGCGTTTGAAAGAATTTACAATTCAGGTGATTTGCTGCTTGGTATTATCAATGATATATTGGACTTGTCAAAAATAGAGGCAGGCAAACTGGAGCTTGTAAACGCCAATTATGACATAGCAAGCCTTATAAATGATACCGTTCAATTGAATATTATGCGTTATGAAAGCAAGCCGATTGAATTTATGCTGGAAGTGGACGAAAACGTACCGTTAATACTAATCGGCGACGAATTGCGTATTAAACAAATTCTTAACAACATTCTTTCCAATGCGTTCAAATATACGGATGAAGGCAATGTTAATATGACTGTTTCTTCCGAAAAGCGTAACGATGATAATGTTACGATTATATTTTCAATAACAGATACAGGTCAGGGAATGACGCAGGAACAACTGCGTAATCTTGGCACCGAATATTCCCGTTTTAATATGGAAGCTAACCGTAAAACCGAGGGAACAGGCCTTGGGATGAATATTACAATGAATTTGATTCATCTGATGAAGGGCAGTATTTCCATAGACAGTACTCCGGGCGCGGGTTCAACTTTTACCGTGCAGCTGCCGCAAAAACGCGCAGATTCTGAGACAATCGGAAAAGAACTTGCCGAGAACCTTATGCATCATAACCTTGACGGCATATCCAGAATGAGAACCATTCAGGTTAAAAGGGATTTTATGCCCTATGGGCGCGTGTTGGTTGTAGATGATGTTGAAACCAACCTGTATGTCGCCAAGGGGCTTATGTCTCCGTATGGATTGTCAATAGATGTTTCCATGAGCGGGTTTGAAGCTATAGAAAAAATAAGAAGCGGTTCCGTATACGATGTTATTTTTATGGATCACATGATGCCGAAGATGGATGGTATAGAGGCGGCAAAAGTAATCCGCAGTCTGGGTTATAAAGAACCGATTGTCGCGTTAACTGCAAACGCTCTTGCGGGACAGGCTGAAGTGTTTTTGAATAACGGTTTTGACGGATATATTTCCAAACCGATAGATATTCGCCAACTGAACAGTACGCTTAATAAACTGGTCCGCGATAAACAGCCTGATACTGTGATTGAAGCGGCGCGAAAGCAAAAAGAAAGCCAGTCCAATGCCAGTCATTATTCGTCTTTAAGCCGGCAGTTAATAGAGTTTTTCCTTCGTGACGCAAAAAAAAGCGCGGCTGTTCTGGAATCAATTTATATTAACAAGGGCCGCAGAAGCGATGATATATCAATGTTTATCATCAATATTCACGGCATGAAAAGCGCTCTTGCGAATATAGGCAAGGAAGAGCTTTCGGATTATGCGGCAAGGCTTGAACAGGCGGGGCGTGATAAAAACATCAAGTATATCCTGTCGGAACTGCCGTCTTTCCTGGAATCGCTTAATGATGTTATTGGCAAACTGGAAAGTGAATATACCGCCGAAAAAACGGCCGATGGCGGCGAGAATAATGATCCTCAATTGTTAAAAGAAAAATTGCTCGCGATTAGATCTTCATGCGCTATTTATAACAAGAAAGCCGCGAAGAATTTATTGACGGAAATAAAAGAAAAAACATGGCCGACTTTAACGGCGCAGTTTCTGGATAAAATTTCCGAGAATTTATTACACAGTGAATTTGACGAAATAATTAAATCTATAGATGGCTTTGTGAAGCAGAGTTTATAATCGCCAGAATATACCTGTCCATTAAAATATTTTCAAGAGCGGCGGCTGTAGAACGCAGTAATATATCATATTTTGCTGTAAGCGCAAGGCACGCCTCAACGGAATCTGCGTTGTAGCGGCGGGCGGCGGCGGCAAAATCTTCTTTAACCTTGGGCGCAGACAAGCCCAGTTTTTTTAATTCGGTGTAATTATTTAGTTCTCCTTTTTCCGCCAGTTTCAAATAAGAACCAAGTTTTCTGAATTGCCATGCAAGACCCGCAAGAATTCCCTGCATGCTTTCTTTAGCGCCCGACATGACAGCCAGCGATTCAAGCGCTTTGGAAATATCGCCCGCCGCGATTCGTGAAAAAAGCGTAAACGGCGATTCTTCCCTGTTATGGGAGAGCCATTTTTCAATATCTTCACGGTTAACCGGCTTGTCTTTGGGAAGGAATCCGATAAGGCGGGAACACTCCCTTTTCATGGCTGCGGTATTGTTTTCCACCATTTCAAGGATTGTGTCGATACAGTCATTGTCTATATTAAATCCCTCGCGCCTGAAAAATTGCCTAAGCCATTCTGTTTTTTCTCTTTCAAATAGTTCATAGAAAATCTGCTTGTTGGTTTTAGGGACGGCGTCGTCAAGACCTGCGGAAAGACGGATTTCGTCTGAAAGAAGAATTAGGGCTGTATTGTTTTCAAGGTTTTTTATACAGGAAACAATAAGCTCAATATCGTCCTTTTTTTTTACCGCTTCCGTGTTTTTAATAATTATTATACGGGACTCGGCAAACAGGCTTTGATTTTGAATGGTATCCGCCATTACGTTTACCGCAGTTTCTTCGGCGTAAAAAATATGTTCTTCGGCGTTTGGGAATTTTTTCTTTACTGCGTCAACGGCGTCTTGTTTTTTGCCCAGTTCGGGACCAAGGTAGATAAAAGCGTTCATTTAATAATTACGAATAACACCGGACAAGCGCCCGAGGATTTTTACATCTTTGCTGTATTTTGCCTTGTAAGCCGGATTTTCCGGCTGCAGCCTGATTCTTGAGCTTTCTTTATAAAAGCGTTTTAATGTTACGGCGTCGTCAAGAACCGCTACCGCTATTTCGCCGTTATGAACAACGTTTTGTTTTTCTATAATCGCCAGATCCCCGTCCAATATGCCTGCTCCCGACATGGAATCGCCCTTAACCCTTAGCGCAAAATATTTTTTGTTCTTTTTCAGGAAAGAGCTGTGTATCGGAATATTTCTTTCAAAATTTTCCTCCGCCATAAGAGGAATACCCGCCGCTACGCTCCCGAGAAGAGGGACGTCTATAACAGAAGAATGATCTTCTTTTTTAGAATTGGTAAGTTCCAGAGTGCGCGGACGCTTATCTTCATATTTTATCTGACCTTTCTTTTTTAAAGCCGTAATATGATCATGCGCGCCCTTAACAGACATGGAAAAATGTTCCGCGATTTCCCTTATTGTAGGGGGATACGAATGTTTATCTTTATAGTTAGCGATAAAGATAAGCACTTCTTTCTGGCGTTTTGTCAATTCCTTCATATTTCTTCCTTAACATTTGCCGCGGTAATATTGTATTTCCTAAGTTTTGCGTGGAGGTTGCTTGGGTATATTCCGATAGCCTCCGCCGTTCTTGTAATTATACCATTATTTTTTAAAAGTTGGAATTCCAAATAGCATTTTTCAAAGCTGTCTTTTGCGTCATTATAGTTGCGTTCCATAATGCCTCCAGGAAGTTGATTTATGGAATTTTGCATTTTTTTGCTCTTTTTATTCAATAATTTACTTAATTCATCTTTTGTTATACTTGTCCCCTGATGCATAACCGCAATCCGTTCCGCGAGATTTTTAAGTTCCCGCACGTTTCCGGGCCAGTCATGCGAGGTAAGGGATTCAACCGCATCGTCTGAAAGCGTTATTTCCGAATTTAATAATTTTAGAAAATGGCAAAGCAGCATGGAAATATCTTCGGTTCTTTCCCTTAAAGGCGGAACATGAATAGGTATTACATTCAGCCTGAAAAACAGATCCTGCCTGAATCGTCCTTCCTCGCACGCTTTTTCCAAATCCTGATTTGTCGCCGCTATAATGCGCACGTCGGTTTCAATTGTTTTCTCGCCGCCTAGGCGTTCGATTTTTTGTTCCTGAATAACCCGCAGAACTTTTGCCTGAGCGGGAAGGCTCATGTCCCCTATCTCATCAAGAAAAAGGGTTCCGCCGTGCGCCATCTCAAAACGCCCTTTGCGGGTAGATACCGCGTCGGTAAACGCCCCTTTTTCATGCCCGAAAAGCTCGCTTTCTATCAATGTTTCCGGTATAGCGGCGCAGTTGACATCAATAAAGGGTCTGTCCGCGCGGAGTGAACATTGATGAATCGCCCTCGCGATTACTTCTTTTCCAACTCCGTTTTCGCCCGTGATAAGAATACGGGCGTCGCTTTCCGCAGCTTGTTTTACCGTTTCCCGGATATTGCGGATAATTGAACTTGTTCCGATTATGTCTTCGCTGGAAATGCCGCTTGCTCTTTTTAGGCTTTTATTTTCGTCTTTAAGTTTTTTTATCGCTGCGGCGTTGCGGCAGACGGTAAGGATTTTATCCAGCGAGAAGGGTTTTTCAAGAAAATCAAACGCTCCGAGTTTAACGGCGCGCACCGCCATATCAATATTCGCATGGCCGGATATCATAACTATTTCCACGGCAGGCCATTCTTTTTTAATTTGTTCCAGAGCTTCAATGCCGCCCATTTTCGGCAGAAGCACGTCAAGGAAAACAATGTCGATTAATTCGGTTTTTAATATTTCAATGCCGGCAAGCGCGTCTTCCGCGCTGAATACTTTGTATTTTTCATCTTCAAGGCTGGATGTAAAGATGCGCCTGATTCCCGGTTCATCGTCTATTATTAATATTGATGACATTATTTTTCTTCCTCGTTTTTTTCCGCCGGCAGGTCGATATAAAACGTGGTTCCCATGCCTTCCGCCGAATCAAACCAAATTGCGCCGCCGTGATCGGTAACTATACGTTCGACAATGGGAAGCCCAAGTCCCGTACCGGATTCTTTTGTCGTATAGTACGGCGTAAATAAAAGATGGCTGTCCTGCTTGCCGATACCTTTGCCGGAATCTTTTACGCTTATTCTACAATAAAGTACATCCCGTTTTTTTACAAGGTCTGTGCGAATTTCAATCGAACCCGTGCCGTTCATCGCGTCAATTGCGTTAATGATAAGGTTTGTCAGAATTTGAGCAATGCGGTGTTTCTCGATTTTTACCGTTATCCCTTTTTCTACATGGTTAATATCAAATTGAATTTGCGGGTACGAAGTTGAATAGGCGTTTATTAATTCTTCTGTGGGCTCACGCAGGTCTGTCCATGTTTGGGAAGGTTCCATCGGCTTTGACAAAGTTCTGAATTCGTTAAGCAGGGTAGAAAGACCTTCCGTTTCCTGAATAATCGCCATCATGGAACTTTCAATTATTTCATTGATCTTTTCCGGCTCGTTTCTCCAGCGGCGCAGTACACGCTCGGCGGAAAGTTTAATGGGGGTAAGAGGATTTTTAATTTCGTGGGCAAGCTGCTGCGCCATGTTCTGCCATATCGAAATTTTTTCGCTTTTAACCAAAGCCGCCCTTGATTTTTCCAAATCCTGAACCATAGCGTTAAAGGAGCGGATAAGAAGACCAAGCTCGTCGTTTCTGCGGGACAGTATTTGAATGGCAAAATCGCCTTCCGCTACACGCCTTGTGGCTTCTGTCAGCTCTACAATCGGGTGTGTAATCCTCTGCGTAAACGAAATGGCGATTATTACTGTCATAAGCAGAGTGGGAAGAAAAAACACGCCGTAAAAGAAAAATAAAAGCGGACGCAGATTCGCCCTTAATAAATTTATTGTATCAAAACGGGCGGTCTGGTTTTCCAGAGCGTCCTTTCCGCTGTCAAAATCTTCTCCAAGATCGTAATTAATTACGGCAATGGAATTCTGCCCCTGTCTTTGCACATAACGGATTGTATCTTCGTCCCTGGGCAGTTCTCTTATGAGAAATCCGTTTTCACGGGAGGGAGGCAAATCCAGTTTGAATTTACTGTTTCCGGTAAAAGAGTATTCCTGCCAGCCGCCGTTCGTATAACGGAAAAGCTGTACAGCAGCTATATCCGGCGGCAATTTTATATCACGCCGTGAAAAATCATTTTGCTTTATTATGCTTTCAAAACGTTCCGTGTGCAGTAAATAATAGTTTGCGACAAGATTATTTGCAGCCTTTGTAGCGGAGGCGGTGTCAATGCTGTGCCAAAATCGAACCGTTTCATTTAACGCTCCGATTGTTATTATGATTATCGGAGTCGCCGTAAAGACGACAATAAGCGTAAAGTACGCCAGAAGCCTGGCTTTAAATTTGCTTCCCGGCCTGCGTGATATGATATCCGAAAACAAGCCAACCCCGGAAATGCCCAAGATAATCAATAGAACGGCCGGAATAATCAGAAATACTATAAGATTCAATTTGTCGGGAACATTGCCGTTATGCAGGGTATCTATAAAAAAGTTGCGGGAGAATAGAACTGTAAGAACGCAAAGGATTGCGTATATAAGCACTAAAATTCTTATACTGACAATTGTATACTCGGGACGGGTTTTACCGTTTTTCAAAAGAGTTTTTACTCCTCTTCAAATTTTGTTTCAAATAATTTAACTATGGAATTTATAGCGGCTTCTTCGTCCGGTCCGTCGGTTATTATTTTTAATTGTGTGTTGTAAGCCGCTCCAAGCGTTATAATACCCATTATGGACTTTGCGTTAATCCTGTCCGAGCCTTTTTCAAAATAAATATTGCATTTAAAATTTTTGGTTGTTTGCACCAATAACGCTGAAGGACGCGCATGAACGCCTGCTCTGTTTGTAACTGTTACAATCTTTTCTATCATTACAACATCCCTTAAATTACGTCATCCTGTCCGAAGAAGACAGAGCGGGTAGAGTCGCTTTCTATCCATTTAAGGATATTTTTATTGAATTCCTTGCTTGCATTATACCCCATAGATTTTAATCTTTCATTCATGGCGGCAGTCTCAATAATGATTGGGATATTTCGTCCGGGTTTTACGGGTATTGTTATTGAAGGGATATTAACTCCCAAAAGGTTAATCGTATGATCTTCCGCTCCAAGGCGGTCGTAGTTTTTGTTTGAATCCCATTCTTCAAGACAGACAACAAGCTGAATTTCTTTTCTGTCCCGGATGGCCCTGACTCCGAAAAGGTGGGTTATGTTGATTATTCCGGGCCCTCGTATTTCCATGTGGTGTCCGATGATCTTGTTGGCTCCCGTTCCCATCAATGTATTTCCGGAAGCGTAGATTTCCACGACATCATCGGCGACAAGACGGTGCTGGCGGTGTATAAGTTCCAGAGCGGTCTCGCTTTTTCCGACGCCCGAATCTCCCTGTATAAGAATTCCAAGACCGTAAACTTCCACAAGTACGCCGTGTACGATCTGGCGGGGAGAAAAAATCCTTGAAAGAATACGCATTATTCTTGCGGAAAAATCGGCTGATCCCAATTCGGTCTGCAAAACAGGACACTGGGCTTTTTCGGCTATTTCGCAAAATTCCTTGTGCGGGTGAAGGTTATGCGTAAAAATACAGCAGGGCATTTTGTAAAAGAACATTTCTTCGATGGTTTTGGTTTCGCCTTCTTTTTCCAGACGGCGCAGATAAGCCACCTCTCCTCGGCCGAAAAGCTGGATTCTCTGAAAGGCAAAATCCTCGAAAAAGCCCATTATTGCGCCCATCGGCCTGTTAAGGTCGGGAATTTCAATCGGATTGCCGAGGCCTTTCCTGCCGCCGATACAGCGCAGACTTAGAGAATTATGCTCTTTGAGATCAAGGTCGATAAGATCCAGAACTGTAAATACCCTGTCTGCCATGAACTTATTCTATATGAAATACGCTGTCCGTGCAATGCTTATGTATCATATCCGGCTATTGGCAAAACGGCAAAAATTATGTATATTAGGCTAAATCCCTTTATAAAGGAGCAAATATGCGAGTTTTTAATTTTTCACCGGGACCTTCGGCTCTTCCTTTGGAAGCTCTTGAAAAAGCTGCGGCGGAGATGACGGACGTTAACGGCACAGGCCAGTCTGTTATGGAAATGAGCCACCGTTCAAAGGACTATAAACCCATTATTGAGAAGACCGAGGCTTTATTGCGGGAACTTATGGGTATCCCTTCAAATTACAAGGTTTTGTTTTTACAGGGAGGCGCTTCCCTTCAATTCGCTATGGTTCCCCTTAACTTGGCGGCAGGGGACGCTCCCGGCAAGGGAAAGAAAGCGGACTATATTGACACGGGCATTTGGGCGGACAAGGCGGTAAAAGAAGCCGGAAAATACGCCGAAGTAAAAGTTCTTGCAAGCTCGAAAGACAAAGCCTATACCTACATACCCGACGCTCCCAAGCCTTCCGCTGACGCCGCTTATTATCATATAACGCAAAACAACACGATTGTCGGAACAAAATGGGATAAACTTCCGGATACAGGCTCCGTCCCTTTGATTTCGGACGCTTCAAGCAACATTCTTTCAGAGCCGTTTGATGTAAGCAAGTACGGTATTATTTACGCCGGAGCGCAGAAAAACCTAGGGCCCGCCGGAACCACGCTTGTTATTATACGTGAAGATTTAATCGGGCACGCTCCGGCCTGGACGCCTGTAATGCTTCGTTACGACACTCACGCTTCCGAAGGTTCAATGTACAATACTCCGCCTTGTTACGGCATATATATAATCGGTCTTGTTCTGGACTGGGTAAAAAAGCTCGGCGGCGTAGAAGCGGTTGCCAAATTGAACAGGGAAAAAGCGGATCTGTTCTATAACTATCTTGAAAACTCAAAAATGTTTTTTTCACCTGTGGATAAAAAGTATCGTAGTTTAATGAATATCCCCTTTGTGCCCAAAGAAAAGGACGCCGCAAAGAAGACGGAAATAGAAACCCGTTTTGTAAAAGAAGCGGCCGCCGCAGGCCTTATAAACCTTGCGGGCCACCGTTTGGTCGGCGGCATGAGGGCGAGTATCTACAACGCAATGCCCATCGAGGGAGTAAAGGCGCTGATAGATTTCATGAAGAAATTTGAAGGTTAAAAGGAATAAATATGTTTCGTATTCAGACATTAAATAAAATTTCCCCGCTTGGACTTGATCTTTTTCCAAGGGACAAGTATGAAGTCGCAAGCGACATTCCGAACCCAGACGCTATTTTGGTTCGCAGCGCCGAGATGAACGGCATGGAAATCCCGTCCGGCGTACAGGCGATCGCAAGGGCCGGAGCGGGGTACAATAATATTCCCGTAGCCAAATGCAGCGAGAGCGGGGTAGTGGTTTTTAATACGCCCGGAGCCAACGCCAATGCCGTTAAAGAACTTACCATTGCGTCCATGCTTATTTCTTCGCGCGACATTGTAGGCGGGATTAACTGGGTATCTTCCGCTGCGGGAAAGAGCGATATCGCCGAACTTGTAGAAAAAGAAAAATCCAAATTCACAGGCCCCGAAATTAAAGGCAAGGTTTTAGGCGTAGTCGGGCTTGGCGCAATCGGCGTAATGGTAGCAAACGACGCAATCGCTCTCGGCATGGAAGTTATCGGTTATGATCCGTATATTTCCGTAGACGCTGCATGGAACCTATCAAGAGAAGTTACCCGTGCCGATACCCTTGAGGGCTTGCTCGCTAAAGCCGATTATATCACACTGCATATTCCGCAGAGCGAAACAACAAAAGGCCTTATAGACTCTGAAAAATTGCGCATGATGAAGAAGGAAGCGCGTATAGTAAATCTTTCCCGCGCGGGGCTTGTAAAAGACAAGGATATTATTGAGGCGTTGGAATCAGGAAAAATAAGCGCTTATGTTACGGACTTTCCCACGCCTGATTTATCCAACTGCAAAAAGGTTATCAGTATTCCGCACCTTGGAGCGTCAACGCCTGAGGCGGAAGATAACTGCGCTATTATGGCGGTTAAACAGATCATGGATTATCTGGAAGGCGGAACCATTCGTAATTCGGTAAATTTTCCGCGCTGTAAACTTGATCAGCGTGCTCCGTTCAGACTGCTTGTGATAAATAAAAATATTCCAAATATGGTGGGGCAGATTACAACCATTCTTGCCGGAGCGAGCATTAATATAGACGACTTGATTAACCACCACCGGGATGAATATGCCTACAATATTATAGACACGGAGCAGAAAATTTCCGATTCTGTGCTGGAGCAGATTCGTAAAGTAAATGGAATTATCAGAGTTAGAACAATCGCAAAGTAAACATTCGAAGAAAGAAAAACCGCTTGTGTTAATTCAGCGGAAGATGAATTTTCGAAATGTGAAAATGGAGATAGTAGCTCCTCTGTTTTTTGGGCTGTTGGGTTCTCTTGTTTTATGCGCTGTTGTTGCCTTCGATACCGCTATTTTTTCAAAAGATTACGCTGCAATAAGAATAAGGGGCAATGCCGAGGAAGACCCGAAAGACGGAAAAAATTTCCTTGCGTTTACGGAAAAAGTCCCTGATCCTATTATGGGATATTACCGCAGAAGCGAGTATAAAAGCTGGGTAATTGAATTCTTTACGGAGATTTGTTCAAGCAGGGAAATCGCCCAGATAATTTTGCAAAATACGGATGTATATGACGTGTCCGTCGCTCTTGCCTTTGCCCTCTGCTGGGAAGAGAGCAGATTTAATCCGCATGCGGTTGGCAAGCCTAACCGTGACGGCAGTATCGACAGAGGGTTGTTTCAGCTTAATAACAGATCTTTCCCTGATTTGGATATGTATTCGTTTTTTAATATTCAGCACAACACACGTTACGGCATCAGCCACTTAAAGTACTGCCTTGATTTCGGGGGAAGCGAAGTTTCCGCTCTTGCCATGTACAATGCCGGAACGGGACGGGTTACGTCTACGGGCGCGCCGAGCGTTACCCTTAATTACATAAGCCATATTCTGGAAAACAAGGGCAAAATAGAGAGCCGTTTTCACACCATGATGATGAGAGAAGAAGAAAGAAGAAGTTCTGAAAAAGACCAGAATCCAAACCAACTTCAGTTTAACCCGACTTTAAGGATCACTTCTCCGTAAAAACCTTCGTTGTAAACAAACAGCCGCTGTTCCGCATGTTGATACTCACACCGCAGATTTTTTTTATCATGTATCACAGCTGTGATTTTTGGATTTGCGCCGAAAAACTCCGCAGGCAGATAAATTACGCTTGGCGCTGTAATTTCGCCGTTTGCCTTAAAACGGTATACAAATTTCTTGCGCTTTCTGTCCCATGTAAAAGAAAGAGGTTCGCCCGCCGTGGCGATGGGGTAGGGGCGTTTCCAGCCGCCGGCCGCCCTTTCCTTTCCTTCGGAAAAAATCGAAAGGTCTTCTTCGTTCCAACTATCGCCGTATTTGTTTGTATTGCTCGCCGAATAATTCCAGATTGTACAGTGGAGAAGGTTTGCGTCTACAGCGTCGTAGTACATAGAAAGCGCTTCTTCATGCAATGAATAATCGCCTTTCTTAAAACCGCCCCTGTTGTTCAGATCAAAGGCAAGTCCGAACTCTCCGAGGAAACAGGGCACATTCCCCATTTTTTCCCTTGTGATTTTAATTCCTTTTGCGAGACAATCCTTAAAGTAGGCGCTTACTTTCTTTTTGCCGATGATTATTTTAAAGGAGTCAAGATCCACATTAAACCATGAACGAAAGCTTTTTGTATAAAGGGATAATCCGTCGTACCAGTGGAAAGCGTTAAGCACATTGTCCGGGTCTGATTTATTCCATGACGGATGAGATTCCGATCTTGTGCTTAATGGAATTCCCTCTATAAAGAAAAAGTTTTGCTCGTTTGCCTCTTTCATAGCGTTTATGTATTTTATGATGAAGGGTTTTAAAAAATCATCGGTAAAGACGGCGGGCTGGTTTTGGTACAGGCTAAAATGATTGCTTTTAATCAATTTAGGCGCCCCGCCTTCGGTATCCCAGACTCCCGCCTGTTTCCACGGACAGGAAAAACCTTCTTTGAACAGCGAAATTTTTTCTGCGTTAAAAGTTTCATAATGCGAAATGCGCCTGCCTCTGGATATCATGCTGTACACAGGCACTTCCACCTGACAGCCTGAAGCGGCAAGAATTGTCTGCCAGGGGCTTGGGCGAAGGCCGATTGGTATCATGGGATCTTCCGCCATGTTAAGATCTTTCTGTCCGATAAAACCAAAGTGAGGCTCGTTCATGGAACCCCATCCTGCAATGTTCGGGCAATTTTTCAGACGGCGCTGAACATGCTTAAAGGCGGCAATATAACGCCCTTGCAGCCACCACTGAACATTTTCGCCGTCTATGCGTAAATCGGCGGCGTATGTGTTTCCCGCAAAAAACAAACTGAACATTGTTGCGGCGGCATAGCGGTTGTAGTTACCCGGCCAAATCATCTTTGGGTAAGGCTTGCTCTGCATGCCGGGTTTATCGTGGTAAACGGTATAGCGTTGTTTTGTAATTGCCGCACCGCAGCGGTCTAGCAAATCAAGGTCCATCCCGAGCTTTTCCATTGTCCATGCCGGGGCTCCGTCTCCGCCTGTCCACCTGCTCCACACATCCTGATGAGGATCGATAAAAACGCTTATGCCTTCTTTCTCGGCGGCCTGCAATATTTTTCGCAGGTAGGCTAAATACGCTTCATCATAAATCCCCGGACCTTCATGCTCAATGGCCTCCCATGTAACAAGAAACCGCAGAAAGGTCATTCCCGCTTTTTTCAAGCGGCGAAAATGAGTTTCCGCTTCTTCAAGGGGGAAAGGCCTTCCTGTAAATGAGACTTCTTTTTTTCTATCCAGAAAACCGGGAGAGATCTCGCCGCCGGGCGCAGTATAAGGAATTTTTGAGTCTCCGCCGAGATTTACTCCCCGGAGAATAAGAGTTCTGCCTTCGTCATCAAGAATTAAACTATCTTTGACGCGCATGGTTTTCCGGTTTTATTCCGCCAGTATTTTTTGCACTTCTTCTGGAGTCTTGGCGGTAAGAATTTCCTTGCGTTTTTCGGAACTTTTAAAAAGCAGAGAAACTTCCGCTAAAAACTGCAAATGTGGTCCCGTCTTTTCCACCGGCGAAAGGGTCATGATAAAAATTCTGCATGGTTCATGATCCAACGAATCGAAATCAACCGGTTTTTCGGAAATACCTATACAGGCGACCAAGTCCGAAATAGAGGAACTTTTACCGTGGGGAATCGCGATACCGTGCTTCATGCCGGTAGACATTTTATCTTCCCTTTCCATCACGGCGGCCAAGGCGCCTTCCCTGTCGCTGATTTTTCCCGCCTTGACAAGAATATCCAGCAACTCGTTGATGATTTCACTTTTTGTAGAGCCTTTCAGATGAAGGTCTATCGTGTCTGTTGTGATAACTGTTTTGAGGTTCATGGTATAAATTTACCCTATAAAAACAAAAAAGTCAATGAAAAGAAAGAGCATGGTATAATATACAACGGAAAAACAAAAAACTCACCATAAGGCGAGTTTTTATATAATTGAGCCGCGCAGGATTCGAACCTCCGACCACCGCCTTAAAAGGGCGATGCTCTGCCAACTGAGCTAGCGGCCCAAGTATCCCCAAATAGGGACACTTTTATATGTATATTGAAAAAACCAAAAAAGATCAAGGGGTGGGAATATCACGCCGCTTTTTCGAGTATTTTTTCCACCCTGTTTATCAGGTCGTCTTTATCATAGGGCTTTTTAATGTAATCAACCGCACCCATTTCATGCGCCTGATTAATGTCTTTAGGATCGTTTGATGACGTGAAAAAAGCTATGGGAATATCGTGCAAGCCGCTTATCGCCTTTATTCTGCTGTAAGTGTTCCAACCGTCCATTTCCGGCATTACAAGGTCCAATAATATTAATTGGGGAACCAGTCCCTGATAGAACAAAGCAAGCGCTTCTTTTCCGGACGCTGCGCTGGATATGTCATATTCTTCTGACAGTACCGATTCCGCCATTTCAAGATGAATACTGTCGTCATCTACCATTAGGATTCTTTTCTTCTCGCCGCCGGTACTATCATTAAATTTTTCCGTTTCTTGTTTTAATGAATCAAAGTTCCGGTTGTTTTCCATACTCATTTCGTTGACCTGGCTTACTGAAATATTTATCTGATTAATGCCTTTCAGAATCTCGTTCATGCCTTCTACCGTTTCTTTGCTGGTCTTTATAAAACCGTCTGTTTCCTGAATAAGGGTTTCTCCCGATTCCGCCATGTTGTCGGACCCTTTTTTAACCGAAAACGTTATGTCCCTAAGCTTGCTTATGGATTCCAGTATTTGCTTTCCTCCCACTTCCTGCTCTTCCATTGCGTTACGAATGTTTTGCTCGTGAACGGAAACTGTTTTTACGCTTGTGTCTATGGCGTTAAAACGCTCCAATACATCGTCTGAAGATTTGGTAATGTTGTCTATCGACGCTTTTATCTTTTTTAGCATTGCGGCTGTGGTTTTTGACTGTTCGCTCGATGATTCGGCAAGTTTGCGGATTTCATCGGCTACAACGGCAAAACCTTTGCCTGTTTCTCCGGCGTGGGCCGCCTCAATAGCTGCGTTCATTGAAAGTATATTTGTCTGACTGGCGATATTCTTCATTAACGAGTTTATCTGCAAAAGCCCTTCTGAGTCATGGGCTATTTCCTTTATCTCCTGCGCTACCAACTGAAGCCCTGTTTTGCCGTTTTCCGACGCTTCCGTTAAAACATTTACGTTTTTGCCGTTTTCAATCAATGTCTGAGTTACCGAATGAATGTTGGCAGTCATTTCCTCAATTGCCGAAGATGACATATTAACACTTTCCGTTTGTTCTTCAATAATTTCTTTAAGGCTGTCAATATTGGTTTTAATGCTGCCTACCGCCTTGCCTGCTTCTTCCGCGCCTGTTTCCTGTTTAACCATGAGTTCCCTCATGCTGTCAAGATTCGAGGTAATCTGTTCCACCGCCGTAGAAGTTTTTTCCATATTGGCGGAAAGCTCAAAACTTGTATGGTTAAGCCCGTTAATTCTGTATTTTATTGTTCCTATAAGTTCTCTGATTTTCCCTACCGTAATGTTAAAGTAGCCAAGTAATTCTCCGATCTCGTTGTCTTTTACAGAATCAATTTTTTTTGTCAGATCGCCTTCGCCCAAAGCCTTCAAAATAACGTTGATTTTTGTAAAAGGCGAAAATATCATCTGCAGGAAAAATAATGATAACAAAATGCCAAGGGGAAGGGAAATTCCGCCTATTATTACCTGCCTTCTTTCATTTGCGATAATGGTATTATGAAGGCTTCCTCCGTCATAATCACATGCGATTATTCCTACGGTTTTTCCGGCTGAATTTTTAAGAGGCAAATAGAAAGAAATAAGCCAACCCCATTCTCCCTGTTTTGTCAAATTGCAGTATTCCGTTTTTCCCGAAATTAAAACTCTATTAAACGCATCATCATAAGTGTCGGTATCTTCTTCGGTTCCTATGTTTGAGAAATTTTCATTGTCATCCGGCTCGGCGCTGCCGTCAATAATAATCTGCCAAATATTGTCTTTTAGCGGAGCCAGAGTATAAAGATATTTACAGCCGGAAAAATCCCTTAATTGTAACAGCGCAACTCTGATTTCTTCATAAAAGGGGTCGTTTGAATCCCGGGATTTTACCAATGCCTCAAAGGAATCTCCGTCAATAATAGAAGCCGCTTTTTCCACAATTGAGATGCCCTGTAGAGCAAACGTCTCCGTCACGGCTTTCGACATTTGGCGTATACCCAGTACGGACATTATCCCGATTAACGTAATAATGAATACGGAAAGAAGCGCCGCAAACCTGAATCTTAGCGAATGGATTAGTTTCATAAATTTACTCCTGTATCCCTTAACTAAAAAATAAATAAAGTGTTATTTTGCGTCAAGGAAATAATATGAGTAAATTTAGATGATTTTTGTCTTGCTTTTACCGCTTACACAGGTTTGCGTTCTTTTAACTCTGTTTCCTTCTTTTCAATCGCCTCTTTAATCATGGCAATTTCCTGTAAGGTATTTTTGAACTCAGCCTGTTCACGGTCGATTGTACTCTGATTTTTTTCCGTAAAGGCGATATAGGCGTCGTTTCCCATGCGGGTTATCAGTTTTTGCGCCTGCCCCTCAAGCTGTTTGATTTCCAGCATAAGGATGCCCCGCTCTCCGAGATCCTGCGCTTTTGCTCCGGCTTTTATCGCAAGTTCTTTTGATGCCGCCAGGCCCTGTTCCATTAATTCTTTCATTCTTTCGCCAAATGTCATAATAACCTCACTTTCTCTTTATTCCTAAAATGGTAAGATCGTCGTACTGTTCGTCTTCCTTAACATGAGTATAATACATATACGCTTCATTTTCAGGATATTCTTTTGTATTTATACAATAACGCCTGTATTGCAGGAAGTGGTTTTTCAGGAAACCGTCTACTTTTTTATCCACCAGAACACGTGAATTTTCATCGGCATTCGGGCTTTTGTAACAGCGGAACATTTTTTCTACCGATACCATCGCCATTATTACCTCTTCGGCGTTTCCTTCGCAGGTTGAGAAATCAAACTGCAGTTCCGTATCGCCTTCCGGATTATGGTATTTTTTTAAGGAATATACCTTTTTAGCCATTACAGCGTTGATAATCTCCTCTACACGCTCGGGACTCATTTCCTCATCTGCCTGTCCGCACAGGTGATTTTCATGGGGCGTGTCGGCGGGGCCTTCCGTACAGATTATTTCCTTAAAATTACTGTCACGGAATTTTCGTTTTGCCTCTTCAATACCGTCGGTGTAGAGCAACAGGATATCGCCGTGATCTACCATTATGGTTTGTACATTGTAGCCGCCTGATGTCTCAATCATAAAGTTGGGAAGAACGCCCGTGGCGGGGGACTGCGGAAGGGTGATGGTTTTAAGCCTTCCTTCCGAAGCGTCGTAAAGATGAACGATATTATCGCCGGCGTTGCAGAAGCGTGTTGTTCCTGTCTCGGAGTCGAATAGACAGAGCGTAAAGGCGGCAAAACGCCCCTTGAACGCAAGGGTTTCTATGAAATCATTTATCTGATACACAACTTCTTCTATGTGCATTCCTTTGGCGTTATTTTTCCATTGCTTGAAATAGTTCAGGAACATGGTCGCCACCTGAATCATGATGAGCGCCGCCGGTATTCCTTTTCCGGCAACGTCGCATTTAATAATGGCGTAGTAACGGCCGTCGAGGTCTCTGTAATCAAAATAGTCTCCGGATACGCCCTTTGCGCCTTCGTAGTAGCCGAAGAAACTGAGATTGGCCGCTTCTTTGGAGCCGCTTGTTTGTTTGTTGCCCTGTATATCCAAATCCAAAGGAATAAATTTCTTTTGAATTTCTTTACCTATTGAAAGATCCGATGCCGCCATAGCAGCTTTTACAAGACCGTGCGTCATGTCGTTAATGGTGTTGCCAAGAATTGTAAGTTCATCTTTGGTGGTAAGGTGTATGTCTACTCCCTCAAGTTTTGCCTTGTTTTCGGTGTCGCGGATAATTTCGATATGGCTTACCAGTTTCTGGATGGGTCTTATGATCAATGTAGAAAGGATAAAAGCGCCCGTAATTCCAATGAGGGTTGCCGCAAGGGCGACAATCAGAATCGTACGCAGAAGCAGTAACTGTTCGTTGAAAATGGCGTCCATAATAGAGTCAAGAGACACTTCTAGCCGGATTAATCCCCGGAAGTAATTGTCATCCGCCCCCTGCCTGAACATTACGGGTTTGTAAAAAATAAATATTCTGTTTTTATCTTTCAAAATACTTTCATCTGTGAATTCGGGATAAGAATGTA
>Ga0268262_10002423_pt1 | contig 21609 bp, 24 predicted proteins | sample TergutNc150P3_FD_190354 | JGI IMG/M metagenome (GOLD analysis project Ga0268262, IMG submission 190354) | Nasutitermes corniger P3 segment gut microbial community from laboratory colony in Florida, USA - Nc150 P3 (SPAdes) (version 2) | ecosystem: Host-associated > Arthropoda: Insects >... | reverse complement strand
CTTAAGAAGGGGGAATACCATTATGGGAGGGACGAAAAGAAACATGAGGCCAAGATGCGCCAATACAAGAAATTTCTTGAAAAAAGAAAAAATCTTGTAAAAACAGCTTGACTTTTATCATAGACGCCCATGTTGCCTATAAAGTTTGACTCTGTCCGCTCCCAATCGGTACCGTTTATGGGAAGGATCGCTATGTCCAGGGGCGCGTGAGCCTTAAGAGAGCGGACAAGCGATGGCGTAACCCAGGTATCACCTGAATGGTATATTGATATCCCGTCTCCCTTCAGAACAAAACCCAGCGCGACATAGTCGCCGTTCCCGTCTTTTTCGCCGTCATCCTGAACATGCAGGGTATGAATGGCCGGTACCGGAATCAGGGTTACGGGTTCAAGCTTACCGCTGCCCTGTTTCTCACTCGGGCTGCGCAATAAAAGATCGATGCTTTCCCCGGCCCTTGCCGCCAGGATCCGCTCCTCTCCAATGCCTGCCTCAACCAGCATACGCTTAAAGGGAGAGGGAACCACAAAGCAGGCCAGGGGATTGGTCTTTGCTAAAGGCAACAGGGTTTTAAGGTTCAAGTGATCGCTGTGGTTATGGGTACAGAGAACATAATCCACCTGCTGTGCCTCGGCAGGATCAAAAGGCGGCGGATATACTCGGTGGGTTTTTCCGTTCTCATCCGCAAGATCGTTTAAGATCACATCGATATAAAAAACCATTCCCCCAAGGCGGACAATAAACCCGTGCTGGCCTGTAAACCAGATGTAGGATTCTCCTTTCCGGGGCCGGGATCCCGCAATCTCATCCAGAAGAGCTTTCCCGCTTTTGTACCAGCGGCTTAAACCGCTTGCCGAATCATTCAAAACATCCTCCCAGGAGGTAAGATATTATAAATAGTACCGCTTTTAACTCAGACATGCTATCTATCGCCAGTACTTCATAAATATTTTCAAAAGCGAAGCAATCTCTTCATCCGACACAATGACTGCCTGAAACTCAATATCGCGGTCATTTAGAATCGGCGGATTGGCGAAAAAAAGCGTTTTCAGAACCGAATCAGGTTCCCCTGCTTCTGATATATTAAATGCAAAATCTTCCGGAAAGAAAAGGCTTTCAGCCTGCAACATTAGCTCAATTTTAAATTCATTGTTTTCTACCTGATAAAGATTAAGATATAGCCTCTCTATAGGAAGGTTTACAGTGATTCCTTCGCCATACAACATTCTGTCCAGTATGAAATCGCGGTTTTCCAGCCATAACGAAAGCGGAGCCGCTTCGCCGGAGCGGTGCCTGAACGCGACAAATCCTTCCGGCATTTTTACGCCAGGTTCTTCGTACGCCGGGTTTACCCTTGTACGACGCCAGGCAACGATATTGACTTCTTCCGACTCCAAACTTACCGATAATTTGCTTGTATCCGAATACCAATAATGATCATCGCCAGAGAATGTATATTTCCAATTTTTGTCGATAGCAAGAGCGACATTCATTACTAAAACAGGATAAGAGCCAAACCCGACAACCTGAAAATATCGCTCCGTATCGTTTGTAAACAAAGCGGCGAGCGCTATTTCTGTTCGGTTAATTATCTGCGCGGCCTGCCAGCTTTTTAGTTGATTAACCGGAATGATGTCAATTATGGGGCGCATTATTTTTGTATCTACAAGAGCGTAAACAAGCGCGTCCCTGTCAAGAGAAACGAACCCTTCTCCGTAAACAACTATCTCCGGTACTTCGAAGTATAACTCGTCTGTCTCTGTTGTCTCGGCCATAATGGAAGTGCAAAGGAAAACAGGAAAGAAAAAAATGAAAAATGAAAGCCTAAATGAACGCAAGCAGGAATACTTAACTTCCATAGTTCAATTATACTATTGAAAACGCCGGTTGTCACATCATCATATATTTTACTCTTAATATTGAACAAATCCCTTAATTTGTGTAAATTCTGTATAGATTTGTTCAAAAGCTTTAGTTTTTGAACAAATCTATCGAGGTTACATGAACGCCGTTGAACTGGAAAAAGCCTATGATCCGAAGGGATTTGAGAAGAGGATTTACGCGCTCTGGAAAGAAGCCGGAGCTTTTAAACCAAAAAACACTGCCGCAGGAAAAGAGGCAAAAGATAAATATGTCATTGTAATTCCCCCCCCAAATGTGACGGGGGTACTTCATCTGGGGCACGGCCTTCAGATTTCCATAATTGATACTATTATCCGCTACCATCGCATGAAGGGCGAGCCAACCCTTTGGGTGCCGGGTACCGATCACGCGGGTATTGCGACCCAGCATGTGGTGGAAAAGAAACTTCAGGCCCGCGGAATAAGGAAGCATGATCTGGGACGGGAGAAGTTTCTGGAAGAAACCTGGAAGTTAAAAGATGAGCATCACGCGATTATTTCGGAGCAGATAGCCTGCGCCGGCGCAAGCGTGGATTGGGATCGCGAACGCTTCACCATGGACGAGGGGCTTTCCAGGGCAGTGCGCGAGGTCTTTGTTACGCTTTACGAGCGGGATCTTATTTACAAGGGGAAGTACCTCGTTAATTGGTGCAGTACCTGCGGGACTGCCATTGCGGATGACGAAGTTGAACATGAAGATACGCCGGGGAAAATGTACCATCTCCGCTATCCATTCGCCGACGGAAGCGGCTTTGTTGAGCTTGCCACTACGCGGCCTGAGACGCTCCTGGGAGATACCGCCGTTGCTTTTCACCCGAATGACGAGCGCTACACAGAGCTTCAGGGCAAAATGCTCCGCCTTCCCCTGGCCAACCGCGAGATTCCCCTCGTGGCGGACACTTACGTTGACCGCGAGTTCGGCACCGGCGTAGTGAAGATCACTCCGGCGCACGATCACAACGACTGGGAGCTTGCACGCCGCCACGGCCTGCCTGAGCTAAACATTTTGACCAGCGACGGGCGGCTTAACGACGCGGTTCCCGAAAAGTACCGTTCGCTAAAAGTGATGGAAGCCAGGGAAAAAGTTCTTGAAGACCTCAAGGCCGGAGGTTTTTATATTCGGGAAGAAACAATCACCCACGCTATTGGCTGTTGTTACCGCTGCCATACGGTTATCGAGCCTTACCTTTCGGAACAATGGTTCGTCAGGATGAAGCCGCTGGCGGACAAGGCCCTTGCCTCGTGGCGGCGGGGGGAAATTATTTTCTTCCCCAAGAAGTGGGAAAATACCTATGAGCACTGGCTTGAAAATATCCGGGACTGGTGCGTTAGCCGCCAGCTTTGGTGGGGGCATCGTATTCCCGCCTGGTATTGCGGCGACTGCGGGAAAACAACGGTTTCCCGTACCGACCTTGCGGCCTGCCCCCACTGCGGTTCCAAAAACATCGGGCAGGATCCCGATGTGCTTGACACCTGGTTTTCCAGCTGGCTCTGGCCCTTTACCGTTATGGGCTGGGAAAACGATAAGTGCGATACCGATGATTTCCGCCGCTATTATCCAACCACGGCTTTGGTGACCGCCTACGACATTATCTTTTTCTGGGTGGCAAGGATGATCATGGCGGGCCTTGAGTTCACCGGCAAAGCTCCTTACAGGGACGTTTACATAACACAACTTATCCGTGACAAACAGGGCCGTAAGATGTCCAAGACCCTTGAAAACGGAATTGACCCTCTGGAAATTATTGATAAATTCGGCGCTGACGCTCTAAGGTTCACCCTTGCTTACCTCTGCGCCCAGGGCCAGGATATTTTGATGGATAAGGATTCTTTTAAGCTGGGATCCAAATTCGCGAACAAGGTCTGGAACGCAAGCCGCTATATTCTTATGAATCTGGAGGGAAGGAACCTCGTAGAAAATCCGGCCCTGCTTCCTGTTGATAAATGGATATACGCGAGGCTTAACAGTACCGCGCGCGCAATGGAAGAAGCTTTTCTCTCCTACCGTTTTAATGACGCCGCGCAGACTGTTTACGAATATTTCTGGAATGATTTCTGCGACTGGTATGTGGAAGCTACAAAACTTTCGATGAAGGGCGAAAGCAACGGGGAGAAAGACCGGGCGAGCACGGTGCTGCTGGATGTGCTGGCCAAGTCTCTAAGGCTGCTTCATCCTCTCCTTCCGTTTGTAACAGAGGAAATTTACGGCAAGCTTCCTAACATAAAAAATGAGCTTCTAATTACCGCTTCTTATCCGGTTTATCAAAAAGAGCTTGCCAATGAAAAAGCGGAAAAGGACTTTGCTTTTCTGCAAGACTTGGTGCGTCAGGTGCGTACCCTGCGCAGCGAATGTACAATCCCGCCGGATGAAAAGCTTAGAGCCCGTCTTCGGGTTTCCGCGCCGGAGAGCGAAGATCTCCTGAAAGAAAACACAGCCCTTGTAAAGCTGCTTGCGGGAATAGGCGACCTGGAAATTGCGCCGAATTCCTGGCTGGATGCCGCCGCCTCCAACCAGGAAGCCAGACCGCAAGGCTCCATAGGGATTGCCGGAAACGGGTTTGAGGCTTTTGTATTTATCGCCGATGCGGTGGACATAAAGCTTTTAAAGCAGAAATTTGAAAAAGAGCTGGAGAGGGACAGGAAATACGTCGCGAATCTGAAGGCTCGTCTGGCAAATGAGGATTTCTTAAAAAACGCTCCGCCTGAACTTGTGGAAGGTGAAAAGCGAAAATTGGAAGAGGGCCTGAAAAAAACCGGCAAACTTGAATCGTATATAAGGGACATGGCTTAGGTAACAAAGATGACCACGGAGGAAATGCTTCGCCTCAAAGGTACATTCATGGCTCCATACATGCAGCTTGCCACCGCCCTTATCGGGAAAACCCGGGAGGGAGGCGGCAATATGTTCCGGCATCAGTTTGATACCATGGCCACCCTCATAGACTATGGGTACATAGATTCAGTCCTGCTTAAAGCGTCGATAGTGCATGACCTTTTTGAAGACGTGCCGGATTTTAACCGCAACATCCTTTTGCAAGTTGACTTTGAAAGCGCCGCCGTATATGAGCTTGTAATGCAGGTAACCCGCCTTCCGGAAGAAACCAAAGCGCAATTCCTTACCCGCATTTTGGAAACAGGTTCCCGCCAGGCCAAGGTGTTAAAAGTAGCGGATAGAATTTCCAACATGATTGCCCTTGGTTTTGTGGTGAATACCGATTTCATCCAACGATACACCGAAGAGACCGTGCAGTTCATTTTTCCCATAGCGGAACAGGTGGATAAGTCCATGCTTTCAGAGCTTAAATCCCTTGTGGACTCCAGACGGAAATATCTTTCAGCTATTATTTCTAAATAAAAAACCGTCTGACATTAGGCCAGACGGTCGTTTGAACTTTAAGAGCCTATTACGCTTAACCTGCAAACATATTTATGTAGCCGCAGATATAGAATATGGCAAGCAATAGCGGAAGGCCCCAGACTAAGTAGGGTTTCAGTTTCGCGGATAAAGCAACGCCTGTTCCGGTATTTGCTTCCTTTAGGAAGTTATCAAAGCCCCATCCCAGTTTGGATACGCAGAATAGCGCGTAACAGAGCGCGCCCAGAGGCAGAAGGTTATTGGAAAGAATAAAATCTTCCAGGTCGAGGACGCCTCCCATAACCGAGAACCCGGAAAGCACGTTGAATCCAAGGGCGCAGGGCAAAGAAAGGACTATCACTGCAACGAGGTTTATGATGGTGGATTTTATTCTGCTGCAACCGGTGATATCCATCGCGAAGGCAATGATGTTCTCAAAGACCGCGATGACTGTCGACATGGCGGCAAAGGTCATGAACAGGAAGAACAGGGCCCCCCAAAGCTGGCCCAGGCCCATGCCGTTGAATACATTGGGCAGGGTCATAAATATCAAGCCGGGGCCGCCGGTGGGACTTAAGCCGAAGGCAAAACAAGCGGGGATAACGACAAGACCTGCAAGGAGGGCGGCGCCGGTATCCAAAACGGTAACGGTTATCGCTTCGCCTGCCAGACGTTTTTCTTTGTTAATGTAACTGCCGAAAATCGCCATACTGCCTATACCAAGGCTCAAAGTGAAGAAGGCCTGGCCCAGAGCGGCGAATAAAACAGTGAAAAGCCCCTGTTCCTTTATCGCGTTAAGATTTGGTTTAAGGTAGAATTCAAGCCCGGCGCCCGCTCCTGGCAGGGTAACAACCCGGATCGCCAGGATGGCAACGATAACGAACAAACCGATCATCATTACCTTGGCGACTTTTTCAACGCTCTTAACAAGTCCGCCCGCGCAGATTCCGAAACCAAGGACGCAGACAAGGATCATCCAGCCTACCATTTGAGCGGGGTCGGAGACAAAGGCCCCAAAAGCGCCGCCCACTTGATCGGGAGTGAGGCCCACGAAATCACCTTTGGCTATCTTTACCATGTAGGCGATCATCCAGCCTGAGACGGTGGTGTAAAACATCATAAGGAGGTAATTGCCGCCCATGGCCGCCCAGGAGAAAAGATGCCACTTCTTGCCCTTTGGCTCAAGTTCATGGAAGGATCGCGCGGCGCTTTTGCCGCTTCCGCGTCCTACGGAGAATTCCATGATCATTACCGGGACACCGAAAATAACCAGGCATACCAGATAGATAAGTACAAATATTGCCCCTCCGTATAAACCTGCAATAAAGGGGAACCGCCACACGTTGCCCAGGCCGATTGCGCAACCGGCGGAGAGCAAGATGAATCCCAAACGGGACGATAACTTTTCTCTACTCATAGGGCGATTATTCCATGATTTTTTTCATTTGTCCAGTATTTTTTATGGTATAATTCCCCATGCGTCTCTTCATAGCGGTAAACTTTGATAACGAAGTGAAAAAGCAGCTTCTGGAAATACAGGCGCAATTGCGATCCCAATGTACCCGCGGAAATTTTACCCGTCCTGAAAACCTTCACCTTACACTGGCTTTCCTCGGAGAGACCCCAGATGAAAAGGTTTCTTCACTGCTTAAAATTATTGAAGGTCTCCACATGACGCCTAATGCTCTGCCTGAGGCTTCGTCCGCGGCAAAGCCTTTTGAGCTGTCTTTTATTCACACAGGCTGTTTTACCCACAGCCATAAGGAGCTTTGGTGGGTTGGGGCGGATGAGACCTGTCAGGGCCTTAGCCGCCTGAGAGCAATCCACAGCAAGTTAATTAAACGCCTTTTGGATGCGGGTTTCCATGTCGACACGAGGTCTTTCAACCCCCATATAACTTTGGGAAGGGAAGTTAAACATTCGCAAAAAGTAACTTTGAATTGCGATGAGATAAAGGTAAAAGTTGATCGTATAAGCCTTATGAAGTCAGAACATATTGGAGGAAAGCTGACATATACTGAGCTTAAGAAGCTGTGAAGCTCTCGAAGCCTTATTTAGCGGCGGTAAGCTTCTCCCGTACCATTTCGCCTATTATTTCCGCCGGAGTTTTGTGATCGGCCATTGCTTTGGTTAATAGGTAGTCTGCGGAAAGGTCATCAAGTCCAAAAAGCCGGGCCTCTCGACGGCTTACAAAGCCTGTTCCATTAGGACCGACTTTGGGTGTGTTCTTCGTCCAGTATTCATCAAGAGCGTCATACTCTTCCTCGGTTAAATCCGGCATAAATCCTCCTAATGATATAACAGCGCAATAAAAGCATTTCGGCACGGCATGACATGAAACACCCGAACCGTATCTTCATCAAGTACGTTGTATAAAATCTCAATAAGGTTGGCGTTGCGGTCAAAACCAATTATCAAATGTTTGTCCACTGCGCCATCCTCCTCAAAAACAGCATCATATTTTTTGGTTTTGAACGCCCATCGTACATCGGCATCGGTATAACCATGTTTGAACGCCGACTTCGCATATTTGATAACAACGTCCATGATTAGACTTTACAGTTTGATAAGAGGAAAAGCAAGTTCGCACATGAGTATCTGACCCCTCAACCTCTCTTAAACATTTGGAAACTGTACGTAAATACAATGTTGAAGAAAACAGCCCGGGGATTTATACTGTGACAGGGGATATATTTCCCATACAGATAATTGACAGTTGCAGGCTGTCTGCGGAAGAGAACCTATGGCTGAAAAATCTTAGCAACAGTCTTGACCCATTTTCAGTCATAAAGGTAAAAGAGGAAGTAATCCGGCTGGATAAGGCAGCCAGGGTTCAGGCGTATATGAACGCCATAACCAAGGCAAATTATAATGCTGTAGAGGAGGCAGTGGAAATGAGGGAACCGGCGAAATCATTGGAAGAAGTGCTTGAGCGAACAGGAATAACCGCAAGAGCCGAAGCAAGGGGAGAGGCAAGAAAAGCCCTGGACATCGCGCAGAATATGGTTAATCTGGGCTTATCCTTTGAGACTGTTGTTTCCGCTACAAAGCTTGACCCTGAAAAAGTAAAAGCCCTGTATGACAAATAGGAAGAATGAAGAATATAACCACAGAGAATCACAGAGTTACACGGAGTTTTATGAGTTAATTCCAAGTCTAACACCTATGTAGAAACCCGCCTTAAAATACACCAAAAACTCTTGCAACCCCCTTAACCTTCCGCTAAAATAAACCAACGTTGAAAGTAGCATCCTTACAAGCAACAGCATTTGCTGCCTACCTTCGATTCTTTGGACACCAGGCATCGACTGTGTTGAAGTGTATCGTTGCGGGATATTTGCGAAAACTGACAAAGAGACTATAATTCAAGATGGATGTAACATGGGATTCTGCGAAAAATAAAAAAAACATTGCTGAGCGGCAATTGCCCTTATCGCTCGGTGGATTAGTACTTGACGATGAAATGCGTATTGAGCGCCATGACAAGAAACACAGTACGCCTGAACAGGACCGATGGCAAACAATCGGAAAAGCAGGCAAAGTGCTTTTCATGGTCTATAGTGAAGCGGGGGAAATACCGCATATTATTTCAGTCCGTTTAGCGGATACGGAAGAAAAGAGGTTATACTATGGCGATAGAGACTTACAGGAGACCGGCTGGTACAGGGTTAACCCCGGAAGAAATGGCAATGCTGGAGGAAGCGGAGAAACACCCAATTAAGTATGATGAGGATAGCCCAAAACTCACCCCTGAGGAATTAGCTGAATTCAAGCCCGTTCATTTCGCTACAATGGAGGAACGGACACAAGCAATGGGACTTATGAGGCAGCCCATCCAACTGAAAATCTCTTGAAAATAGACCGAACAACCTCCGCTGCCGTTTAAATTCGGTTTATTTCCCTTATCCTTCTGGCTTATCCCATAAATTTACCACGAACCAACACGAAGCGTACCGTCGGACTTTGCTGTAAAACCTGGCAATTTTACATAGGAAAAAAATCTCCCTTTTTTTGTGTAAATAAAGAAGGGACTGGGGAACTAAGAACCATGTAACGTCATGGCTTATCAAAGCTTTTGATTTTATCCATATCAAGGCCGGTAATGGCCTGGATTTCTTCGATTTTGTAGCCCCTGGCTTTCATATTGCGCGCTATCTCTTCCCGGCTGGCTGTGCGACCTTCCTGCCTTCCTTCCATACGGCCTTCCTGTAGACCTTCTTGTCGGCCTTCCTCTTTGGCAGCATGCATATCGGAGTTACGAACAAGCCTTTGGTTGTCCCAGAATATCGCCCGTGCTCTCTTCTCACGATCCCGCTCTATCTTTTTTAATGCCCTGTCAGCCCTCATGATCCCTTCCTCTTCACGGCGTAATTCTTCCATGAGGGGTTCCATCCCCTCTTTCACACGGTACTTGAAGTATATACACCATTTCTGCTCTGTTGGCAAGGTTTTTAGCGTTTCCTTCCCATCAAAGTATTCCCTTACCGCATCCGCAGTCTTCGGCATCTCGTAATAAATAACTTCAATTAGCTCGTTCAGGCGGTCGTGCTCCGTTTCTTCCATAAGAACATAGCGCCGGGGAACCTTGGCGCTTTGGGGAAACAGGACAAAGTCCAGAAAAAATATGACGTATACCCGCTTTGCCTCCCCGAAGCGTTCTCCCCTCCTTAACTGGCTTTCAAGCAGGCGGCTTGCGTACAGGATGGAACGGGCCTTGAGGTCGTCATTGCTGCGGTTCACCTGCATTTCGACATCGGCTTGTTCACCGTCGTTAAAGGTGACATGAACGTCCAGGCGAAAGACTTTTCCCAGGAGGAAGGGTGGGAGTATTTCGGTGTTCTGCAGCCTGAGATCCCGAACCGGACGGTGGATGCAGCTTGAGAGCAGCAGCCTGAGGGCTTCCCTGGAGTCCTCGTCTTTACCCGAGAAGAGGGTTTTGAAGACGAAGTCGATTGTTGGGTTGAGGGGCGTCGCCCGTGCGGCATTTTCCCTGGCAAGACGCCTGATTTCTCCATAGGAGCGGGTGAAAGGGAATAAAAGTTTCATACCCTGTTACTGCACGGGGATGTAAAATGCTTTGATATTTTATCCCAAAACCTCGTAAATTTTTTGAAAATTGGTTTCCGTGTTTCCCCGAAATATCCGCCTTGAAAATTCTCTCTTAATAAGGTATAATATTTCTAATGGTTAGCCAAAAAACCGCCCATTTTAACCTAAAAAGCCTTTTTTCAAGCTTAAAATTGCCAAAGGCAATTTTAAGCAGTGATCGCAACAGGCAACAGGCAACAGGCAACTATACTCATCCTCTAAATATTCGTGTCAACTAACTAACAGCCCAATTTTACAACTCTATCAGTTTTACTTCTCATTTTTCGCGCCATGGACGGCGCTGTTTCCATGCTTTAGGTGGAGTTTTGCCGTTGGCAAAACTCCGATCCCTAAAATTGGCATGGATGCCAATTTTAGGGAAAAACGCCGGATGTGTCCCTAAGGGCGCATACCGGCTTTTTATATCTTGGGCGGCAAAACCGCAGCGGACTTTAGTCCGCGGACTGAAGTCCGAAGGAGTATTTTACATGAAAAAACTATTCAAGTTATCAGGAACAATCGCCATGCTGGCGGTACTCCTCTTCTCTTTCGCGGCCTGCGACGACCTACCGGGATTGCTTTATGAGCCGGTGGTTTACAAAAGCTCCGGCGCTGACGGCACGAAGTACGAACTGACAATCACCAGACCCAGCAAGGCCGTGCTTACGTTCACCCCAGCAGCCGGGGATTCCTACACACTGGCCATAACAACAGCGGGCGTAACCCAAACATCCAGCGGAAAGGTAAAAGACTTTTCCGGCAATAAGTTCACCCTCACGGCCTCTAATAACGTATCGGTGTCCTTTGAAGTTACAGTCAGCGGCAACGCGATCACCAACATCAGCGGGACCATTACCGTCGAGGGCGGCGGTACGATAATTGTCTCTGGTACGATTACGCCTGCCGGCGGCTTCGTGGCGGTAACAGAAATCACAGGCGTTCCAAGCGGCGCGCTTGCGGGCACTCCCCTCACCCTTTCGGGAACCGTAGCGCCCAATAACGCAACCAACAAGACAATCGCGTGGTCAGTAAAAGACGCGGGCACCACGGGCGCGGCCGTCAGCGGGAACACACTCACCTCAACAGCGGCGGGGAGCGTAACGGTTACGGCAACAATCGCCAACGGCCAGACCGCAAGCACGCCCTACACCCAGGACTTTAGCATCGCCATAACAAGCACCTTTGTGGCGGTAACCGAAATCACAGGCGTTCCAAGCGGCGCGCTTGTGGGAACTCCCCTTACCCTTACAGGAACCGTAGCGCCCAATAACGCGACCAACAAGACAATCGCGTGGTCAGTAAAGGACGCGGGAACCACAGGCGCGGCTATTAGCGGGAACACACTCACCGCGACAGCGGCAGGAAGCGTTACGGTTACGGCAACCATCGCCAACGGCAAGACCGCAAGCACGCCCTACACCCAGGACTTTACCCTCACCATTACCAACACCTTTGTGGCTGTAACAAATATCTCAGGTGTCCCGACGGGCGGCACGGCGGGAAGCTCCATTACCCTTTCAGGAACCGTAGCGCCAGATAACGCGACCAACAAGGCTATCGCGTGGTCAGTAAAGAACGCGGGAAGCACAGGCGCGGCCATCAGCGGGAACATTCTTTCAACTACGGCATCCGGCGCCGTTACGGTTACGGCAACCATCGCAAACGGCCAGACCGCAAACACACCCTACACCAAGGACTTTACCCTCACCATTGCCAGCACCTTTGTGGCTGTTACCAATGTCTCCGGTGTCCCAACAAGCGGCACGGCTGGAATTCCCATTACCCTTACAGGAACCGTAGCGCCAGATAACGCGACCAACAAGACCATCTCGTGGTCAGTAAAGAACGCGGGAACCACAGGCGCAAACATCAGCGGAAACACACTCACCGCGACAGCGGCGGGAAGCGTAACGGTTACGGCAACCATCGTCGACGGTAAAACCGCAACCACAGCCTACACCCAGGACTTTACCATCACTATTACAGGCGGCGGTGATAATGACCCCCTCTACATTATCACCGGAAGCGGCACGTTGAACGCGACAGCGATTAGAACGGAAAATAACAGCGAAAACAGGTGTATAAATAATTACAAATAGTTAAACGGCTTTACAAAACAGAGGCCACTTTGCCTGTTTTATCCATCTACCAATGCTTTTAGTTCTTTGTATTGACCTTCCGTTATGCGATTTCCCAGAAAGAAAATATCCAGCTTGGTTAAAATGTCCTCGCTATCATACCCACCCGACTCAATGATTTTTTTAAGCGCTAAATAAGTCATACTACCCCCCATTCTAAAAGCAATACCCTGAAATCCAGATCGGTGAGGTACAGCATCATCTGTAGCTCGCTGTCGTTCGCGTTCACGCGTTCCCGCCATGCATCTTCGCCCATCTCCAATGCTTTAGGTACCTGCGACGCGTCCTTGAACTCCATGCCGCCTATCCACTCGTTGCCTGCCTGATCGACGGCCTCGACAGTGTGCGGCCTGCAGCTAAGGTGCCCGATGATTTCATCCCGCTCCTCTTCCGATGCGCACCAGTAATCTGTCTTTTCATCGTCCGCCTGCGTTATCTTATAACGCAGTAACTGCACGGTGTCGCCGTGCATCCGATAAATCATCTTGCCCTCCGGTTAGCTGTATTTGTTGTTGGCAAAGGCATGTGTTGCGCCGCCGTTGTTGACGTAGTTTTTGCCCAGAATGTTATTGCCAACAAATAGATTATTGGCTCCCCCTTCGACGCGGATTGTATATTGAGCAGCACTATAGTCTGTAGTTAAGCCGGTTCCTCGCAAGAAGCTGTTGCCGGTGATTGTGTTATTGCTACCACCGTTTACTATTATACCGTCATCATCATTATTATTACAGTTGTTGCCGGTGATTGTGCTGTTGCTGCCACCGTTTAAAAAGATACCGTACCTATTATTATTACTGATGTTACCAGACGCGATGCTATTACTACCGGCTAGCGTGATACCGTACCAATTATTATTACTGATGTTGCCGGTGATTGTGCTGTTGCTGCCTGTAGATATTATCCCGTGCACATTATTATTATTACTGATGTTACCAGACGCGATGCTATTACTACCGGCTAGCATGATACCGTACCCATTATTATTGAAGGTATTGTTTGTAATAATAATACTATAGCTACCGGAAGAATATATTCCATGATTTACAACATTTCTGTATGTAGTTTTGTTGCCGTTAACAAATAGATGAGTGACTTTTACATTATTACCTGTTATGTGTATAATTCCGCCATCGTCGGTTTCATCGTACATCCTTTTTAGGATAGTAGCCGCGCCCATGCCTGTAATCGTAACGTTGGCTTTGTTTACGTTTACCCGCCCAGTTATGTTATACGTCCCTTCCCTGATAACGACTTCCCCCCCGCCTGCCGGTAACGCCTGTATCGCCGCGTTGATCTCCACCTGGTCATCCACCCCGTCGCATAAGTAGTCGCAATCCGCCAAGGTATGCCCTGCGCCAATGGAGCCGACAACAAACGTGGCGGTCTTTTTGTTAAGGGCTTTCACAGCCCTCACCAGCTGATCCCGCTCAATGTTATTGGGATCCAGCCCAGCTCCCTCAATGACCCGCTGCATATTGTCAAGCAAGAGGTTCAGCGTCTCTGCCGGAATGAATGACGGCTTAACCAGCGGATCCGTAAAACTTCCGTTGGTAAACTTCCCATCCGGGCCAAGGCCCGGCCATTTAACTTGCTCCCCAAAAACTCCAATGACCTGTTCGTTTGGATATAATCCCATGAAGCCAATTTTATAGGGCGAAAGGGTGTTTCTAGATTAAAATTTTTTAATATTTTCGGCCGTCTCCGCATATAAAAAATACGGCAATTGATTGGCCAGCAATATGTTTTTTATTGCCCGCTCGAAATCCTTAAAAGGCTGTTTTTCTCTTAGCATATAGTTAATTAGCGCGTTCTCAAAACGGTAAAAAAACCGTATGCTTTGCGCGAATTTTTCTACGTCAAAACCTGCATCCAGGGGGAACATCCTGTTCCTTCCGCATTTGGCAAAGCCTGCGGCCGATTCCCGAAGCTTTTCGTACACGTACAGGCGCAACTGGCAAACCGGGAAATAAACAAGCCTGTCTATTCCAAACCTCATCCTGCCGAATCTTTTGGAAGGAAAATCCTGCTTGATCAGCGCCCATGACTTCCCCCTGAAGTTTTCTTGCCGCACAGCCAAGAATAAAACCGAAAAAAATACAGGGTTTCCGATATAAGAATTCCTAAAACGGGAGAATCCAAAGAAACCCGGCCTGAAAGGGAAATATACGTCCGCGATGGAAAGCTCGAACATGCCGGCGATTTTTTGAAGCTCCGCCCTGTTTAAGCGGACGGCCCACATCGACTTTAACTGCAGGCGGCGCTGAACCAAGCTGAGTTTTGGAAAAACGGAATCCAGCAGAACGCGCTCCCAGTCGGCGATAAGCTCTTCCGTTGTTTCTACAAAGCTTTCGCTTTGCAGCGCTTCCATGCGCCGGCGGAACTTAACAAGCTCCGGGAGCTTTGCCTTGCAAAAAAGGGAAACGTCGCTTTCAGGGTCGGCAAACTGCCTGTCCCAATACTCGCCCTGGGGGAACAGCTTCCTGATTGCGGCTTCGTATTCAGCGGCCGTCGCTACTCCCATGACACCTCTCCAAGATATGGGTACTGCAAAATGGTGCTGCCGACGATGCCCGCCGTGTCGCCGTTGAGCTTGACTGCCGCATTGGTGATTGCAACGCCGTCAATAACCGCGCTCCGGAGGGTGCCCGCCGTAACCTGCACGCCGGGCATTGCCACAAGCTGCAAAAAAGCTTTCATGCGGCTTATTGCCAATTTCCTGTTTGCCTGCGTGTCCTCTGAAGGCAGCAATGACAATACTGGATTCAATTCAATAATTTCCGGCGTCCGGACAGTAAAAATAACAGGCGGGGCTTCTTCGTTGATGTAATTTGTTACTTCCGCAATATTGTCGACCGGGAATACCCCGTTTAACTGGCTGCCGCTTATGACCTGTATCATCAATGCGCCGAACACACCGAAGTTTTTGTATTCCCATGCGTTGGACACTTCGGGGCTTGCGTCGCGCGCCCATGCGGCGAAGTGGCCGGTTTTCCCGTAGCGCACAGGGTTGCGGAGCCATAGCAAAACGCGGGCGAGGTATTCCTCGTCGCTTTCCGCGTCAGCGCCGCCGATGATGCCTTCACCTATTACCACCGCTTTTGATTCTATTCCGGCGGGTTTAGAAGACACAATGGAAAGTTCCTCGCCTGGGGCAAGGTTGGTATTAATGCCAGAGGACTGGGATTTGAGCGTTGCCGCGACGGTGCCGTCGGCTCCTATTTTGTACGCTTTTTCGGTATAGTACCGCTCTCCGGACGCGGCCGCGAAAACAAGGCCGGCAGGGACGGGTTTGTTCGGCAGCCCGTTCAGCAATGCCCCGCCGCTTGAAGCGATTGCGTATAACGGCGTAACCCTGCTTGACCAGTGCTGGCGCAGGTAACCGCCCTCGGCGGTGTCGGGAAACAGCTGCAGGGCAAGGAAATCCAAATCGCCAAGGTTCTGGTGGAGTATCCCCGCGTCGACCGCGGCGAAAACTTTTAAAAGGCTGTGGCGGGGCGTCTTGTCCAGGGGCTTAAAGAGGCTGGCATAATTTGCGTAAACGCGGTCAAGCAGAACCGCCACGGAATCCCGCTTAAACGGCACGCCATGCCTCCGTTATGGGGGGAAGGCTGTTTCCGTCCGGACGAAAAATAACGACGCTATAGCGGATTTCATTTTTGCCTGTGCGCTCGGCAGTGCAGTCGATTTTCCTGGCAAGGGAACTCTGGACAATCCATTGCAGGCTCTCAAGCACCATCCTTCTAAGGGTTCCCGCGGTCTGGCCGTCCACTTTGCCGTTTTTCCGCAGCAGCCACAATTCGCTGCCGAAGTTTGGATCGGCCCACCACGTGCCTTTGTCGGTTCCGATGCTCATAAGGGCCAATTCACGGATGTCATCTCATTGCTCTATGCGTACTGTGTCCAAAAAAATCAACCTCCGGCAAAAACATTCCCGCTGCCGGACGCCACAGCGGATCCGCAGTCAACAGGATCGCCGGCCCTGCCAAGCGCTTGCCCGTTTACGAAAACGCTTGAGCTTCCGCCGGCAAGGGTACCCGCGTGCGTCCCGTGGGGCGTCTTTGGATCGGTGCAGGTATGCGGAGCCCAGCCGTCGCCCTGGCGGTGCGCCGGTATTCCGTTTATAAATACGTTCCCGCTCCCCCCTACACTTACCCTCGGGGGGAAACAGGCGTGCCCTGTACACGCATCGCCCTGCCTTGTAACTGCCGGCATAAAACGCTCCTTAATTCAGGTCTATCCTTCCCGCAGCAACTTTAAACGTCCCCGCGTTAATTACATAATTGCCGGTAACTTTACATTCGCAATTGCCGCCTACGGTGGCGGTACTGTTACCGCTACAATTTATTGTGCTATTGCCCTTTATTGTGCACAGACAATTGCCGTCCACAGCGATGACGCCGTTCCCGGTGCAATTAACTTTAATGTCCCCTTTTTGCCGGGTGTATATTTCCAGATCGCCTTTTTCCCGCAGAACGATGTAGCTGCCTTCCCCGGTGTATATAGCCGCGTCGCCGTCTTCAAGCGCCGGGCGGAATACCGGCGCGTCCTTCAATACGGGCAGTATTTCAAAATTGTCGAAGTTGCCGCCCTGGCAGAAAACAAGGGCTTTGCCGGATTTGGCTTTTGCGTAAAAGCCGTAAGGGAAGGCTTCGTTCTTTTCCAGAACTTTTCCGTTATGCGTCTTAACCTGAATCCGGTCGTCGCCGCCATAGCGCTTCTGAAAGTCGGACAGGGTAAACAGGTTGCGCAATTTCGCGGCAATAGCTTTTATTTCTATCACAAGTACGCCTCCCTCTTTACAACCGTTATCCTGCTTTCAAATATGTCAGGGTATGCTTCCTGCTCTACTTCGGCTATCAGCAGTTTAGCGTCCATTTCCATTGAGGGCGCTATAACGGGGATTAATAAATTCGGGACCCAGAAAATCTCTTTGCCTGCCGTAACGGATCCCAGCCGCTGTATTTGCCCGTCGGTAAGCCCCCAGCCTGGAACCGTAACGATTGCCCTGGTTTCTTTCCTGCGGCGCATTTCGGTATCCGCCCGGCGCTGGAGCTTTGCCTCCGGAAAGTCCCAGTCGGTTATGTCCATGGTCAGAATTCGTCCGCCGGGGCAGCTGTCGTCGATTGCTTTGGCCTCTTCCCCGCACCCGGTCACGACATACTCATGGAACTGTTCCGCCCCGTTTTCAGACCAGTCGATTGATTTGATATTCGCGCCTTCAACCAATTTGAAGCCCTCGTCGCGCACGGCTGCGGAGACTTCCCAGAAATACAAGTCCCCCGCCTCGTTGCTGGTGAGGATGTACCCTTCGTTGTCCGCTTCGCCTATCAGTTTTACCCAGGGGCTCTCGTTCTGGATGCGGAAGGCACAGACAGGCTGCATCTTGCCGGCGATGGACGGCGGGAGCGCGTGGCACTGTATGCCGAACCTTTTCCCGATGGTTTTGGCCAAATCCAGAACGGTCATGTCCTCGAAATCCTCAGACCAGGTCGAGTCTATGATGTCCCGCGCCGGGGAACGGCCGGTGACGGCAATGCCGTGTTTCCGGCTGTCGGCCCCGGCGGTTACCTCGTCGACCAGCACCGTGGTAACGCGGCGGCCGCCTGCCGCCTGCGAATCCTTTACTAAAGGGTTCGCGTACCGCACTTCGATTTTATTGTGCCTGTGTACCTTCCCCTTTTCGCCCGACGCGATTTCCATCTCAAGGGTGTGGCAGATGTCGTCAAGGGATTTTTTTATGACGATGTGCCGCCATACCAGCTCGGCGCCGGTAGTGGCGTTCTTTACCACGATCCTAGACATACAGCACGTTGCCCCTGACAACGAAAGAGTCCGCTATGCGGTTCAGTTCCCGGAGCCTGTCCTCGCCGCATCCGAGGTACTGGGCAAGGTATAACAGCGGCAGCGGCGCGTTGAAATGGCACCTTTTTTCCGCGCTTAACTCCCTGGCCGACAAAATACGGGAAACGTGGATCCTGACCGTTTCAAGCGCGGCGTACACGGCGGGATCGTTTTTGTCGATGCTTGCTTCGAGTTTTACGAATAGTTTCCAGCAGCCTTCTGTCTTTTGGAACGAAGCGTCAAGCCGGGGCAGGATAGCGGCAGCCGCCGTGAAAGCGCAGGTGCGGTAAAGGTTTTCAACCGCCTTTTGGGCCGCTTCCTGTCGCACCGTCAGCGGGATGCCGCTTAAAGCAAACGAGCTGGCGGAAAGGAACTGGAGCAGTACGTTTTGCTCGTTGTTTACGGCAGGCGCGGGGTACGATGATTTTGAAGCCGTACCGTTTGCAGGCGGGGATGGGGCCGGGCTTGACGGGCTGGAAGCAGTGTTGCTTTTGGGCATATATGCGGCAACGCTGTTTTTGATATCCGCCAGGCCGGCAGCGATAGATGCCGCGGCGCTAAACAGCGATTGCGCCAACTGCCTTGGGGAGCCGATGAGCTCTGCTGTTAAGCTTATTATGCCGTTAATTTCGGCGGAGACGGCATTAAGCTTCGCCTGCGCCGCCTGGATGCGGCCGAGCGAGCTTAACAGCGCCGTTTTTATCTGGGCCGCCCCTTGCGAAAATATGCTTGCGGTACCGGCTTCAAAATTACCCGCCGCTTCCATATTGCCCTCCAGCGTTTTTTCAAAGCTGTTGACGGCGGCGGTCTCCAGATCCTCAATAGCCGTTTCCAGGGCCGTGCTCATCCCGGACTGGCTGGCGGCTGCCATGCCGCACTGGCTTCCGGCCATGCCGGAAATGGAGCCCGCCCTTTCGGCAGCCGATACTCCCGCCCGTTTAAAAACAAGCGTCAGCGCGCACTGGCCCTTTTCGTCGGTGGTTTCGGATATTTCGTATTCGACAACGACGATGGGGAAACGTCCCCAGAACGGGAAGTCGATGTATCCCGGCCCGCTGTCATCTGTTGTTATGCGCAAGGCTTCTACCAGCGCGTTCCTTGTTTGGATGTATTCCGCGCCTCGGATAAAGCCGTCGATACGGAGCTGCTGCGGTTTTTCGTTTAGGGTTTCGTTCGACCAAAGGCCCCCGAAAGGGTACTCGGCCGTGTCTATGGACTGGCCGCCTGAAAACTTAAAGCCCTTCAGGACAAACCGGATTGCTTCCCCGCCCGGCGCCTGGTAGCTGGTAAGCCGGGGGCTGTCCTCGGGGCTTGCCCTCTCCGCCTGCTTCCAGCCGCTTGAATAGGGCGGCGGCAGTGCGGCGTCGAAGGGGCCGCTCATAGTGCCAGCGTCCTTGCCAGCCTAGCGTTGCCAGTGGGGTGGATGTTGAGGGGCGTGCTGTTGTTTTTAACGGCGACATTGGCCGTGGGGCGTTCTCCGCTTATATTCACATTCACGTCAACCACTGCATTGCCTTCGAGCTTAGCCCTTGCAGGCGGCGCGATTGGGGTTTCGGTTTTGGTTATCTGCGGCGGTAACATAGATTCTGGTATCCTTACCTGGCTGGGCGGCTTCATTGGCGGCATTGTAAAACCGCCAAAGAATGTCCCGGCGTTTTGTTTTCCTTGCGGCTGCCGCCCTGCGGTGTCGTTATGCGTTACGTAGCCTGGCTGCTTCATTGAAGGCGCTGCAAAGCTGCCGCCCTGAAAGCGCGGCGTTTGCCTCGCGGCATCAAAAGCTGTTTGTTCAGGCGCTTTTATTTGGTCGGCCCGCTGCATTGAAGGTATCTCAATACCGCCGCCCCAGTAGGATCCTGCGTTTTGTTTATTCTGCTTTTGCCCTTGAATTTCGTTATGCGTTACGTAGCCTGGTTGCTGCGTTGGCGGGGCTTCAAAGCTGCCTTGCAGCTGCCATTTCTTCCCTGCGGTTTCCATGTTGCTGCCTGATCTATCGCTGATAACGCTAATAGGCGTGCCCTTTGGGATTGGCTCTTCGGGATGGCTGGCGTGGTACTCTTCCCAGAGTTTTTTCCTTGCCTTGAGGTTAAGGTTGTAATAATTCACGACGCCGGGGACGGCAGGGTCAATCCCTTTTTCTTCCATTTCCGTATGCGCTTTTTGGGCCATCGGAAGGAGAACATTTTGATAAACCGCTATTCCAACACCAGCGATTCCGGCGGCTGTCGCTATCGTATCGGCTGAAAGAAGGCCCTTGATCCCTCCGGGCCGTGAAGGATTCCCCTGCCCGCCGCCTAAAGGGTTTCCCTGGCCGGGAAGCCCTCCGCCCATCGATTCGGCATTGGTAACGTAGACCGGAACCACCGTGCCGCCTGAAAGCTCCGCGCCGATTTTGCCTCCAGAAAACCCAGTTCCGATATTGCTGCCCTTCAATCCTTTTAGGTTTGAGATAAGGCTTACAACACTTGAAAAAGCCTTCAAGGTAGTTAATCCTACTAAGGCCCATCCAACGCCTTGTATCGCCAGTTCCATGCCCTTCGGGTGCGCGTCAAGCAGCTCTGCCACAAATTTTATCGGCTTTGTCAGCACAGCGTCCGAAAGTTTCAATATATTGTTCTGGAGCGAAACCAGGTTAGATGCAAGCGATTTAGCGTTTTCTTCCGCCCGGCTGCTGACAGCGTTCGAGGTATCGCCTAAATCGGCTATCTTTTCTTTTGTTTCCCCTGCGTAATTGTTAAATTGCTTTATGGCTTTGATGGTATTGTCGCTAAATTTAAACATATCTTTGAACCTGTCAAAGCCGCCCATTTCTTTGCCCTTTTCAACCAGGGCGGTCATTATTTCCTCAAAGCTTTTCAATTCGCCGTTTTGGTCTTTGACATCAAAGCCTTTTAGATTTCGCCGGATTTCGTTTCTGCTTTCCGCAAAATTTTGCATGGCGGCAGTATACTGGGTAAGGGCTTGTTTACTGGAAGCGCCGTTATTTAAGGTAAGTATTGAAACGTACAAGTCTTCAATGTTGTCAACGGTTACCTCGCTCACTTCCATTAACTGCGGCAGCCTTTTTGCAAAATCCGCCAGCCCCATGCCCTGGAGCCTGTTGTCGATTTCGGCGAGGTTGTTTAATTTCTGCTTTACTACGTCGATGCCCGCGCCTTTCTGCACAAGGACGAAGCTATGATAAAAATATGCGGTTATTCGGTATAGTGTAGGTGTTCGGTAGGATCCGGGATCCGAGAACAATTACCGGTTGTAACGTTTGCTGGGGCAGAAAACTGACCCCGTAAGGACG
>Ga0268262_10002422_pt1 | contig 21610 bp, 10 predicted proteins | sample TergutNc150P3_FD_190354 | JGI IMG/M metagenome (GOLD analysis project Ga0268262, IMG submission 190354) | Nasutitermes corniger P3 segment gut microbial community from laboratory colony in Florida, USA - Nc150 P3 (SPAdes) (version 2) | ecosystem: Host-associated > Arthropoda: Insects >... | reverse complement strand
GAAATTCCTGCTTTTTCCGCTAATTTTGCCTGACTCCAACCTTTAGACGTTCTGTAGGTTTTTAGATTGGAAGCCAATAATTCTCTGATATTTGTCATATTTCTTCATGGTCGGATTTTAACATGATAGCCGAAAAGTGCTTGTTTTCAACTTTCAATGGGTTGCATTATTTTTATATTTCTTTTACCATTAGGCAGAGTCTTAATAACGCAAAAAAGGCACTGTTTTTGGAAAAACTGCTCTTTAGGGCAGAAAAACACTCGACAAAAAGTCGGACATAAATATATAATTTGGAAAAAACAATGGAGGTTAGAAATGAAAAGGGTATTTATTTTTGTTTTGTTTGGAATGTTAGTTTCTGCTTCATGTTTTGCACAATCGGCAAATGACGCACAACGTTTTATTGTAGGTACTTGGAAAAGCAATCATCAAACAAGTCCAGAGATTTACATTTTTAATAGTAATGGGACATATACTTATGGTTCTGATACTACTGGTAAATATTTTTTCAGTAACCAAAAGTTGATATTGTCTGAAGGAGTAGAAAACGCAACATTGCGTGATTACTATTTTTCTAGTGATGGAAGAACATTAGTACTTTTTTGGGGAGGCAAAAGTGTATGGCTTATAAAACAGTAAAATATATATTTTTAACATAATACCCTGCACTTTTGCTCTTTAAAAAGATAAAATAACAAATGTAATATTTCGTTGTCTGTATTGGGCAGTACACTAGGCGTGTTTGACAGCAAGTACAACAACGAAGAAACCGGAGCTGTGGCGATCACGTTTGACGACTGACAACTTTATCTTTTTCTTACTATATAGTTGTTTCAATAATTAACCTTCTCTTTTGTATCTTTTAGTAAATTTTCAAAAAAAATAAAAATTCTTTCCGCTAAAGTCATGCAAAATACACGGACGCACCGTATATAGGGTATCAAAACTTTTTTATGGAGTTGTCTATGATTTTAAAATTTAAAATTTCATTTTTGCTGGTTTTAATGATGACTTTTTCCGCTTGCGGTGGAAGAACGTCATCACAGGCAGTGGAAAGCACGTCCGTAGAGCAGCAGCGGACGAAAGCGAAAAAGCCGCAAAGACTTACCTCTGCTTCGGTTCCGGCTTCACGAACTATGTCCAAAAATGAAACCGGTTTGAATCAAACGCCTGCCGGTGTTATGTCTACGGGTATTTCAACAGGGCATACCGTTGAAGACCAAAGGGCACGTTTAGACCAGATTGCCGCGCTTGAAAGAGCCGGGTCGTGGTTTCAGGGAATGGGTTTGGCGGAATCGGGACTGTATGAAAGTTCCGGCGATTATGCGGGCGCGGTAGCGGCGGCTTACAAAGAGATGAGCTGGGCCTATGGCAAGGGCTTAATTAAGAAAGAAGAACTGGAACATGGCCTTTTGAATCTGCTTGATGTAAAAAATGATGAGGCGGTTATAACAGCCGCAAAAGCGGTTCTTGCGTTTGCAAAGGGACAGTGGACACAGGCATCCGCCGCGCTTTCTCCGATCTTTGACGAATTGGAAGAACCGGACGGCTTTGGCCGCTGGATGATTCTGGTTTGCGCTTTGGAAAAAGACCGTGAGGACAAACGCGCCGGGGCGGCTTATAAGGCAATACGAGCCCGTTATGTGCAACAGCCGGAATACTGGTACAGGGGCGCAAGGGCTTTTTCGGGAGTCATAGCCGCGGAATATGCCGAAAACTGTGTCAACTTGTCGCCTCAGGGACCGTTCGCTGGCGAATGCAGGCGCATAATGGCGTCCTTTGCGGGGTTAAAAAACGAAGACGGCGCGTCATTAAAAACAAAGACAGAAGTTGAAGAGATTATCTCAAGGTCGGTAAACGCGGGAAATCCTCAAATGTTGGACTCTTTGTTTCCATTAATCGGCCTTCCTGATAATCCATACACTGTTTATGCGATTGGCGCGCTAAGGGCTTTATCTTCTGTTCCCAAATACCGGGATTTTTTCAACGGACAGGCGACTGCGTCCAAAGGACGTCTGGCGGAACGGCTTTCCTACATTTGCCGGAGTTAGTATGAAAAAAGTTATTTTACCTTTTTGCGCGGTTGTTTTTACTTTGATCTCATGCTCTAAAACGCTGGATCAGAAAACAATCATCCTCCATATCCGCGCGTCAGAAATGTACGCTCAGGGAAAATTTACGGAAACTATCGAAAACCTTAACAAAGAGAAAAAATTTCCGCCGTCCTTATTACTGCGCGCAAAAGCGGAATTTTTTTCCGGTGATACTGAAAAAGCGGAAAAAACCTGCCGTAAGCTGCTGAAAATTCAACCTTCATTTTATGAAGGAAAATTATATCTTGCGAGAATACTCCGCGAAAAGGGCGACTCTGACGCAGCGGTACAGGTAACAGAATCACTGTTAGCTGACTACCCGCAGGATATTCGCGCTCTGCGGTTTGCGGCGGAACTTGCAGGAGAAGCAAAAAAGTACGATGAAGCGGCTGCTTTTCTTGACAAAGCAGCGGAACTTTCTGTGGAAAGCGCCCTTGTTTTATTGGACAGGGCAAGACTGCGCTGGGTAGCGGGTAAAGGGCCGGAAGCGCTGGAAGATTTAAGCCGCGCAAAAGCAATGCTTCCGTGGGATACTCCGCTGTTACGCTCAATTAACAACCTTGAAAGAACTATAAAGGAGGTTATGTGATGAAAGAATTTTCGCCTAAACTTTTTGTATTTTTATTTCTGTTAATTTTACTTTCCTGTGAGGCGCTGCCTGTTAATTATTCATCCGGTCAGTCGTGGCTTATTTCTTCGGCTAATTCCAATAAAAAAGATAAATCCTGGACAACTTTGACGATTTTGTCTGTGCAGGTGGACAGATCCGGCGGTTGGGATTCTATCGAAAAAGAAACCGCCGCGCTTGCCCCGCTTTATTTTTGGGACAGAGGATGCAGAGTTGTTGACGCCGAAAAAACACCCTCCTACGCGGCGCAGATTCAGATAAGAGAGAGGGATTTCAATCTTGGCTGGAAGACAAAAAAGTCGCTTGCCGTGGAAGTGCATATTTGGGAATACGAAGACGCTCCGAAAAACGGCGAATCTGTTCTTGAGTATAAACTTCCGGCAGCTGTCGGGCGGATTATCGCAACAGGAGATAAAAGTTTTTCTTCGTCAAGAACTACAGGCCGTCTTCTTTCAAAAGCAATTAAGAAAGCGGCGAAAAAACTTGCTGTTTACGAAAGGAAAAAAAATGCGTAACGTAACCAAAAAACTTTTTCATTTACTTCTCTGCATACTCGTCACCGCATATACATACGCTGTATTCGTATACGCCACTGCCGTATACGCGAATGACAACAGTCATGATTCGCTGACTTTTGCGCAGGCGGCTGACTTGGCTCTCGCGTCATCCGCCGATCTCAGGCAGGCGCGGACTTCTTTTTTCCTGCGGGAAGGAATGTGGAAATGGGGCTTACGCTCCTATTTTCCACAAATAAACCTGAGTATGTCAGAGAACGACCGATTGCAGGAAATAGGGGCAGACTCGTTTTTAAAAAATTACAGCGTCAGCCTTGATCAGCTTTTGTGGGATGGCGGCAGAACTTCAATGTCAAGAAAACTTGAACGCTTGGAACTTAATCTTTTATCCAGCGGGTTGAACAGGATGTCTCTGGAAATTGTAGATCAGACTTTGTCCGCGTACCGGAATGTACTGTCGTCAAGAGCAATATTGGAAATCAGAAAATCGGCGCTTGTCGTACTGGAAGAACAGCGGCGAATTTTAAACGAAGAAGTTTTGCTTGGTCTTGCACTGCCTGTCGATCTCGCCGGCGCGGATGTTAATCTTTCTTCGGCAAAACTTGATATTATTTCACTTCAAATTGATTTAACCGAAACGGAAAGGCAATTTGCAGAGATTCTTGGGCTTGAGTCTCTGCCTGTTTTGTCGGAAAAAATTGATGTAAACCGTTCCATTGTCCTGCCCGCGGCGGCTGCCGCCGGAACTCTTGCAAAAGAACGCAATCCCGATTTGGTTGACGCGCATTTTTCAATAACGAAAAAACAGGCGGAAGTAAAATACGCATCTAATTCATGGATACCCAGTTTGCGGCTAACCGGTAATTTCGAGCTTACCGGTCAGCGTTATCCGCTAACGCACTTTAACTGGTCGGTAGGGGTAAATGTTGATTTTTCAGGTCCGTGGATTCAAAACCGCGTAGGCGCTCAGGCAGGATGGGAGCCTCCTTATGACAGGACTGCCACGTTTCAAAATAATTTAAGTTTATTGCCTAATCCCGCTTCCAGTTTCGGGATAAAACAGGCGCAGCTTGCCCTGTCTCTTGAACAGGAAAAATACAACACCCTTTTTGAACGGATTGGGCGTATTGCGGCTAACGCAGTTGAAAAATGCGCTCTTGCCGAACAAAAACGGATTTTGTCGCTTGAATCGGTAAAATTGGGAGCCGAAAAATGCCGCATTGAAGAAATAAGGCTTGAACTTGGGCACATTACAAGGCTTGAACTGATGGAAAAATTAATAGAACAAACTCAAAGGGAAGTTTCCGCTGTACAAGCCGCAATTTCCCTGCTGGAAGCGGAGCGCGAGTTGGAGAGGTTTCTTGATTTAAGGCCGGGAGAACTTGCGATGTTCGCTGCTTCCGCGCATATATCATCACAAAGGAGGGATTTATGAACCGTAAAATACTGATAATTATTCAGCTAACGGCGGTCTTTTGCTTTGCCTGCGCCAAGCAGCCAATCGGCTTAGAGACAAGAAAAGTGAGGGGTACGGCCGCCGCTATACGCGAAGTACCCGAAGAAACTTCCGGTTTTGGCAGTTTGTCATTTCTTACCAAAATAGACATTACCGCCCCTCAGGAGGCTGTGATTAAAAAACTCTACTTCCGTGAAGGGGATTCTGTGAGGCAGGGTGAAATTGTACTGCTTCTGGAAAATCCTCAAATTAACCTTGCCGTTGAAAGGGCGGGAAATAACTATTCACAGGCTCTCGCCGCCTGCAATTTGGCAAACTCAAGGTTAATTGAAGGAATATTCAACGCGGAAGCGCAGCTTCTATCGCTGGAAAAAGCAGAAGCGGAAATTGCCGCAGCAAAACGAAGATGGGAAGAAAACAAACGCAAGCATCAAAATCAGGAGACTCTTTTTGAAGCCGGAGGCATTCATACCGAGGCGATACTTGTAAGCCGTTTCAGCCTTGATACCGAATGGGAGCAAATCCAGTTAATGGAAAGAGAAATAGAAATACGCCGGATTGGAATGCGTGATCAAGACCTTGTTAAAGCCGGATTTTCCGTTCCGATAGGTGAAGACGAGCGCATTAACGCGCTTGTTTCGCTAATGACGACAAGTCTTAAAGCGGAAAAGGAAGCCTCTTTTGCAAGACTTGAGGCGGCGGAAAAAGAACTTTCTTCGGCAAAGATTGCCTTTGAAGAACTTAAAGTACTATGTCCTTCTTCCGGCGTAGTAGGAGCGCGTTATCTTGAAGAGGGGGAAAGAGTCCGTTCGCAGGATAAAATTTTAAGTTTAATTGACACGGCCTCGCTTTACGCGATTTTTCCGGTACGTGAAAAAGACGCTCTGCGGATTGAAAAAGGAATGAAAGCCGATGTTATGATAGACGGAACAGGTGAAAAACGCGGCGGTATTGTGGACTTGGTTTACCCGCAGGCGGACAGCCAAAGTTTAAGTTTTTTGGTGCGTGTACTGTTATCTGAAATTAATAACGAAAGCGAGTCAAATAAACTTAAGCCGGGAATGTTTGCACGCATTACGGTAATTCTTGGTCCTCCAAAAAAAGCAATTTTTATTCCCGAATCAGCGATTTTTAACCAGAAGAATAACGAAGGCAGTATTTTCATAATTAACGGTAGCGTTCTTGCGGAACGAAAAGTCTCTCTTGGCCAATCCCACGGCGAAGAACGGGAAATAACAGGCGTTAACGCCGGAAACATGGTGGTAATAAGACCAGCTTCGGATTTAAGGGAGGGCATAAATGTCGCGCTTGTTGATTAATCTTCTCATTGCCCTGTTATGCGCATACCTGTTATCTTGCGGATTTGTGGATCTTCGTCCTGTTGAGATAGCCATTGAGCCAAGCGTAACAAATTCGCTGTTAGCCGAAGCGTACAGTCCCGTGATACTTAAGTTTAATACGCAGATGGAAAAAAATGAAGCCGAAGGAATTTTGCAGGTTAGTTCAGGTTCGGGAGTAGTAAAAGGAGATCGTTCCTGGAAAGATAACGAGCTTTACTTTGTACCAGTTGCGGGATGGACTGCAGGAATCCGCTACACATTAAGTCTTTCGGGAACAATACGGGCAGTTGACGGCAGAGAAATCCGTCTTGAACATTTTGTTTCATTTTACGCAATCAACAAAAGTGAACCGCCGTTTTTGGAATGGTACAGCCCTTTAGATGGCGCATCAACAGGGACAAGCGGCATTTCTTTTGAGTTTCATTTTTCATGTCCGATGAACAGACTTTCGGTTGAATCGGCTTTGTCGCTCGACGGAATCGGAAATAAAACTTTTGAATGGTCAGATAACGATAAAAAACTCAAAATTATCCTCGACGGTAAACTTTCCGCGCTGACTCTCTACCGGTGGAATTTACAGGACAGCGCGAAGAGCCTGGACGGAGTACCGCTGGCAAAAGCATATTCCTCATATTTTACAACAGACCTTGATAAAACTCTGCCGCAAGTAGAAAAAATTTATCCTGTGCTGAATACCGGCGGTCAATGGTTCCCGACAGGGGTAAATATTGAAACAGGTTTAAGAACTGGGCAAGGAATCGCGGTTGTGTTTAACAAACCAATGGGAGAAAATGCGCTTCGATCTTTGCGCTTTGAACCTGCTCTTACTGGCAGGGTAGAATTTCTTTCCGAAAAAAGCATTGTTTATATATTTTCAAGGAATCCCGAACCGGAAAAAACCTACACTTTAATTATTTCCGGTGACACAACGGACAGCAGCGGATTAAAAATCGGCGATGACTATAAAATCAATTTTACTCCCGATATTCCTTATTTGAGCGTTTTGTCGTTTTCCACGCGCGGTAATTCTTCGGTCATAACTAATAATACTTCATACGCTATTTTACCTGTCCCCGTCGACCCCGCAATAGGAGAAATATTTTTAAGTATCCGATTTTCTCTGCCCCTTAACAATGAAGAAAAACAAAATATAACGCTAAAAATAAATCTTAATGTATTTTTTCCAAAAATAATCACGTCCGCCGCCCTTAAAGACGCTATATGGATTTCCGATGACTCTTTAATTATGCGCTGGGAAGGACTAACAGCGGGTAATGAAGAACCCCATTTTTACAAATTTACAATTCCCGGCGGCAAAGGCGGAATTAATAAGGCTGACGGAACATATATGAAGGAAGATTTCATTGTTTATCTGGAGGCGGTAAAATGAAAAATCTTTGTTGTCTCTTCTTAATCGTTATCTGCTTTTTTTCATGCGATATATTAAGGTTTTCCGCTTTTGAAGTTACATCATGGAGTCCCGGAGAAGGGTATCATTCAAACCCGGAAAATTTAGTTGTCTCATTAAGTTTTTCCCTTGATCCCGACAGGGACAGTGTTGAACGCCGTTTTTCGTTGAACGGGAATAACGGCCGTGTAAAGGGAAATTTTTTTTGGGAAGACAGAAAAGTAACTTTTGTCCCATTAACGCCTCTTGAAAAAAACAATGATTACAATTTATTACTTTCGGCGGAAGCGCATGATACAAATGGTCTTTCAATGGATACGGCTTTTGAACGGTGTTTTACAACAAGACCGGACACAGAACGACCTTGTTTAATTTCATTTTCACCGTCGATGTATGAAGAAATAGACGATTTAAAAACGGAAGTACGGCTTGGTTTTTCTCTGCCGGTACCGCTAAGTACGTTATATGACAATGTTTCCTTTAACCCTTCAATGACAGGCAGTTGGAAATTGGAAGATGACGGCAAACTGGCAATTTTTACACCTTCTGTTTCGTGGACAAAAAACAAACGTTATGAAATACGTTATTCAACATCATTGACAGATAACAACGGAATGAATATAGGAAATGATTTTAAGAGCATTTTTATAACAGGGACTGATAAAGAAATACCAGTCCTTTTACAGGCAAACCGGATTACAAAAAACGGCGATTTTATCCCGCTTAAGCGCGATACTACCGGTTTTATAAGCGCGGCGGAACAATTTACAGAAAACAGCGGATGGGAAAAAGAAGACCGTCTTTCTCTGATTTTTTCAAAGCCTGTAGACCCGGTTTTGGTGAAAAGTAACCTGAGCGTTGAAGACGCTTCGGCTATTTTTATGGAAACGGTTCCAGGCTTTAGTACCGCGTTTGTTTTTTACTTTGAAACCGCGCCTGTTTATGAAAGCCGTTTTGTTTTAAAGATAAAATCCGGCATTAAGGACATCTCTGGAAATGAAAGTAAGGATGAATACATCTACAGGATATTCGCCAATGGGGAATCCTCAAAACCTCCGCGTCTTTTGGGAATTAGAATGCCTATGTCGCCGCAGAACAATACAAAGCTTGTTTCTTTTGAAACAGATGAGATTTTTAAAGATTTTCCCATAACGGATGAAAATTATCCATCGGGAGTCAGTGTCAAAACATGGATTGAATTGTATTTTGACACAGCGCAAGGAGCGTCAATTGATATTTTTTCCGTCATGGAACTTTTCCGTATTGAGACCAGTAACAACGTACTGATATTTTCTCCGCTTCAAATAAAGACTGGAAACTTCACTATTACAAAACCGCGGACCGGCTGGGAAAATTTTGAATGCGTTGAAATTACGGGAAATTTAACTAACTCAATTTATTTTGGAATTGTAAATTTTCAAATTGGATCGGGACTTAAGGACAGTTTGGGCAATAAAAACGAAAAATTACTAAGGATTTCAACAATAAAGTAGGTTAAAAATGAATGCATTAATCAATCTTTTTATCCGCCGTCCGGTAACCGTTGTAATGATTCTGGCGGCGATAATTATTGCGGCGATTTTTTCTCTTTTTTCAATACCTGTTAACAGGCTACCGGATTTTTCCGTACCAAGAGTAATGGTGGAGACCATTTACTCAGGAATGGCGGCTGATGAAATCAGAAGCTTTGTTACAATTCCACTTGAAGATGGGTTGTCTCCAATAAAGGGACTTGAAAAAATACGCAGCGTTTCGCGTGACAACCGTTCAATTATCAGCCTGGATTTTCGATGGGGAACAGATCCAATGGCGGTTTCTGTTCTTGTCCGAGAAGCGGTGGATGCGGTATATCCTTCGCTTCCTGAAGGTGTCCGCAAACCGTCGGTAACGTCGGCTGACACCGCAAGCGAACCGCACGCGGTAATTGCGGTTATATCGCATAATGGAAATGCCCAATTTGAGCGTAAATTGGCTGAGTATGAACTGCGCGCCCGCATAAGAAGAATCGACGGAGCGGGTTCCGTTGTTCTTGTGGGTGGAGAAGTAACGGAAGAACGGCTTACTCTGGATGTGCAGAAGTTATCCGCTCTTGGACTTGCCCCTCAGGAATTTGCGGGGCTTTTGTCGCGGGAAACTGCCGATATTCCGGCAGGAAACGCACGCGACGGGAACATGGAACTTGTTATTACCGCGTCAGGAAGGCCGGATTCAACATCAGCTCTCTCAAAAATTATTCTTCCCGTTACTAACGGTTCAATAAGGGTAGAAGATGCCGGATATCTATATCCTGCTGCCGCAAAAAAAGAGAGTATATTTGTCTATAACGGAAAAGAAGCGACAGCTCTGGAGGTTTTTCGCAGACACGGCGCAGACCCTTTGCGGCTGTCAAAAGAGATTCAAAAAACAATTGACGAAGCGGCTTTACTTTTTTCGCGTGATGCGCAGATAAAAATTATAAGTGACGCGGCTCCTTCTTTGTTAAGCAGGATAAACGGACTTCTTATTTCTGCCGCTTTTGGCATATTGGCTGTATTTTGTGTTCTTTTGTTTTTTATCCGCCGCTTTAAATACAGCCTTCTCGCATCTCTTTCGATTCCTGTTTCATCTGCGGCGGGTATTTGTGTGCTTTCGATAACGGGAAGATCGCTTAACAGCATGAGTTTAAGCGGGCTTGCAATGGGTATTGGCCTTGTTTCCGATATTAGTGTAATTATTCTGGACTTACTTAACCGGTCCTTTGAAAATAAATCTTCTATTCTCACTAACACTCCCCCGGAAAGTGAGGAAATCGGAAACAAGGTTTTTTCTATCGCGGGTTCAAGTATTGCGTCCACCCTTACAACAGCTCTTGTTTTTCTGCCTATTATTATTTTGCCCGGTCCATTGGGAAGCCTTTTTGGCGATACGGCTGTCGCTATTGTTACTTCCGTAGCCGCCGGCTGGTTTTACGCTCAATTTTGTCTGCCTTCTTTGTACAAACTGTTTTTTAGAATAAAAACGAAAAACAAAAATAAAGTTATTAGAGATGGCAGTCTTGAAAAAAAATACTCGCATTTTCTTTTGCATCTGCTTCGTTATCCGGTAAAAGTTTTCGCCGCCGCGACCCTCGTGGTTATTATTGGATTGCTCCTAATCTTCATGCGGCCGGTCGTTTTCATAAGCCCGGATGAAGCGGAAGAAGTTTGGATTTCAGTGAATTACCCCTCCGGAACCCTGTTTGAGACGGCGAGTATTACAGGGAAAGAAATTTCCCGTATTGTTTCAGGGCTGCCTTCTGTAAAAACTATCTACGGAAGAGCAGGAGCCGAAGAAGAAGACACCTCTAGTAGAGCCGATATTGACTACAGAAAAGAAGATCTTATTTTACGCTGCACGCTCAAGAAAGGGATAAAACCTGAAAAAGCGTTAGCAGAAATTCGCGCCGTTATAGAAGAATTTGTTCAACAGGCATTTTCCGTTTATTTTCCCAAAGACAAGACAGAAGTTTTGCTTGGACTATCTTCTATGCGCACCTTTGTAATTAATGGCAAAGACAGGGAGGAACTGCAGGAAAGGGTTGAAATTGCGCGGGACGCTTTTAAGTCTGCGCAAACAGCGGTAAATTTTAGACCGTGGGGAGAAAGGCCGGAACTGCGATTGTACCCGAACAGGGAAGCCGCAGCCTATCTTGCAATTCCAGCCGCACAAATAGCGGAAACGCTATATATACTCAACGAGGGCGCTGTCGCTTCAAGATTGGAAATTGAGGGCAGGCCTCTTGATGTGCGCATAACAGGAGAAAATGCGGGTACAGGGGATATTGTACGCCGCCTTGAGCAAATTCCTCTGAAAACTACGCAGGGAAAAATCGTGTATCTTGGTTCTATTGGTAAAATAGAGCGCAGAGAAGCGGAAGCGTCTCTTGCACGGCTTAATCGCAGCGATGTTATTTACGCGGATATTGCGTCCGGCAAAAAAATGGCCAAAACAGCAAACAAAACCGCCGTACAGTTTTCCTGGTTTAAGGGAGTTGATGAGTCTGTTTTTGTCCGTTACCGCAATTCACTTTTCCTTTATGTTTTCCTTGTAATTATCCTTCTATATATGGTAATTGGCGCCCAATTTGAATCGTTTCTTCTTCCGTTAATACTCATGTTGAGCATTCCCTTTTCTCTTGCCGGAGCGGGACCGTTGCTATTAATTACCGGTTCTATGATAGACTCCGGCGCTGTCTTTGGGCTTGCCGCGCTGTTCGGACTTGTTGTGAATAACAGCCTTATTCTTTTTGAAGTCAGCGGTGAAAAAATCAGCGCGGGTTTTTCCGTAGCGGCGGCGGTTTACCGAGGGGCCGCCGAACGTTTGCAGGCGATTTTAATAACAACCGCGACGACGGTTTTCGCTCTTTTACCTTTGGTACTTAGTCCTATGGGAAATTCGCAAAAATCAATGGCGGCGGTAATGTTAGGAGGACTTGCGGCATCGACTCTTCTCAGCCTTTTTGCAATTCCTCCGGTACTTATTATGTTTTTCAAATGGAAATTGCGTAACGAGGAAGCAAAATGAAAATTTTGGTTTCCTGGCTTAAAAGAAAAAAATCCGCTTTTTGCATACTGGCGGGCATTCTTTCAGTATCGTTATTTGTCACTAGTACTTCTAATGAAAAAATAAAACAAACTACAGGAGGTTCTTATGTTGTAAAAATTATGCATTACGGCATTGACGCGGCAGAAATGGAAAGGACTGTTACCATTCCGCTTGAAGACGCGCTTTCGGCAATTTCAGGCGTTATGAGCGTGCAAAGCTCAACCGAAAATAACCAATCAAGAGTATTTATCCGTTTTAAACCAGGCGGAAAAGGGCGGTATGAAGCTGTCCGCGATGCCACGCAAAGAGTATACGAAACTCTGCCGTCGTCGGCTCAAAGACCGGAAATTTTAAGTTCAAATAATTCAAGAGTTCCTGTGTGGTCGGCGGCGGTCTTTGGCAAAGCAAAAGAAAATCTTTTTACAGCCCAAATGCTGGAAAAAATTGTAAAGCCGCGCTTTGAAAGCCTTGAGGGTGCGGGAGAAGTTTTAATTTCAGGCGCAGGTCAAAAAGAAATTGTTATTATTCTTGATCAGGAAAAACTTTTTGTTCTTGGTCTTCAGCCGTCCGCCGTAGCTTCGGCTCTTGCGATGAACGATTCAATTTTTTCAGGCGGAACCGGCGTATATGGAAACAGGGAAATTATTATTACAGTGGATGGGCGTTACGGCCAATCTTTGGACAAAGCTCTTATTCCACTTGGGAACGGAAAATTTATTGAACTCTCGGACATAGCCGTAATTACAGAACAGGAACGGATGCCGGACATACTTTCCCGCTTAAACGGCAGAAAAACGGCGGGGATTGCGATTATGGGGCGGAATGATGCCGATTTACGCAAACTTTCTTCCGATATAAAAAAAGAATTAACCGCCTTGTCCCTACCGCTGGAATTTACCGTTTTATCCGATCTTGGTTCGGAGGAAGCTGCCGCCTTCCGTTCTGTCTTTAACGCCGCGCTGTTAGGTGCAATTATGGTAGCTGTTATCAGTTTTTTGCTTGGCGGTAAAAATTCCGCAAACTTATCCGGCTTTCTCTGCGCGTTTTCAATCCCGTTGATCTGTCTGTTCTCAATCGCCGTCCTTTCAATTTTTGGCTTCTCCGCCGACAGGTTGATACTGGCGGGTATTGCCGCAGGAGTCGGAACTGCGGTTGACGCTGTTATTCTCTGTTCGGAAAAACTTTGCAAACATGTAAATTATGAGGACGCGGCGGCGGCGTTGTCGGAGTTGGCAGGACCGTTAACCGCCGGAGCGGCGACCACAGTTGCAGCCCTTCTTCCGCTATCAGGAATGCAGGACATAGGAATAAAAACAATCGCAATCGCCATTGCCGTAGTGTGCATAGTTGCCCTTGTTTTCAGCCTTTCGCTTCTTCCGCCATTGCTTCTCTGGAGGTCAAATTCCCATACGACAGATCTATCCGTTAAAATACCGCCGCAATTCAAACTGATAAAAAGGCGGCTTTCAAGGTTACTTTGCAAATTTCTCGCCGCGAATGTAAAGCTATGTTTTCGTTATCCGATGTTAATTCCGGCAATCAGCCTCGCTCTTACAGCCACAGCAATAATCACCCTTTTTGTAAAAGGAGTGGATACTTCAGGTTACGGTTCACAGGACTCTGTCTACGCGCAGGTTGAATTTGAGGGAGGGTTGCTTGCGGAAGAGACGGATCGTCTTCTTTCGACATACGGCGAAAAACTTTCAAGTTACGCTGGAATTAAAAATGTTGAAACTGGCGCAAGGACAGGTTCCGGTTCCCTGCTTATTTCTTTTGATCCACAACAGATACAGGCGCATAACGTAAAAGAATTGGCAAAGCAGTTATACATTCCAGGCGGTTTTGTGTTTTTTCACGAAAGCTCAAACAACGACCGTTACTGGGAAATCAGAATCTGCGGAGACGAGGATAAAAAATGCAGAGAACTTGCCGAAAAGCTGGCGTACTTATGTACCAGCCACCCGCTGGTCAGGGAACGCGTGTTGAATTTTAAGCAGGGAAGCAAAAAACTAATTTTACGGCCGGACAGAGAATTATTTGCCGGGTCGGGAATTGATTTTGCAAGCGCCGCCGCCGGATTAAGGTATGGGGTGTATGGGCCTGTCGCGTACAAAAGAATAGATACAAAGGGCGAAACAGACGTGCGTATCAGAACCGGCGGCAATGTTACGCGTCAATCAAGAGAGGGAACTTTGGGCTTGCTTGTTTCCGGCATACGGGCAGACTCCCTTGTACAAACAAGCGAAGAAATTGACAGCGCAAGTATAAGAAGGAACGACAGGCGAAGGACTGCTTCCATTACAGTCGTCACAGGGCCAATGGACCCACGTCGCGTAAAGCGGCAGTTGAAAGAAACTTTTAAAAAACTCGACCTGCCCGAAGGATATTCAATTGAATTTGATCCGGATGCTATTAGTCAGGCGGAAACTCTATCCGCAACCGTACTTTCGTTTGTAATGGCTGTTATCTTCTGTTACATGATTATTGCCTGTATAAACGAATCTTTTACCGTTCCGTTTCTTGTGTTATCCGCGATTCCCCCTTCTCTCGCTGTTCCCGCTCTTTGTCTGGCGTTGTCGGGAAGCGCGTATAATTCCGCCGTTGCTTGCGCGTTTATAGCGGTAAGCGGGATGACAGTTAACGCTGCGGTACTTTGTGTCGATGGGTTATACGCAAAAACACGGAAGAAAAACAGAGCCTCAACTTTAGGAATTTACAACGCCTTACGGCGAAAAATGCCCGCCCTTTTATCAACTACCGGCACCACTGTCGCCGGAGCGCTGCCGTTCCTCTTCCTTTCGGAAGAGGCAAATTTGCTCATACGAACACTATCTCTTACAGGAGCTCTTGGAGTCGCGTGTTCGTGCCTTGGTTCAATAACTTTAATACCATCTCTTTTCATTCTTAAAAATCATTTAACAGCTAATTTATCAGTTACTCAAAACTTATAAACAATTTTTATTCCGCTTGTGCGGGATACATAACTTGATTTGGGAAAGAACATGAAAAACATCATTGTTAACAAAATAACAGCCGTCTTTTTGACGCTGATTATGGTTTTCGGGCTGATCCCCTCGGTGGGATTCGCGCAACCAAACCCGGCTTCGCCGCTTAACGAAGTCAAGGGTTTTAACATATCTGTCTTTGACAGCCACTTTAGCAGGGCAGACAGGGAAATTAATCCCGAACGCTGGCTTGCCGAGGCAAAAATTGGCATAACGCAGGCAGTATACGCATGGGAACTAATTGCGTTCGGCATGTACGAAAATCCTTTTGTATTTGAAGAAGCAAAATCCCAACTGGAAGATTGGAGTAACAAAGAACTAGAAGCCAGATTTTCACAGTGGCTTCTTAAAAGATTCTTTGGCGAAACATTGGGAAAAGCGGTAGCCGATTTTTCCTCTATGCTTGGCAAAACCCAAAAAAAATACACATGGCATCTTGACGACGAAGGAAACGTCGTTTTTGACGAAAAAACCGGCGATCCTTTAGTAATACGACCCGGAGAAGAAGGCAGGGAATTCACACAAGACCGGATGATATGGCAAAGTGAAGCGGATGAACTTGTAGAAAAAAACAGCAGTTCTTTTGATACAGTAATGATCAATATGTACCCGGAACTTTTGGCGTATATTCCCTCAGAGTTACGTGAAACTATGAATGCCGCAATTAAAAAAGCGGGAATGGCGGCAAACACCAGCATAAAGCGTGAATTTGAAAACATCGCCGCCAGAGAACAAAGAATTTTTACCAGCCGCCGGACAAGGGATATTTTGAGTTTACGCAAAAAAAGCGACGATGAAGCCGCCCGTATTTTTACTGAACAATTAATTATTGAGACCGAACAGGTATGTACAAAAGGAATTGAAGATCTGAATACCAAGATAGAACAAGCGTATACGGGAACAGGCGATCTTGCCCTTATGGGCGAAGAGTGGCTTCAGTTATATAAGGAACAGTTTGACAGAGGTTTAAAAGCGTGGGAAGAAGCCGAAGAACGGTTTTTTATCCGCCGTATTGAGTGGGAACAGGATTCTTTCAAATTATTTTCGGAGGGAGAAGAAATTTGGCTTACATCTTTTGATAAGCTCAATGAAGAATACCAAAAATGGGAGTTAAAAGCAAAAGAGTTATTCGACACCGGAGAACAATTGTTTAAAAATATTTCAAATAATCTTGAAAAAAGCATCGCGGATGCTAAGGTTGAATTTGAAATAAATAAGAATATGCGTATCGGGACCGGAACAGAAAAAGCCAAAGCCTTGATCGATATGTACATCACCGGAGCATCGGCTGCAATTTCGGCAAAAGAAAACGTACAGTACTGGCTGAAATATTATTACGAAGAAAAAAATGTTAATGATCCTGATTTTACGGACTGGCTCTTAAATGAACGAAAAAATTGTTGGATTCAACTGGAGAGAAACTATATACAATCTTCAGATTACCAATCTTCTTTGAGTAAACTAACAAGACTTGAAAATGTATTGTTGAGTCTAGTGACGGATGATAATAAAGAAATATCGGATTTACTTCAAAACCTTGAAGATGAAAATAACGAAGAAAGTACTGAAGATATAGGAAAAATAAATGCAAAGTTAATTCAAATAGCCGAAGATGAATATAATGAATATCTGGAAAAATTTAATGAAAAAGAAATAATATTGCTTCAAATACAGGATATTATTTCCGGGAAACTGTCATTTACCGAAGAGATGGCTTTTGCAAAAAAAATCGAATATAGTTTACCTTTCAATAATTACAACTATTCTATGCTTTGTGATTTACAAAAATACTATAATCTATATTCCTCCTATATGGAAATCGCCCTTGATGCGCGTAACAAAATACTTGCCGATTATGCGGAACTTCTCGGAACAGGCGCGTTAAAAGATATTCTTTCATCGGATGCGTCAACAGAAGATTTCTACCTTGACGAATATCAGCTTGCGCTTATTAGGGCAAAAATGCTCGTCTTGTACTGGGAACGTAAAACTTCCATTGCACAAGCTGTAATCTCATATTCGGAAAAAATAGACTCGGGAAGGATGACAGAAGCTGAAAGTATTCAGTCTTGGGAAAAAACAAAAACAGCTTATAACAAATCTCTAGCGTTATATGAAACCGAATTAAACAAATTGAACAAAATCGGCTTAGATATTCAAAACCAAAAAACCATATTAGATGAATTAGCGAAAAAAATGTCTGAAGAAGAAGAAAAATTATTCCGTTTAAGCCAGGAACATTCGATGCTTGTCGCCAGAAGTTATACTTCTATTGGAAATGTTGTAGAAACGGATTTTAAAAACAGATATAAGTTTCTTATAGAAGAATATAATTTTTTTCTAAAAACCGGAAATAATGCTTCATATAAAGATGTCCTTGAATACGGAATGAATTGGGGTATTGCGCAGCAAAAAGAAGATGCGGAAAAATTACTTGCTACTCTTATCAACGGAGACAATTCAGGTACGCCTTCTTTAGCGGAACTGGAAAACATTGTTCTTTTAAAGACCCGTTTTGCCACGATTGATCTGTTTGCCGATGGACCGGATTATCAAACACGGTCTTTTAATTCCGCTTACAGCGGCGCAGATTGGTACTCAAAAGCAAAAGGTGTTGATCTTTCAGAGGAAGAAAAAACCGGACTTTTCGGAGAAAAACTCGGGGAACGGCTTGCCGCCGATTATAATAAAAGCCACCTAACCTTACTGAAAAAACGCCTTGATTTTGAATTGGAAATACTAAAAAACATTCTGGATATAGACACTGAAGCGGAAGATTACGAAGACTCTCTGGAAAGCGCTATGGCAGAACTTACTTTGAACAATTTAGAGGAAGTTGCATATATATATGATATTCTAATAAACCTGAAAGAGAGGCTTGATTCAAACAAAGGATTTTTTACAGAAGATAATTATGAAAACGATATTATAGAATATTTTGTTTTATTGGGTTCTTTCTGTAACAATACAGAACAAAATTTAATTGATTATTATAATGATTATCTCTATTGTTCGAACTTACTTGATCTTTATTATAACTATGCCGCTATTAGTTCTTTTGGACAGAAAGAAATCTGGCAAAACTCTTGTAATTACATAAAAACATTTATCGCGAGTTATGGGCTGGATACAGGTGAAAAATTTTTGCCCGACGCTCAAAGTATCTATTACGCAATTTCAAAAAGAGAGGGTAATTTAACGGAAAATGTTATCTTGTTTTTTGACGAATTTCAAAAGTATTTTTCTATGGCTCCCAAATGGCTCGAAAACGAATTTTCTTTCTGGAAAAACGCTGTTATTGAATATATATCCGCTAATATTTCATCATCCAATAATGAAAAACATTGGCGTCAATTTTTGAATGTTGGATTTATTGAAAGCCCGGATCCTTTGCTTGCCGGCCTTTCTACATGGAAAGAAGGCGTTATAGAAGATGCGCGATTTGCCGCTGCCTATTACACAAACCGGATAAATGACGCATTTATATTATTTTCGCAAACAAGTTCCTCTGCATTAAAACAAACTGCCCAGACACTTTACAATTATTATTCTTATGCGTCTTCCGATATAGATAACAGATTTTATTCATTAAATTTTTATTATAACGATTTATCCCGTCTTGGAAGGGCGCTGGAAATTTCAAAATTGTCTTTTGAAGAAGCAAAAGAACAAAGCGACATCATATATAAAGGACTGAAAGTTCAGGAAAAAATGTTTAATTTATCAAGAGATAATTATTTCTTTGCGGCTGAAATTTTCCTGAATACCGGCAGCTTATATGATGATCAATATAATATTGTAAAAAAAACCTATGAAGATACAGAAACCAAGCGCTTTGAATATGAAAAAGAAGATGCAATACGAAGGTGGGCAAGTACTGCCTATTTAAATACTGATACCATTAATTATAACGATTGCAAAAACAAATTGGAAAAGGCTCAAACTGTTTTAACTGTTCTTTTGGAAATAAATAAAAATAAAGAAAAGCGCACTTATGATAATCCTGAATACAATGCGTTGTATTTAGAATATGAACAAAGTTTTATAAAAAAAATTAAAGCTCTTGATGCGCTTGAAATTGTATCCTCAACGTCTGCACAGGAATATAATAACAATGATTCATTATTTAATTCTTATAGAAACGCTCTTCTTGACTTTGGAACATTAAAATTTTCATATACCGATAAAATTTCTATTGAAATTATTGAGGATTGGCCATATAAGGATATAATTACGGTTAAAGACGGACGTCTTGCTTTTATCAGATATACAGAATTAACAAATACAGATTTTTTAACCGAAGACATATTTGAAGATTTAGATGATTTAACTACGGACATATTAAACACTACCAAACTTGATAACTCTCTTTATACATTTATACCAGACACTGTCGAACTTGATAATTTTTTTAATCTATCAAAAAAACTAAACGGCGAAAGACATGATATCAGTCCTTTTGAAGAAGCGCTTAGAGGATTAAGCCAAAGGATGACGAATTATTTAACAGATCCGGATAAGCTCAAGCAGTGGAGCTTTGCAAGAGAATATATTATATCTTCATTAATTAATGACTATCCAGATTTAGGTTGCTTACCAGACTATTTATCAGGATTAGGAAAACTGGAAAAAGAAGGTTCTTTAGGTAACGAACTATATAAATCAGGAGTTATGAGTAGATCGCGTACTCTTAATTATTATTTTGCAGATTATGATACTGAAAATGTTAAACTTGGCTCTTACGCTTATTGGTCATTCTCCGAAGAGGAAAGAGCCGATCTTGAATTTTATGTGATTCTGACATTATTAGGCCGCGGCAACAATTATATTTCCGGTTTTTCAGAAATTATTAATTTTGATTTATATAATGTGGCTTATAATATGGTTAATGATAACTACAAATATGCAGCTAATCAAGATAAAAAATGGTATACCCTTTTCTTTTATGATGAGATGAAAGATATAAATAAAAACACATTAACCAGAATTGAACCTGTTTTAAAGGAAACGAAAGATACTATAAACAATTTTATCTCAGGGCTTAAAAGTAATTTATCAGAAATACAAAATTATTGTAACGCGTATTTAATATCGTGCAATAATTTAAAAATTCTTAATGGAGAAAAAGAAAACGGACAAAGTATTGTGTGGGATGATATAAGTAACGCTCTTACGATAACCAGAGAATTTAACAGTGAAGATATATCTATTCTTAGATCTTGCTGGGATAAAATGCAGGAAACATCTTTTGTATCTTTTCAAAATTTAAATGATGCGCTTTCAGGATTGCTCAAATGGACAAGAAGCGAAGAAACAAGACTAAGAAACAATTTGGAAAAAGTCTGGTTAGCAGATATGCAAAAACAAAAAAATAATGAGAGTAATTATTTAGCGGCCGCAGAAGCTTTTATTTCGGGAACCGGAAACATTAACACCTTAAAAGCCGCCGCAGAAAACGCTTATGGGAAAAATTCCGCAGTACAGAAAAATCATTTTGAGAATTTATACTCGACCCTAATAAAGGATCTTTCCCTGTACTTAACTATGGAGAATAATTTTTATTCCGAGTTTTCTTCTCTGGGACATGAGATTGAATTATTAACTAAAACAATATTGGAAAACAGATACACGGCAGAACTTACAGCCAGAGAAATTGAGTGGTCTCAAATGCGAACGGACATATTAGTAAAAGCTAATGAATGGAAAAACTCTGTTTCCATAATATTGGAAAAAGGCAGATCAGAATGGGATGCCGGAAAACAAAAAATGAATAAATCATATACACAATGGTATACAAATTTCCAAAACGAAGTCCGGCGCGTCGAAAATGAGTGGACGGAAGCATATTTGGCAGGTCTTGAAGATAAGGAAAAATGGCTGGAACAGGCTGCTACAGCTTTTAACCAGGCATCTGCGGAATCTTTCCTGCAGCTTGTAGGCATGGAAGGAGAACGGTTATCCAGGTTTATGGATACCAGAGAACCATTTGGTATTAGAAACGCGGCTCCTGAGGCTCAAGCAATAATGACAGAACTATTAAAATCTTCTGGAATTGTTAATATGACCAACGCGTTCAGTTACATAAATAACATTACCGATACGGCCGCTTCAAGCGTAAGAAGAGGACTTGGAGGGGTTTCATCATGGGATGCCGCTGTTGCCAAAACGGCAGCCAAAGATATCGCCAAAAAAACCAACGCCGAACTTGCGGATGCCGAAGCAAGAAAAATGGCGCATACCGCCAGAACGACTGTCAGCGAAGCAATTAGTAAACTTTTTTCGAATGTCGACGATGCAAATAAAAATTTCAGGGAAAGTATGGATAATCAATTTATTATGGAAGGACTTTGGAGAAGAAACGGAAAAAATTACGAAAAAGATATTGTTAAAGGCTCTACCCTATTTCAACCGGTTATTTCCCAAAAACAAACTGTAACAGGTTATAAAGATTACATAATGGAGCCTGTTTCCCTGCAAACAAATCTGGACGAAAAATTTCTTGCAGAGATGAATACAATTGCTATAAGGGCGATGATAGAAAGCGCATATAAAGAGGTAGAAGCTATTGCCAAAGAAATTTTTGGAGATGAAAAAGATAAGAC
>Ga0268262_10002421_pt1 | contig 21611 bp, 23 predicted proteins | sample TergutNc150P3_FD_190354 | JGI IMG/M metagenome (GOLD analysis project Ga0268262, IMG submission 190354) | Nasutitermes corniger P3 segment gut microbial community from laboratory colony in Florida, USA - Nc150 P3 (SPAdes) (version 2) | ecosystem: Host-associated > Arthropoda: Insects >... | reverse complement strand
AATCGCCTCAACGGGATCAAACAGGCTTTCGCCATGAGTGTCCCAGCAAAGATCACAACCGGCAGCTGTTCTTCCGAACACCTACACTATACCGGATAACCGCATGTTTTTATCATAGCTTCGCCTCTGCGTGAGAAATTTTCTAATGATTTTAAATATTCCTTTAAACTTTAAATTGCTGCATTGGGTAAAAAACCATTTGACAATAATGCAGTAACGCAGTTATACTAAAACAAAAAACATGGATTTAAAAAATTTCCATACCAATTTTTAACGGCAAAGGCGCTGTGAACCAATATCCGTGGATTTTTTCCATTGGTTTTGATTTATAGCGTTTTTTTTTGATAAGGGAAGTTGCTATATGACTTCTGGTATTGCATTTTTATTATGTTTCTTATAGGCGCGTTGCGCTTTAATATTCCGGTATTACCGGAGTTTAGGAGGAAAAGATGAAAAAGTATTTTGTGATTCTTATGGCAGTGGCTTTGCTTGTCATTCCCGTAAGCATGGTAAGCGCGGCAGGGGGCCAAGAACAGAAAAGCTCAGGCGGCGGGGAAGTAAACCGCTCTAGCTACTTTATTACCGTTCTTACTGGCCCCACAAGCGGTATTTACTACCCCATTGGCGGAGCGTTTAACAGTTACCTAACGAAGCTAGGCTACAAGTCTTCAGCTACCGCCACCAACGCTTCGACGGAGAATATCAACTATATCCTCACCGGTCAGGGCGAACTGGCGATAGCTATGAGTGACGCGGTTATTCAGGCTATTACTGGAACCGGCCAGTATAATGGGAAACCCCCGGCGAAGGACCTGCGCGCCATGATGGGGCTCTGGCCAAATTACTGCCAGATCGTTACCACCGCCGATTCGGGCATCAAAAGCTTTACCGACATGAAAGGCAAGCGCGTAGGCGTGGGCGCGCCCAACTCCGGCGTGGAGCTTAACGCGCGCGTAATGTTCGAGGCGCACGGGATGACTTACGCGGATTGCAAGGTTGACTACCTCGCGTACGGCGAGGCCATTGAGCAAATGAAAAACGGCCTGTGCGACGTAGCGTTTGTTACATCCGGCCTGGGCAACGCCACTATCCGCGAACTCGGCGTTACCAAAACCATTTACTTTGTCCCCGTTGAAGGCGCCGCTCTCAGGAACCTTCTCAGCAAATACCCATATTATGCCCAAGCCATCATTCCAAAGGAAACTTACGGAACCGCTGTCGATACCACCACAGCCGTAGTACCTAATATCATGCTGGTTGACAAGAAGCTGCCCAATGAAGTGGTCTACGATATGCTCAAGAACTTCTATTCAGATGACGGCATTGCGGCCATTGGCGCTTCTCACGCTACTGCGAAAGAGAACATCATGCTCAGCACCGCATTGCGCGGCATTTCCGGCTCGGAGATCCAATTGCATGACGGCGCGATTCAGTTCTACAAAGAAAAAGGCATGATTAAGTAACGACATGAGGCAAGAATGGAAAACAGGGCTCGCCCTGTTTTCCGCCTGCCTGGCGCTTGCATTGTTGGCCGGCGCTGCGCATTTCAGCGCCGTTTCGCCTCCTGTGCTGCGCATTTCAGACTGGAAAACAGGCGAAGTGTATGTTGAGTATCCGGTTTCGATTGGGGACGAGCTTTATTTTGGCTTGATTCACTCGCTTGAAAAGATTCCGTGGGATGAGTACTACCATATTGATGAGGATCTTAACCTGATTCTCGATACGATACGTTTTCCCGCGTTTGGCGCGGGGATACCGGAAGACAAAGGCGCCGTTTGTTATATCAAGGACGGCTTAATTTATATGTCCGAAATAAATGAGAAATTTACAGGGTTTGACTGGATGAACTCTCAAATCTATACGCAGGAGATACGCGTTGCCGGTAAGTATGTTACCAGGGGCAGCGAGTTACCGCATCAAAGACGGCTGGTTTTAGCCATCAAGAGGAGGCATTTCTTTGGAAGATAAGCTTAAATCTGAAACCACAGAACCGGCGGGGGCTCGGGACGCCAATTTTGAACCCATGAGCGAAGCCCAGGCTATGGCTTACCTTGAGGAAGTTGACAAGGAATCCCAGACCCGTAATTTAACCGGCATCGTAAAGCACATTTTTTATTGGACGTGCATAATCGTATCGTTCTATCACCTTTACACGGCATTCAGGGGTACGCCTCCTGTCATTATGCACCGTTCGCTCCATGTGGGCATGATGCTGGCCTTGGGGTTCATCATGTATCCCATAGGTAAAAAAGCAAGCCGGAAGAAAGTGGCGTTTTACGACTGGATTTTTTGGGCCGTTGCTATCGCCATTCCTGTCTATATCTGGCTTAATTACGGCCAACTTATCCAGCGCTCCGGCATGCCCGACCTGATGGACACGATCATCACAACGGCTATGGTTGTACTGACAATTGAGGCAGCCCGCCGCCTTACCGGCTGGGCGCTGCCTGCGCTCGCCCTAATATTTATCGTGTACGCGTTATTCGGCCGTCGGTTACCGGGCATGTTCATGCATCGCGGGTACACATGGCCTCAACTTGCCGATACTATGCTCGGTACCGAAGGTGTACTCGGTACCTCGGTGAGTGTCGCCGCGAGCTACATCTTTCTCTTTATTGTGTTCGGCGCGGTTATGACAAAGTCGGGCATGGGTCAGTTCTTTAACGACCTTGCCATGGCCCTGGCCGGTTCTTCCAAAGGCGGCCCGGCCAAGGTGTCAGTCATCGCTTCGGGGCTTTTGGGATCAATCAACGGTTCCGCGGTCGCCAACGTTGTAACCACCGGCGCTTTCACGATTCCGCTGATGAAAAAATGCGGCTACACCAAGGAATTCGCCGGAGCGGTTGAGTCCTCCGCCTCGGTCGGCGGACAGATCCTGCCGCCTGTAATGGGCGCAGCCGCTTTTATTATGGCTGAAATACTGGGCGTAAGCTACTCTAAAATTGTTATATGGGCGGTGATCCCGGCTCTGCTTTATTATCTGGGCATTATTATTCAGGTACAGCTCCGCGCCGAGAAAACAGGTCTTATAGGCGTACCGAGGGATCAACTGCCAAGGGCTCGTGACGTTATGCGCGAAAAGGGCCACCTGCTTATTCCCATCCTGTTCCTCATTTTTATGCTGTTCTTCTCAGGCACGACAGTTATCTACTCGGCCTTCTGGACCATAGTCGTAACCATTGTTGTATCATGGATACGGCCGTCTACCCGCATGAGCCCCAAGGCTATTCTTGACGCGCTGGCTGACGGCGCCAAGCAGACAGTCCCGGTGGCGGTGGCCTGCGCCTGCGTCGGCATTATTGTGGGTGTGTTCGCCAAGACCGGATTCGGCCTTAACATGGGCAACGCCATCATTACACTCGGCAACAGGAGCCTTATATTAACGCTGATCTTTACCATGGTAACCTGCATGATTCTGGGCATGGGCGTTCCCTCGATCCCTGCGTACATCATTACCGCGACCATCGCGGCCCCCGCGCTTTCCAAGCTGGGGATTGAGCCGGCGGCTGCCCACATGTTCTCGTTTTACTTCGCCATGTTCGCGAACCTTACGCCCCCTGTCGCTCTTGCCGCTTTCGCCGCGGCTGGTCTCTCAGGCGGCGATCCGATGAAGACGGGCTTCCAGTCGGTCAAACTGTCAATAGCGGGCTTTATTGTCCCCTATATGTTTGTTTACGCTCCGGCTTTAATGCTTATCAACACCACCTTCTGGGGCGGCCTGCAGGTAACCGCAACCGCCTGCATAGGCGTTGCCCTGATTGGCGTAGCCGTCGAAGGCTACCTCTTTACAAACGCCAAGATGCCTGTGCGCATTCTCGCCGGCGCCGGCGCGCTTGCTTTGATCCATCCGGGACTTTACACCGATCTAATGGGCCTGGGCGCGCTTGCGGCTGTGGTTTTGCTCCAGCGAGTAGTTGCGATGAGGATGAAGGTTTCGACTTAAAAAGCGAGAGCTTAGGCGCAAGAAGAATTCTCACAAAACATGATGTTGCTGTTGACACTATAATTATAGTATAATTATACTATAATTATAGTGCATAGCATGGATCACTTAAATTTTGTTTGGGATGAAGATAAAAACAAGAAAAATATTGTTTCGCATAGTATTTCGTTTGAAGAGGCAAAAACGGTATTTTTTGATCCTAACGCGAAAGTAATTTATGATCCGGATCATTCAAAAGATGAAGATCGTTTTATTATTTTGGGTTTAAGCAAATTATTAAACATACTGGTTGTGTGTCATTGTTACAGAGAAAATGAAAAAATAATAAGGATAATATCCGCAAGAAAAGCAACGTCAAAGGAACGGAAACAATATGGAGGTAACAAAAAATGAGAAAAGAATATGATTTTTCCGAAGCTAAATTGAATCCGTATATCAAGAAGTTGCGAAAGCAAATATCTATCAGAATAGATGTTGATACAATAGAATATTTCAAAAAGCAGGCTAACGAAACAGGCATATCATATCAAAACCTAATAAATCTATATTTGTCCGACTGCGCGTCTGGCAAGAAAACAGTAGCTATTGGATGGAAATAGCATAATAATCTAAAGGGAGAGGAACCTATGGACACAAATAAGATATGGATAGCGACCGGCAAGACGCCTGTTTACATGAATTCCAAAATGGTAAACAGGCACGGGCTTGTCGCCGGAGCCACGGGAACCGGAAAAACTGTGTCCATAAAAGTGCTGGCGGAAGCTTTCAGCGATATGGGCGTGCCGGTTTTTATGGCCGACATCAAGGGCGACGTTTCAGGACTTTGCAAGGCGGGCGAACCGAATAGCCGCGTTGATGAGCGCGTAAAGAGCATGAACATTCCGGATTTCGCATACGCGGCTTATCCTGTGCGCTTTTTCGATGTTTACGGCAAGAAGGGGCTTCCGGTACGAACGACCATATCCGAAATGGGGCCCGTTCTAATGGCGCGTATTCTGGGACTGAATGAGACACAGGCCGGTATTCTGCAAATAATATTCAAGATCGCCGATGACGACGGCCTTTTGCTGATTGATCTGAAAGACCTGCGCGCGCTGACTCAGTATGTGGGCGACAACGCAAAGGACTTTACAACCGCTTACGGCAACATTACCTCGCAAAGCGTGGGCGCGATACAGCGCGGCCTTTTGACGCTTTCCTCAGGCGGAGGGGAACTCTTCTTCGGAGAACCCGCGCTTGATATACACGACTGGCTGGCCTTTGACGAAAAGGGACGCGGCTATATAAACATTCTGGACTGCGTTACCCTTTTTCAAAGCCCGCTGCTCTATTCAACCTTCCTTTTATGGATGCTTTCGGCGTTATACGAAATGATGCCGGAGGTGGGCGATCTTGACAAACCCAAAATGGTGTTCTTTTTTGACGAGGCGCATCTTTTGTTTACCGACGCGCCCAAGGCGCTTATACAAAAAATAGAGCAGGTGGTAAGGCTTATCCGTTCCAAGGGCGTGGGCATTTACTTTATCACCCAGTCGCCGTCGGATATTCCTGACACAGTTTTGTCGCAGCTCGGCAATAAGATCCAGCACGCGCTCCGGGCGTACACACCGAAAGACCAAAAGGCGGTGAAAGCCGCGGCTGCCTCCTTCAGGCAAAACCCCGAATTCTCATGCGAAACCGTCCTGGGCGAGCTTTCTACCGGCGAGGCGCTTATTTCAGTTCTCGACGAAAAGGGCGCGCCTGAGATCGTACAGCGCGCTTTTATGCTGCCGCCGAGGAGCTTTCTGGGCGCTGTCGAGCCGGAACGGATAAACGAGCTGACGCGGAACTGCCCGCTGTACTCAAAATACGCCAAGGCGATTGACCGTGAATCGGCTTACGAGACCTTGCAAAAACAGAAAACACAGCCTGCGCCCGTGCAAAAACAGCCTGCACAGAAGCAGCCGGCGCAGGCCGCCAAGCCAAAGACCAGCGCGAAAAGCAAAAGTCTGGTAAACAAGGCCGCTTCAAGCGCGATGAACACAGTCGGCCGGGAAGTGGGAAAAGCTCTAATACGCGGCTTACTGGGCAGCATGAAAAAGTAATTGGAAGTTGCTGGGGCTAGTACTCTGTAAAGACTAAAACATTACTTAAAATTTCTCACGCAGAGGCGCAAAGGACGCAGAGAGCCATAAGTAATGAGAAAGCCAAATTCTTCTTTCCTACTTATTCTCATTATGAAAAAAGAAAAAGCATATGGGAAACGCAAAATTTGGTAATAACACATAGTCCTCTGCGATCTCCGCGTGCTCTGCGTGAGAATATTCTTGGGAAAAATATTGTAAACATTTAAGTTTTCCATAGTACTAGCCAAGAAGTTTGTTAATACCGTCCGCCGCCGCCGCCGTGGCTGCTCCCCGATGAACTCGTATGGGAACCGGAACCTCCGGATGAAGAAGAGTCCGCCTTCTTGCTTTTTGATACCGTACTGTAAAGGAAACTATCCTTCCGCAATGAAAAGTTAAGACTGCCGAGTATAATAAAACTGTCGGCTTCTGTCTTTGGATGGACAGTGTTCAGCTTTGCCCTCATTATAAGGATTGCCGCTAACGCGATTATCAACGAAATAACCCATGCCCCAATATACAAATACAGAGCGTACTCGGCAACAAAATTATAGCTCTTGCCTTCCGCGTCCAGGGCAAGAAATGTTTCCCAATCCCTGATAAAAGTCCGGTATGCTCCCGCCGGATCATTGTTCTTTAGAAAATTAACGGCATCCTTTTCCAGCTTATTAAAGGCGGCGGAGTTTAATATTTTGATGCCCCGTCCGGATGTGCTGAACCAGTAGTCGCGGCTTCCCGTTACCTGCAGGAAAAGGCAGCCGTCGCGGCCCATAAAGCCGTTGTAATCAAAATAGTCATCCGCGTAATTCATCGGACTTGCGCTGCCAATGCTTGTCTCGGTTACAATTACCAGGTCGAAGTTGTAGGTTGAAGCTATCTGCGCAGTAAGGCTTTCGAGCTCAGAAATTTCAGCGGCGCTCAAAAGCCCCGCGTTGTCGGCAACACGTTTCTGCGCAAAGAGGGGGAAGGACAGAAACAAAAAAGACACAGCCAGCAAAACCATAAACAGTTTCTTTTTCATTTTCTTGTCCCTCATAAAAACATCTTTAGTAAGGTGATAATTAAGGAAAAGGCCGCGCCAAATCCAAGGAAATAAAGCAGACTGTATTTTAGAATCTTGCCTTTATCGGCCGGAAGCTTGCCTACAATAAGCCCAGACTGTCCGTTCATGATGAACTGGTAGTTTTGATTTTCATACCTGGTATTAAGAACCCAGACGGGAAAGAGCGAGTACGCCGCCTTGCCGTCTTCAACATTAATACTGGAGCGTTCCTTTGTTACCGAAGAATAACCCGTTACAGATGCCGCGAAATGGGACTCCACGGAATTCTTGATTCTTTTTATCGCCCTTTCCTTGCTGGCTTCAACGCTGACATCGTACTTTTCGGCGATATAGCCGGAAAGGTACGCGGTTTGGAAACCTGTAAGCGTGCCGTAATTAAAAGGCTCTATGGAGTCCATGTAGTCGTCATCCATTTTTTCCGAGCCGTCTACAGATATTTTTTCAAAGCCCAGACTGCCTTCCCTTTGCACCGAGTAATAATCGGTTTTGGTATAGTTATAACTGCTGTCGCTCCAGAACGAAACCTTGGTTGCTTTATAACTCACACTGCCCTGAGCCTTGGCGTCAAAAAGCCAGAAAGGAACATACAAACCCTGTATGCTATTGATGTGGTTCTCGCTTTTAAAAAGATTCGGAAGAAGTTTTTTCCCCTTGTAAAACCGCGTTAAGGCTTCTTTCGCGGCTTTTTTATCAAGCTGGAAAGGAATAATGTATTCAGGCTTTAGAAGGCCCTGCACCCGTTTCTGCATGATCTGGGTGTTTCCGCAGCAGGGACAGACCGTGGCGATGGTGTTCTTGTCGCCGATTAGCTCCGCTCCACAAGAGGGGCAGGAACCTGTTGAAAGATCCCCCAGATCGCTTTCGTCCCAGACGGAACCTGCTTTGCCGGCGTCCAACACAAAACTGTCCGTTTCGGGCTTTGCCTTTTGCTTTTCGTACTCGGCAAGGGCCGCTACCTCAAACTCCGCGTCGCAATAGGGGCACTTCATTTTCTGAAGTCCGCTGTCGAAGGTAACCGCCCCGCCGCAGTTGGGACATTTATACTCTTTTATTTCCATGATGTCTCCAATATACCATACAAGCCCGTCAGGATAAACAGGATTTTACCGCCTTAGCAGCTCCATAGATTTCAGCACCGCTTTTTCATCAACCAGTTTTCCGTTTATGTACTTATGAATAACACTTGAGATAAGTGTCTGGTAGGGTATTCCTTCTTCTGCCGATCGTTGTTTGACCTTTTCAATGTCATGCGCCGAAATGCGAATATTGATATTTTTTGTCTTGTTAGCGGCATTGATAATTGTTTCCACTTCATTTTTTTCATCCTCTGATAAGGGTACAAACTGCCGCCCCTCTTCGATAGATTGCTCAAATGCATCCAGAATAACTTTCATTTCTTTCCTCCGTATAATCTGTGATACTTTCGGCTTGGGAAAATGGTTTTTAAAATTATATTCTTTTCGCTGTCAATGATAAAAGGAACTACATAAGTATAATTCTGATAGGGTATAATAAATAATTTTTGTTCCATTCTGGATGGGTTTTTCAGAATGGCATGGTATTTCTTTTCAAGAATAAGTGAAGCAAAAATTTCCATTGAAAGCCCCCTATCGGCAATGAGTTTGTTATTTTTTTCATTGTCCCAAAGGATATTCACATATTGATTATGCTACATTGTATATTACTTGTCAACATAAAAACCTGTATGGGTGTTTTTTCTCATTTACCGGCGAAAAACAACTATAAAGCTTCCTTCCTACCCAATTTACTATTCAGTTTGACTATGCCATTATTAATATATATATTAAGGTGCTATTAAAATGAAAGTTTTTATTATCGCAATTATTCTTAGCCTATTATTCGTAGGGCTTCTGGTTGCCGGCGGTATCGGAATCTGGTACGTCAGCACGCGCAACAACCTGATAAAGCTGGACGAGACCATAAACCAAAGCATGGCGGAAATCGACAACCAGCTCCAAAGGCGCAGCGATCTAATTCCCAACTTTGTAAACACAGTCAAAGGCTATGCCGCGCACGAGCAGCAGGTTTACAGCGATATTGCGGACGCGCGTTCCCGCCTTGCCGGAGCGAACACGGTACAGGAAAAGGCGGCCGGTTACAACGATATGCAGTCAGCCCTTGCGCGGCTGTTGGTCGTTGTAGAACAGTACCCCGACTTAAAGGCCAACCAGAATTTCATTGCCCTGCAGGATGAGCTGGCCGGCACTGAAAACCGCCTTGCTGTAGCGCGCAAACGCTACAACGACAGCATTACATCCTTTAACGTGCGCATACGCCAGTTTCCCGGCTCCCTTGTAGCGGGCAGGATGGGTTTCGTTCCCCACGCCTATTTTGAAATTGCCGAAACAGCGCGCCAGGTTCCAACGGTTCAGTTTTAAGTTCAGCTTGCGTATAACCCCGCGCCCACGGCGGTAGTGTATTCGGCGTCTTCGGGATACTCAAAGGCGATGGAATGAAGCCGCGTAATATCGGCAAGAACAATTTTTCCCAACGGGTTATGGCTGCCTGAGCCTGTAACAATCACCCTGTCGATGTTCCGGCTTCGGGCGGCAAAGACCGATATCATGCCGATTACCTGAAAGACCATGTTAATAATTCCCAGGGCAAGGTCTTCGCTGCGGGCTGTGTCCAGCATCTTTCCGAAATTTGAGGCAGTTGATTTTTTGCCGAGGAAGCTAAAATCGGTAACCATGATGTCTTCAAGGAGAAGATCGACAGGATCGAGGCTTCCGTCCCCGGCCAGCTTCATAATGTCTTTGAAGTCAGAAAGCGAGAGCAGTTTTTTCGCCAGACCGAGTATGGTTCCGCCGCCAACCCCCGAACCGCCCAGGTGAATGATCCTGTCCTTTTGGGCTTCGATGATAGCGGTTCCGGTTCCTACATTGGCAATGATGATATTGTCTTTGCCGGAAAGGTACATACCACCAATGCCTATCGCGGTTATCTCGTTCACCTTTTCCGTGGGAATGCCGAACAGCTCGCTTTCAATTTTGGTCGCTCCGGCCCCTGTGATCATGATCCGCTTTATGTCGGTCATCCTGATCCCGTTTTCCAGGACGATCTTGCCAAACGCGCCTGAAGCCGAGGTAATCGCGTCCTCGGCCCTGGTGTTTATTTTTTTTATGACCTTGCCGTCTTCCAGCGAGACAGCCTTGGTGGTAGTGCTGCCGATGTCTATGCCGATTATCATCAGTGTTCCGAAAGCTCCGAAAGAGGTATCGGCTTGGGGGTGCTGTTTTCACCTTCTACGCGCGAAAGCTCTTCCATTAGTTCCCGCCCGCGCTTTGAAAGTTTTGCCGGCACCTGAACCATCATTTTGATATAAAGGTTTCCCCGACGGCCCGACACAGGGACGCCTTCGTCGCGGATGCGGAGCAGTTTGCCGTTCTGTATTCCAGGCGGAACCTTTACTTTTATGGATTTGCCTTCGAGTGTAGCGACCTGAATCTCAGCGCCAAGCGCCGCCTGTGTTATTGAAATCGGAATAGCGCAATAGAGGTCTTCGCCCTCGCGCTCGAAAAATTCGTGTGGTTTTACGCGGATAAAAACGTAAAGGTCGCCTGTCGGGCCGCCGGACACTCCCGCGTCGCCCTGCCTTGGTATTAACACCCGTTTGCCGTTTTCCACTCCCGGCGGAATGGTAACCATTATCTTCTGGCGTTTCTTCTGTGTGCCGGCTCCCCCGCATTCCGGGCATGGCTTTTCAATTATCTCGCCCTGGCCTCCGCACGACGGGCAGGGCGAAGCCATTGAGAAAAAGCCCGCACTCTGGCGTATTTGGCCTGCTCCCTTGCAGGTTGGGCAGACTTTCCTGCCTGTCCCACCAGCCGCTCCGGAGCCATTGCAGGCCGGACAGGAATCGTTCTTATTGTACTGGATTTCGACCTTAGAGCCGAAAACCGCGTCCTTAAAGGATATTTCAATATCGTAGCGAAGGTTGGCCCCTTGCCTGGCTCCACCGTGGCCGCCGGAGGAACGCCTGGTTCCACCGCCGAAGATCGTGTCAAAAATGCCTGAAAAATCACCGAAGATATCCTCAAAGCCCCGGAACGTCTGTGAAAAGTCATGCGGCGTAGGCCCGCCCATGCCTTCCACCCCGGCAAAACCGAATTGATCGTAGGCCTGTCTTTTCTTCTCATCGCCAAGAACTTCGTAAGCTTCGGTTGCTTCCTTAAACTTTTCCTCCGCGGCCTTGTCGCCCGGATTCTTGTCGGGATGGTATTGAAGGGCAAGTTTTCGGTACGCTTTTTTTATGTCATCCGTTGAGGCATTCTTTTGCACACCAAGAACTTCATAGTAATCGCGTTTGGCCATTACTTATCATCATCCACTACTTCATAGTCAGCGTCTTCGGCGCCTTTGGTGTTATCGGATGCTCCTGTGGTACTGCCGCTCGAAGGGCCGCCTGATGGGCCGGACGCGCTGCCGCCGGGCTGCGCGCCTGTCTGCTTGTAAACTTCCTCGGCTATCTTGTAGGAAACCTGCTTTAAGGCCTCGGTCTTGGATTTGATGTTTTCAATGTCGCCTCCCTCCAGAGCCTTGCGCAGATCCGCTATCGCTTCCTCAACCTTGGATTTATCCGAGGCGTTTATCTTATCTCCCAGCTCTTTGATGTTTTTCTCGGTGGCGTAGATCATGTTGTCCGCGTCGTTTCGGACTTCCGCCCTTTCCCTTTCCTTCTTGTCTTCTTCCGCGTGAAGCTCCGCTTCCTTTACCATTCGGTCGATTTCGTTGTCCGAAAGGCCGGAGGAGCTTTCAATACGGATCTTCTGCTCCTTACCTGTACCGAGGTCTTTCGCGGAAACATGGACAATGCCGTTTGCGTCAATGTCAAAGGTAACCTCTATCTGCGGAATTCCCCTCGGCGCGGGCGGAATACCGACCAAATCGAATCTGCCCAAGGTACGGTTTTGGGCGGCCATTTCCCTTTCGCCCTGGAGTACCTGGATTGAAACCGCGGTCTGTCCGTCAGCGGCGGTGGAAAAAATCTGGCTCTTTCTGGTGGGGATGGTGGTGTTACGGGGAATGAGCCGCGTCATCACGCCGCCCAAAGTCTCGATGCCAAGAGAAAGCGGGGTAACGTCCAGCAAGAGCACGTCCTTCACGTCGCCGCCCAGGATGCCGCCCTGAATGGCGGCTCCAACCGCGACCGCCTCGTCGGGGTTTACGCCTTTGTTCGGCTCTTTCTTAAAGAGGTCTTTTACAATCGCCTGCACCGCCGGGATTCTGGTAGAACCGCCGACAAGGATAACTTCGTCAATTTGATCCTCCGAAAGCCCGGCGTCCGACAGGGCTTTGCGGCAGGGCTCCTTGGTTCTTTCCAATAGATCCGACACCATCTGCTCGAATTTCGCCCGCGTAAGGCTCTTTTGAAGATGCTTGGGGCCGTTCTGGTCTGCGGTGATAAAGGGCAGGTTAATTTCAGTAGTCTGGGTTGAAGAAAGTTCCCTCTTTGCTTTTTCCGAAGCTTCCCTAAGCCGTTGAAGGGCCATGCGATCCTTGCCAAGGTCAATGCCGGTATCTTTCTTGAATTCATCAATTAGCCAGTCCAGGACTTTAAGGTCGAAGTCGTCCCCTCCCAGGTGTGTGTCCCCGTTTGTGGATTTTACCTCAAAAACCCCCTCGCCCAATTCCAGAATGGAAATATCGAAAGTGCCGCCGCCCAAGTCGTAGACAGCGATAGTTTTCTCTTTCTTTTGATCTTTGTTAAAGCCAAAGGCCAGCGACGCGGCGGTCGGCTCGTTGATGATGCGCTTTACGTCCAGACCCGCGATCTTACCTGCGTCCTTCGTCGCCTGGCGCTGTGCGTCGTTGAAGTAAGCGGGAACGGTAATGACCGCCTCGGTAACGGACTCGCCAAGATAGTCCTCGGCGGTCTGCTTCATCTTTTGAAGCACGAAAGCGGATATTTCTTGCGGGGAATAGGGTTTGTCGTCGATTTTTACCCTTACATCATCCCCCTGCTCGACGATGCGGTAGGGTACCCTCTTCATTTCACTGGACACCTCGGAATACCGCCTGCCCATAAACCTTTTAATTGAATAAACCGTATTTTCCGGATTGGTAATCATCTGATTTTTGGCCGGAGCGCCGACAATCCTGTCCCCTTTGCTGGTAAAACCCACGATGGACGGAGTTGTACGATCCCCCTCTGAATTCTGGATTACCACCGGCTCGCCCCCCTCAAGGACGGCCACACAAGAGTTAGTAGTTCCTAAGTCAATGCCGATAATCTTACCCATTTTTAAACTCCTTATCAAAATTATTATACAAAAAATACTTTTTTCTGTCTTGTCAATTTGAAGCGTCCCCGGCGGGTTGCTCTGTCCCGTCCGGCATTAAAACCTTAACCTTGGCGAAACGGATCACACGGTCTTTTAATTGATAGCCCTTCACATAGTCTTCTTTGACCACCGCTTCCTGAATACCCGCGGCCTTTTCCACCTGCAAAGCCTCGTGGCGGTTGGGATCGAAGGGCTGTCCTTCCGAATCGAAGCGTTTTAGCCCCCACTTGTTCTCAAGATCCGCGTAAAGGCGCTTTTCTATCATGGTAACACCTTCGTAAAAGCTCTTGAAATCCGGAACGCTCTGCAAAGAAGCGCTGGTTTCAACGGATTTTATTGCCCTTTCAAAGTCATCAATCACGGGGAGAAGGTTCAAAATCAGGTTTTGATTGGCAAAATCGGTTAATTCCTGCTTTTCCCTGGTTACCCGCTTGCGATAATTCTCAAAATCCGCCGCCTTTCTGAGATATTGGTCGTTTAATTCAGCCAGCTTTGTTTCCAGCTCCGCGGCTTTTTGCTCCAAATCAACAGGTTTCACCTCCGAGCCATCAGTCGCAGCTGCGGGGGCAGCAGAACTCTCCTGCTGCGCGTCAACCGGCAGCGCCTCGCCTTCAGGTTTTTCAGGGGAATCTCCTGGGGGATTCCCCCGCGTTACCTTGATTTCAACTTTGGAATCATCGTCGTTTCCGTGATCATGGCTTTGTTTTGACATGAAATCTTCCTATTATTTTAGTATTTTCGCGCTTTTTTGAAAAACTTAGAATACCCCAAAATTGAGTTTTGGGAATTTCTGATTTTCTATTTAAAAAATACATAAATAAGGCTTAAAGGTCAAGGAATTTCCAGAATTTTTTTATACTATAAAGCATCTGGCATTTTTAATGATTTTATAATAGAGTCGAATCTATGAGGAACAAACAATGAGTGAACACATCGACATTACCGACGCGAATTTTGAGACTGAGGTGCTTAAATCGCAAATTCCGGTTCTTCTTGACTTTTGGGCTTCGTGGTGCGGTCCCTGCAAAATGATTGCGCCTTTTATTGAGCAGCTGGCAGGCGAATACTCCGGCCGCGTCAAGGTTGGCAAAGTGAACGTTGATGAAGCGGAAGGGATTGCAAGCCGTCACGGTATAGTTTCAATCCCGACACTGGTTGTTTACAAAGACGGACAAATTGTAAACCAGGCGGTGGGCGCTCTCCCAAAACAAAATATTGAGGCCCTCTTTAAGGATTTCCTCGATTAGATAAAGCCCTGAGATCGCGCTCCGCCTGTTTCTATTTGCCCTTTATTTCGTATACCGCTTTGGATTATTCTTCTTTCCAGGAGTCGCGGAACTTGTGGCGGTTATGTACCAGGTTCCCGCGCTTGACCTCGCGGTAAAAGTTTCGTCGTCACGGCAAATTGTCCGGGTGTTTGTAGTTCCCGCTGTTATTACCGCGTCGGAAGGGCCCGGCGACCATTCAGCCGCATCGCCGCGCGAAGGCAGCCACGCTTTTTGCCTGCCAAGAAGCTCTGCCGCCTCGGCGACTTTATCGCTGCTCCACTTGGCGTCTGAAGTTTCACTTAGCAGAATCGCGTCAACGATCTTGTTATCCTGATCCATCAGCCAAAGGGCGTCTGTTTTATGCAGCAGTTTTTTGGCGCCGGGCACCCATAAGTCACGGGCATCGTCCTGAGCGTCCTTGCCGCCAGAGAGGGCAAGATCGGCGCCGGTTTCATCCAGACAGTCTGGTTCTACTGTACGCAGATGAAGCACAATGTACTCGCCTGTTTTCACCTCCGTTGGGGAAAATTCGTAAACGGGCGCTGTAAGCGACTGTCCCGCGATAAAAAGCCTCATGCCGCCAAGGTTTCCCGCTCCCTGTGAAATGAATTCCACAAATTCCGCCTTGGGATTGCTGTACTCTGTCCTGAGTTCGTTAAAAAGAAGCTTCGGCATTCTGTCATTCCTCGTTCTGAATGGGACAATTACATTGAGGGTATTCATGCCTGAATCCTCAACAACTATGTCCGCCGTTACCCTTCTTCCCTCTTCAAGCTTTTTGGCAAAGACGACAGTAACCTCATCGCCGCTTCCGACAGAATCAACTGCCAAAGGCGGATCAAAGTAAATGGATTTAACGTTGACCGGTTGGGAAAACTTAAACACCATTTCCGTTGATGAAACCGAACGAGATTCGAGAAAAACAGGCGGTTCAGCGCTGCTTCCAAGAATTTGCTGCAATGCCCCTTCGGTAGAACAGGAAAACGCCGCAAAAAGTAATATGGAAACCGAAAGCAGGGCAAAAATTTGGTATTTTTTCATTATTGAATCCTCCTGTCCCCTTACTGCGCGGAGATGTATAACTCTTCTATTTTTGCCGCTTTTTTATTACAAATATCACATGGAAATACAGAACCTTACCCTGCTTTCCCCCCTTTACTATGCCGCGGCAGAAAGCGCTCAATTAACAAAAAGCGACCCTTTTAATTACAGAGAAGAAGATGGCGAGAAGCTCTACTGTTTTGAGTTGAACGAAAACGAGTACTGTAGTTTTGAACCCAACAAAGAAACGCTCCTTGGGCGTCTGGTTTTCAGCCAAGTATTGCCAGGCGGTAACTATCTATTTGCCCAAAAGCGGGAGATCTTGAGCCGGGATGAAATTATAAATATGGCGGTTGAGATTCAGGCGGAAGGGCTTTGGCAGCGGCTTAAACCGGGGAAAACGCTTTACCTTCGATATCTTTTTGAGGATTCCAGCGCGGTAACCCAGCTTTACAGGCCCTATTCCTAGGAGCCTGTCGGGCTTGTAGAATTTTGCGGCTATTTGCCGCAAAATTCTCCGATTTATGGGCTCCTAGAGCCGCAGGGCCTCTATCATGTAGCGGATATTAATGCCGCCGCCTTCCTGTCTTCTCATTTCAATTAAAAAGATCATTGAGCCGTCATGCGGAGCTATCATTACTTTTCGGATTCTATAAGAAGCCACAAAGGGCCGTTTTATCTGCGGGTTTCCAACGGTATAAGTTTTTTTTGAGCCGTTTCCGGCGGTTCTTTCCAGGTTAATATAGAAAGAGGATTTTAGGTTCGCTTCTGTTCCTTCCACGAATGAAACCAAAGAGGCCCGGTAATTCGCGCCGATTTCAAAATCCCTGAATTCGATAGGAACCTGCCCTGATGTTGTTGAGGCATTTACGCCGTTTATGTCTATAAAAAGGGGCTGCCCCTGAAAACAGTAATTGATCCTGTACCTTTCCGCCATTGAAGCGTTTTGGGCTATCAGACGGTAAAGGGCCCCTGAGCCGTCTTGCCCGGAAACCACCGGCTGGTCATTGACATAAGAGAACCTTCCGCCGCTTACAAAGTCATTTTTGGGAACATCCACGATGAATAAATCCGCCCAGGGTTTGAGTGTCCCGGATTGAACGCCGTATTGCCCGAACATATACGTTTTTCCATCAGGCGAAAAACCTAAATCGACAAAAGTCGCCGTATCTCCTGCCGCAAGAACTGTTACGCTAATAAAAAAAACAATTACGAGGTGGATTTTCCTTTGAAACATAGATTTCTCCTCTTTTACAGTATCGGCAATGGGGTTCAAGGCTTGAGTTAGGCAGGATAATAGCTTAAGCTGGCTCATGACCCTTTCGACAAGGAATTTTTTTTTTAGGGGAGGGATTATTATCGCAGCCCTTTCCTTAATTCTTGTTGCTTTAGGCGGTTATTTTGCCTATTCGGCCTTTCCCGGCGCAGCCGCGTCCGCAGCCTTCCGCCCCGGCGGAATAACTCAAAAGCTTATTTCAGGCCTTGCCGAACCTTCATCTTACGTTCCCCTCTGGACTATGCTTGGTGCGGCGGCATATTCGTTTGTCAGCATTGTATTGATTCATCATTTTTTTGAAAAAACCCAATCGCCTGAAATTCTGTTTATTGGTCTTTTCGTGATTTCCCTTACCTTTGAATTCGCAAGGCTCATAATTCCCCTAAAGGCTGTCTTTCCCCTTCCGCCCTTCTTCTTGATTGCCGCCTCAAGGGTTTTGTTTTTCGGCCGTTTATTCGGCCTCTTTTCGCTGTTTGCCTCAGGCGTATACGCCGCGGGTCTGGACGCGCAGAAACAGCAGTCCTTCCTTCTTATGCTTATTCTGGCCGCCATGGTAATTGCCTTTAATGTGCCGATGGACACTTTTGTCTGGGATTCAACTTTCATGGTGTGGATAAGCTACAGATTCATGTTCTCCGTTGTGGAAGCGGTAGTCCTGGCGCTTACCATCGCAAGTTTTTTAGTCTCCGCCTTTACCCGCGGCTCAAAAAGCTATGTGCTTATCGGTATCGGCGCTTTCCTCGCCTTTGCCGGAAGAAGCGTCCTTATCTACTCCGACACTATTATCACCGTGCTTCCGGGGCTGATTATTCTTTCGGCGGGTACATGGTGCATTTGCTCCAGGTTGCATTTGGAGTATTTGTGGCTGTAAGAAAAAGAAGAAGAAAGGTTCACGCGGAGGACGCGGAGAACTATGAGTAATGAGAAAGCTAAATTCCTTTTTCTTGTTTATTCTCATTATAAATATAAAAAACATGGAGAAAACGCGCAATTTGGTAATAACGCGCCGCTCTCTGCGTTCTTTGCGAACTCTGCGTGAGGATTTCTTTTGTGTGAGTTAGCGCGTATGGTGTACCTTCGGTTCTGTAGCCGTGAAACTCCGCGGTTTTTCGCCCCTTAAAACACTCCCAAGAACCTTGAAAAAGCACAAAACTTCCGATATATTATAACCAACGATGAAAAATCTTCGCCATGGGCGCCGCTTATGGACAAGCGTCGCCTTAAATAACAAACGGTTTACCCCCCCCCCCCCCCCCCCCCCCGCGAATTTTATGATACCAACAGTTTAAAAACCCGCTCCGGCTATTCGACAACAATAGATATGCTTATTATCGCATATTCAACAAAACAAACACGCCTTACGATTCCTCAAAATGACACACCAGTATATGTACAAAAGACGGTTGCACCTCCCGCAATATCGGATGTTAAGGCAAACATAAATGATTGCCACAAAATAATCGGCCTCATATAGGCTGACAGCAGTAAATAAGAAGGAGTACCAAATGAAAAAGATTGCATTGCTATTAACTGTAGCATTAGTGTTCTCGGCAATGTCCCTGTACGCCCAGACCGCGCAAACCCACCTTGATAACGGCAAACGCCTGTTTGATCAAGGCAACTACGACGGGGCGATTCAGGAGCTAACCGAAGCAATCAGGCTTGACCCCAATATGGCGGAAGCTTATGCGTACCGGGGGGCGGTGTCATATTACATTATAAGCGACAATGACAGTGCGCTTTCAGACGCGAACAGGGCGATTCAGCTTAACCCACGTCTGGCTATGGGGTATTATGCGCGGGGAAATGCGTACATAGCCAAGAACGACGATGACCGCGCCATAGTAGACTACACCGAGGCAATCAGGCTTGATCCCAGTTATGTAAATGCGTACAACAACCGCGGCGGTGTGTATCTCCTCAAGAACGACTACGACCGCGCCATAGTGGACTACACCGAGGCAATCAGGCTGGAGCCAACAGCGGCAAGGTACAACCGCCGCGGCAGTGTGTATAGCGCCAAGATGGACTATGATCGTGCAATAGCGGACTACACCGAGGTAATCAGGCTGGAGCCAACAGCAGCAAGTTACAACACCCGCGGCGTTGCATATGAAAACAAAAAGGACTATGACCGAGCGCTAGCTGACTACACCGAGGCAATCAGGCTTGATCGCAATTATGCAAGGGCATACACCAACCGAGGCGATGTGTATAGCGCCAAGAATGACTATGACCGCGCCATAGCCGACTATGAAGCGGCACTTAGAATCAACCCTAACGATTCCAACGCCAAAAGCAATTTGGCGAAAGTCCAGTCGGAGAAGGCCAGAGGTCCCTTTGATATTACAAACAGCGCTCTGGGTGGAGTTAAAATTACCAGATATAACGGCACTCAAACGGAAGTGGTCATACCCGCGACCATCGACGGCGCAAGGGTAACCGAAATCGGCGATTATAGTTTCGCTATTGCGAGGGGTGCCAGCCCTACAGAGAATCGTACCGGCGTTGTAACGCTTAAAAGCGTTGTTTTTCCTTCATCGTTAATTGCAATCGGGGAGGCCGCCTTTTTATACCAGCCGCTTACTTCTATCACTTTTCCCGCTTCGCTCAGGACAATTGGATTTGGCGCCTTTCAAGGCAACAAATTCACCTCCGTTGTAATACCTAACGGCGTAAAATTTGTTGATAAAAGCGCTTTCATGAGCGACACCATAACCTCCGTAACAATCCCCGCTTCGCTGGCAACTTTTGTCTATTCAGAACTGGCTCCCGACAGAAATGAAGGGTTTAGGGATGCTTTTCGCGGCGAGAGGAGCCCTTTCGTCCCGAATGGTATGAAAACCAATATTAACCGCATCACCCTGCCTGCCAACGTTGACCCCAGAAATTTTGATTCTTTTTACAATGTGTATATCTTTCAAGGCGACAGCGCCCTCCGCGACGCCTACGTTGGCAACGGCAGAAAGGCCGGAACCTACGTCTGGACAGGCCGCATCTGGCGCGTTGAATAAGGATGACGGTAAAAGGGTGATATAGAAAGGATTTACCACTAACCAGTTGGCGTGTGTAAGAATCATGCGCCCAGAGCAAGTTTTTCACGGATAAGATCGTTGATTACCTGTGTGGGGCTTTTATGAAATTCCTCTGCCTGTACACACAAATATGAAATAACTTCCTTGTCCAGTTCGCTTAATTGCAGGGATATATTGGCAGACCCGGGTTTTATGCCTAGTATCAATAGATTTGGTCCGGGTTCATATGGGTTATTGGTAAAATAATCATCCCAATACTCGCATTCGGCATCGGTCATTCCTGTTTTCTTTTCTATTTCAGTCATAGTATTTCCTTTCTCTGGAATAGGTGAAAAAATTGCTTTCTGCAAGGCATTGCGTGAAAAACGTTAATGCCATTATCTGTAAGATTATACAGTATTTCAACCGGATTTGCATTTGTGCCAAAGCCCAAAAGCAAATATACGTTTTCACGATTTTTGTATTGATCTATATAACAGCAGGTCTCAAAAGCATGACGTATATCCGCTTCAGTAAGATTATGCTTAAAGGCCGAATCACGAAAGATTAATTCCATTACCCCTATTACTGCGCGGGGATGCAGTTTGCTTTGGTTTTCGCGAAAAAAGCGTCTTAATTAGGGAAATTCGGTAACCACGCCATTGATATAATAAGACATGGTTAGGAGGATAATCTCATGGCATGACAAATCATTTTAACAGTTGCTTTGTTAATCACCAGCAAACTAAAAAAACACCAGTATAAAGACGCTTTCTTCCCCCTCTACGTGGAAAATATCAAATTGTCGTTAATTATCACATAATTAGCTGTATCGAGCTTGATGAAGGAAAGCGGGTTGTTTTATTATTTGATGGCGATGAACGTTACGTTATTGACCCAATACTGGTGAATAGTATACTGGAAGCATGGCTATTGCCATTGAGTTCAATCCTTCGGCTTTCAAACATGGCATTAGTGAAGAAGATATACAAACCGCAATTGAACGATTCGTATATAATGAAATAATGGAAGATGATGAGAAAAAGCACCTTTTGCTTGGTTTTGACACTCATGCGAATTTACTCGAAATCATATATAACAAGATCGATGAGCAAACAATTAATATATTTCACGCAATGAAATGCCGCAAAACGTATTATTCGCTGGCAGAGGAACACATAAGGAGACTATTATGGCAAGAATGACCGATGAAGAAGCGGAAGCTCTGGACAAATATTATACGGAGAACACCATAATGCCCGTGAAAGGGAAACCGGGGCTTTTTGCAGAACAGAAAACCCAAATGTTTGCTGTTGACGCATTATCCGCTCAATACTTCATGGCAAAAGCCGCAGCCGAGCATAAAACCACCATGGAAATTATCAGCGAAATGGTACGGGAACGTATCGCCGCTTCAGCATAAACCTGTTTTCACCCCGTGGTATGGGAACGGTTGCCCTGATTATTTGATCAGCAATTCTAAATTTGACCGATTCATAGTAAAATAAAGGGCATGGAGAGGGGAAAATTAGGCACGCTCGTGGACTGTCTGAGCGTAACAGTGGACAAGCTTCCTGTACGTCCGGAATATTCGGC
>Ga0268262_10002420_pt1 | contig 21620 bp, 19 predicted proteins | sample TergutNc150P3_FD_190354 | JGI IMG/M metagenome (GOLD analysis project Ga0268262, IMG submission 190354) | Nasutitermes corniger P3 segment gut microbial community from laboratory colony in Florida, USA - Nc150 P3 (SPAdes) (version 2) | ecosystem: Host-associated > Arthropoda: Insects >... | reverse complement strand
GGGCTAAACCCCGCATATAACGTCAAAATCAAAGTCAAAATCTTTTGACGTTGCCGTTGATGTTGACTTTATATATGCGGGGTTTAGCCCCGCATATCCTATGAAAGGCGCGTAGCGCCTTTCGTCTGAAAAAGATTTTGATTTTTATTTTGATTTTAAAAGATTTTAAAGGATTTGATTTTTATGCCCAAAATAACAAAGAAAACGATAGAATCGATATACCGTCAATACCATCATCCCCGCTATCTCGGCCTGGACCCTCTGGTCTGCGTCAGGCGGTTTGATGATAGCGAGAGCCGGGAGATCGTCGGGTTGTTCTCGGCGGCTCTGGCTTACGGGCGGGTGGAGATTATTGTCCGCAATATCAATTCGCTGATAGACGATGTGATGGGCGGCGATCCGGTATCGTTTGTCAAAAGCGCGTCGTACAAGGATAAGCGGAAAGCGCTGGTCAAATTCAAGCATCGTTTTAACGACGGCGACGACATCGCCGCGCTGCTGGAAGCCGTGAAAGCGGTCGCTTCGCGGCACGGCTCTCTCGGCGGCTGTTTCAGCGGCTGCCTGACGCGCTCCGGCGGCCGGTTCAGGGAGGCGCTGACTTTGTTCACCGGCGAGTTGAAGGGGGTATTGAAAGACGGCGCGGCGTCCCGCCCTAGTTTTGAATACCTGATCCCCTCCCCGGCGCGAGGCAGCGCCTGCAAACGTATGGCGCTCTACCTGCGATGGATGGTGCGGAAAGACGACGGAATAGACTTGGGCGTGTGGAAGGATGTTCCGCCGTCAATACTGCTGGTCCCGGTAGACACCCACGTGGCTCAAATAGCGAGACACTGCGGGTTGACGGCCCGGAACGCCGCCGATTGGAAGATGGCCGAGGAGATAACGTCGGCTTTAAGAAAATTTGACCCGGAAGACCCCGTCAAATTCGACTTTTCGCTCTGCCACGCTGGTATGATAAACTACAGAAATTGACTTTTATCGGCACTTTATTGTATATTTATACAATGATGAACACAAAAGGCTCAAGCGGCCCCGCAGGCCTCCTCTCCGGCGTCTTAAACTCCCCTGTCTTGCAGAGCATAGGCAAGCAGAGCAGCTTGTTCGTCATCATCGGCGTGGTTTGCATAGTCGTGGTCTTGGTTATCCCGATTCCCACCTTTCTCATGGACTTGCTTCTTTCGCTTAACTTGTGTATCGCGCTGATCATACTGCTCGTCTCCATGTATAACAAAGAGGCGCTTGATTTTTCCGTTTTTCCGTCGTTGTTGCTCACCGTCACCTTGTTCCGATTATCGCTCAACGTCGCCTCCACGCGCCTTATCCTCACGCAGGCTGACGCGGGGCGGGTCATAGACGTGTTCGGGAGTTTTGTGACCAGCGGCAACATGGTGGTGGGGGTCATCATATTCTTGATATTGGTGCTGATACAGTTTATCGTCATCACGAAGGGCGCGGGGCGTATAGCGGAGGTCGCGGCGCGTTTCACTCTCGACGCCATGCCGGGCAAGCAGATGGCTATAGACGCCGACCTGAACGCGGGCCTCATAAACGAGGAGCAGGCGCGGACGCGGCGCTCCAAGATACAGCGCGAGTCCGACTTCTACGGGGCGATGGACGGCGCCTCCAAGTTCGTCCGCGGCGACGCCATCGTGGGTATCATCATCACGGCCATCAACATCATCGGCGGTTTCATCATCGGCGTGGCGCAGATGGGCATGGAGTGGGGGGACGCGATCGCCACCTATACACGGCTGACCATCGGCGACGGCCTCGTTTCGCAGATGCCGGCGCTCATGATATCCGTGGGCTCCGGCATGATCGCCAGCCGCGCCGCCTCCGAGGACAACCTCGGCTCCGAGATCACCAGCCAGCTGCTGTCTAACCACAAGGTGCTGTGGCTCGCCGGATCGCTCATGTTCTTCTTCGCGTTCATGCCGGGCTTCCCCGCGATTCCTTTCGGCGCGCTGGGCGCGGTCTGTTTCGCGGCGGCCTACTTCAAGATGCAGGAGAGAAAGAAGGCGGAGGCCGAGGCCGTTCAGGACAGCGCCGCCAAGCAGCAGGGCGAAGCTGCCGCAAAGAAGGAGGAGCGCATAGAAGACTACCTCCACGTAGACCCCATGGAGCTGGAAATCGGCTACGGCCTGATCCCCATAGTAGACGTCAAACAGGGCGGCGACCTGCTCGACCGGATAACGATGATCCGCAAACAGCTGGCCTCGGAGCTCGGCATAATCATCCCGCCCATCCGCATAAGGGACAACATACAGCTCACGCCCAACGAATACAAGATAAAGATTCGCACCGTGGTTGTGGGCAAGGGCGAGCTTCAGAGCGGCGCGTACCTTGCCATGGACCCCGGAACCGCCACGAGAAAGATACGCGGCATCCCCACGGTGGAACCGGCGTTCAACCTTCCAGCCATCTGGATCACCGAGAGCCAGAAGAGCGACGCCGAAGTGGCCGGGTATACGGTTGTGGAACTGCCGGCGGTAATCGCCACGCACCTGACGGAGACTATAAAGAAGCACGCCCACGAGATACTGACGCGCCAGAACGCCAAGTCGCTGATCGACAACCTGAAAGAGCAGGGCGGCGCGGTGATAGACGAGCTCATACCCTCTTTGATGAGCGTGGGCGACGTCCACAGGGTTTTGCAGAATCTGCTCCGCGAGCGTATATCGATAAGGGATTTGATGCTGATAATCGAAACGCTGGCCACCGTGGCGCCGCGCAGCAAGAATTCGGACGTCCAGACCGAGTACGTGAGGACCGTCTTGGCGCCGCAGATATGCGAGACCTACAAGAACGACGAGGGCGCGATACCGGTCATAACGCTAGACCCCAATTTGGAGGCGAAGCTGGAGGGGTCGATACAGGAGAGCGAGGGTATTTTCCGTTTTTCGCTCTCACCGACCGACGCGAATCGTATATTAGAGGCGGCGGGCGTTCAGATAGAGGTGGCGAAGCAGGCGGGCGAGTACCCCATATTAATCTGCTCGCCCACAGTCCGCCCGCAGTTAAAGCGGTTGACCGAAGCGAATTTCCCGGAGCTTGTTGTGCTGTCGTACAGCGAGATAGTGCAGGGGATAGAAGTTCGGTCGCTGGGGATGGTAACGCTTGAGTAGAAGACTGCGCTCGGTTTGGCGTCAGGTCATTTCGACTCCGCTCAATGACCTTTTCGGTTGTAATTGAGGGGGTGTTCATCCCCAAACCGCCAAGCAACCCGAAAGCTCCCTGAGCGGAGTCGAAGGGAGCTGACGCCTGATAGAGCGAGTGTGTTGACTTTGATTTTAATAATTATTTCATAACATAAAGGCCGGAATGAATGATTATAAAAACGTTTAAAGCGAAGACCATGAAAGAGGCGTATCTGCAGGTCAAGGCGGAACTTGGCGAGGACGCCGTCATCCTCAAGCACAACAAGCTGCAGAAGGGGCTGTTCGGCGGTTCCGAGGAGTATGAGGTCACGGCCAGCTTGGACGACGGCTCTCCGGGCAAGAGGCCGCCGGATTTCGGCCCGATACGCTTGGGCGACCCCGGCGCGGCTAAGCCCGGCGGTACCGGCCTCTACGGGCCTCCGCGCGGCCAGTCAAAGCTCACCGTCGATCCTTTGCCGCCGGACGAGACGCCCGGACCGCTGTCGCTGCCGCCGGGCGTGCGCCCTTGGTACCCGCCGCAGCTGCCCGCATCGAGACCGGTCGCCGAGCCTCCGTTCGCCTCGCCGCCCGCTCAGAGCGCCCCGCCCGCCGCGCCGCCGTCGCGGTTCGCGCCCAAGCGCTCGCCCGACGAGATCGCCGCGATCAAGGCCGACATCCACGAACTTACGGAACTCGTCAAAAACGTGCTGGCTCCCGCGCCGGCGCACACAATGAGCGCCCCTAAGGACGGGCCGGGCGTCACCACGGCGGGCGACATGGAGTGGGACGCCTTTGTCAAGAGGCTGACCGACGCCGAGGTCAAGCCGGATATCGCGAGAAAGCTGGTCAATTCCATACGCGGCGGCTTGCAGATAACGGACGCGGAGCTGGAGGAGAAGCTCTTCACCGCGCTCAGCGAACAGTTCCCCGTCTCCGGCGCGCTCAAGCTCAAGAAGGACAGCCCGCTCGTCGTGGCCTTCGTGGGGCCCACCGGCTCCGGCAAGACCACCACCCTCGCCAAGCTCGCCGCGTACTGCTGTATGAACAAAAGCAAGCGGGTCTCTATCATCACCGCCGACACCTACAGGATCGCGGCCATAGAGCAGATACAGGCCTTCGCCGACATCGTGAACGTGAGATTGCAGATCGTCTTCTCCCCCGACGAGATGCAGACGGCCCTTGAAGAGTGCTCCGACAGCGACGTCATCTTTGTGGACAACGCCGGACGGAGCCAGCGGAACAAGGAGCACATGGAGGAGCTGCGGCTGCTGATGGACGTGCTGCGTCCCGACGAGACGCACCTTGTGCTGAGCGCCACGACCAAAGATTCCGACCTGCGCGATATGGTTGACCGCTACCGCAACATCAAGGTGAACCGCCTTCTCTTCACTAAGCTTGACGAGACCACGCGGCTGGGGAATATCTTCAACATTGTGAGCGACTTGGGCATACCGGTGTCGTACTTCACGGTGGGCCAGAGCGTTCCGGACGACATAGTGCTCGCCGAGGCGCCTAAATTCGTCAAGGGGCTCATGGAGGGGCGCGTAAGGTGAGCGATCAAGCGGAAAAATTGCGGGAGATGGCGCTGGCGGCTGGCATTGACCGGTCGTTGCCGCCGCAGGCTCCGCCGAAGCGCCGGCAGGGGCGCTGCAAGAGCATAGCGGTTACGAGCGGCAAGGGCGGGGTGGGGAAGACCACGCTCTCTTTGGTGCTTGGGGCTAGTTTGGCCCGGCTGGATAAGCGGGTTCTGCTTATGGACGTAGACCTCGGTTTGGCCAACATCCAGATACTTCTGGGCATAGCGCCTAAGTTCAACATAGCCCACGTGGTCACCGGGGCTTGCGCCATCGGCGACATAGTGGTCGAGGTTGCGCCTAATATGTTTCTGGCGCCGGGCGCGTCTGGGTTTGAACAGCTGTCGAACATCGATATGGGGCGTTTCGAGCGTTTACGGGCCGATTTCGCGGGGCTTGAGGAGGGCTACGACTTCTTGATCATGGACACCGGCGCCGGTATAGGCAACACGGTCACCGGCTTCGCCCGCCACGCCGATCTGGTTCTGCTGGTCATGACCCCCGACCCGTCGTCTATGGCCGACGCCTACGCCATGGTGAAGGTGCTCTACGAAAAGGGCAACACGAACGTGGCCGTGGTGGTCAATATGGCGGCCAACGAGGGTGAGGGGCGGGAGTCCTTCGAGATGCTTAGGGCTATGGTTGAAAAATTTTTGAAAAAACCCATAAGGTTATATGCTATATTAGTTAGTGAGCGCGAGGTGCTGCGCCTTGGCCGCAAGCAGCTCCATTTGGCCGGCGGCGGGGACGCCAACTTCTATAAAACGGTGGCCGCGCTGGCCAAACGCCTCAGCGGCCACCACCAGTCGCAATCCGCGGCCCGCGGCGGATTCTTCAGCAAATTCTTTGGAGGCGCGTAATGGCGGACGAAGACGAAGAAGATCCCGTTGTCGAAGATAGCGACGACGACGACGATGAGGAAGAGGAGGAAGAAGAGGAAGAAGAAGTCGATAAGTCAGCCGCAATGGTCATGTGGACGGGACGCTTGGCTTTCTTCTTGGGCGCAGGCGGCTTTATAGTGATGTTTTTGCTGAGTTTCGATTTTGAGAATTACCAAGAGACCATGATGATAGTGATCGCGATGATAAAAGGCATGTGCGCCGCCCTGCTGTTCTGGATAGCCGGCCTGATCATAGGCAACATATTTTTAAGAGGCTTGGTTACCGGTGTTCCGGTTGACCAGAACCACCTGATAGAAGGCGGCATATTGCAGCGTATATATATGTATCAGCAACGCCTGAATTACGATATGGACGGGAACGTCATACAGATTGACCCGAGGAACGATACGATAGTTAAAACTAAGTCGGCGCGTATCAAGAAACAAGATGAAGATAAAGATAAAAAATGATTAGGATTATAGGATTAGAAAAGAGATTATAGGATTAAAAGGCTCTGGATCGCTTCGCTGCGCTCGCGATGACGTCATTGCCTTACGGCGAGATAAACAAGTTGCGAGGAGCGAAGCGACGAAGCAACTTGTTTACTTCGGCGAAGCCAATCCAGGGTTTTAAATTTTATTATTTTAATTTTCAGGAGCAAGGATGCTAGAACTGGAAAATCTGTGGAAAGAGTACAAGGAGACCGGATCCCAGGCGGCTAAGGACAAGCTGCTTGTGGAGTATTCGCACTTGGTAAAGTATACCACGCAGCGTCTCGCCGTGAACCTGCCGCCGTCAGTCGACCGCGACGATCTGTACAGCGCCGGGATTTTGGGGCTCATAAAGGCGGTGGAGACCTTTGAGCCGGAGCGCGGTTTCAAATTCGAGACCTACGCCGGCCACAAGATACGCGGGGCGATTCTGGACGAACTGCGCGCCCTCGACTGGGTTCCGCGCTCCGTCAGGCAGAAGGCGCGCGACCTGCAGCGGATCTTCACGCGGATGGAGAACGCGCTGGGCCGCGCCCCCTACGACGACGAAGTCTGCGAAGAACTGGGCGTCACCATGGAGGAGTACGAACAGATATTGGCCGAGGTCACTCCGGCTACGATCGTCTCTCTGGACGAGACCATGAACGACGACTTCTCCGACGCCAAAGATCTGCGGATGATAGACCAGGTGGAAGACCCGGAGAGCCTTAATCCCCTGAAAGAGATGGGGACAGACGAGGTCAAGGGCATACTCAAAGACGCGATAGTCGGCCTGCCTGAGAGCGAGCGCGTGGTCGTGGCGCTTTATCACTATGAAGAATTGACGTTGAAGGAAATAGGGGTAGTATTGAACCTGACGGAAAGCCGCGTAAGTCAGATACACACTAAAGCCATGATGAAATTGCGGGCCAGACTGCTTCAGAAGTTTATGGAAGACGATGTGTAAAGATTAAAAAGACGATGTTTCTTCTAGCGTCAGCTCCCTTCGACTCCGCTCAGGGAGCTTTCGGTTGCGATTGAGGGAGTGTTTGTCCGTTCGGATAGTTATTGGGTTGAAGGGACGATAAACAGTCACGTAACCCGAAAAGGTCGCTGAGCGGAGTCGAAGCGACCTGACGCGGGATTGAATGATTGATTTTAAAGAAATTTATTTTTTAAGGATAAGTATGAACAGCGTAAACGTTAACATTCCCGTAGCGAATCTCCCACTCGCCGCCACGCATCAGTCGGAGGCGCACCGCGTCCCCATGGCTCATCAGGCGCAGAATGCCGATTTGAACAGGGATCACTTGGACATACATCTCAGAACCGCCAACGAGGCCGAGGCCGCCGAGGGGAAGATTGTCGATCCCAAGGATCGCAAGGAGGAGAAGAGGCATTCTAAGAAGAGGAAGGGCGGGCAGGACGGCGACGAGGCCGGCGAGGCGGACGTATTAAGCGTAGAAGACGACGTCGCTGTCCGGATGCTTGACAACGGCCGGCTTGTAGATTTGGAAGCGTAGGCGGAACGGTCATGAACGAAACCAGAAGGATCGACACCGAGCGTATAAAGAAGGTGGCCCAGGGCGTAGGGGATCTGCCTACGCTGCCTACCGTTGTCTCTAAGATGATCGGGATGATAGACGACCGGCACACCTCCGCCGACACGCTGGCCCGCCTCATCTCCACCGACGCGGCGCTTACGGCCGGGCTTCTCAAGAGGGCCAACTCCTCTTATTACGGCTACCAGCGGGAGATATCGACCGTCAACATGGCCATAGCGGTGCTGGGTTTTGACGCCGTGAAGGACATAGTGCTGCGGCTCTCCGTATTCGATACATTCAAGAGCGCCGACCCGGCGGTTTCGGGTTTTGACGCGGTAAAATTCTGGGAGCACAGCTCCGCCTGCGGTGTCGCGGCGCGCATGCTCTCTAAAAACTGCGAATCGCGGTACGCGGGCGAGGCTTTCGTGGCCGGGCTGCTGCACGATATGGGCAAGATGATGCTTAACCGCTATTTCGGCGCGGAGCTCCTCGAAGTCCTCAAAACGGCGGAGAACGGAGATTACGGCCTGGACAGGGCGGAGAACGAAATCTTGGGCGTCGGCCACGGCTACGTGGGCGCGTGGCTGGCCGAAAACTGGAACCTGCCGCCCATCATCTGCGACGCCGTGAAATACCACCACGCCCCGTGGGACGCCAAGGTCGAACCGGCTTTCGTGGCCGTCGTCACAGTTGCCGACATAATATGCCACCTGGCGAAAATAGGCGACTCCGGCAGAAAAGCCTGCCCGAAATACGATGAGCGCCTATGGCAGATCTTCGACAGCGCCGGTATACCGATAGACGAAAGCGATTTACGCCGCCTGCAAGCGGACTTCCTAGCCGAGTACGGAGAGTCCGACGCCTACGCCGTAGCGGCCGACGTCTAAAAGTCAAAATCTTTAAATCGGCGTTAACGTCCCCTTCGACTCCGCTCAGGGGACTAAAAGGTCGCTGAGCGAAGTCGAAGCGCCCTTTTGACTTTACAATGTAACACAAAAAATTTGCGTTGATAGGCAAAAAATATTATATTATGGATATTGCAAGCCCCCATAGCTCAGTTGGATAGAGCACAGGTTTCCTAAACCTGGTGTCGCAAGTTCGATCCTTGCTGGGGGTATTTCTTTTAACGCCGGCCGACAATAAATGAACCCCTTCTACAACTCCCAGCACTCCCCGGTCGGCGCGTTCGCCTCCTTCACCCTAGGTTTCAAAGGCGCGTCCGGCGGATTGGGCGTCGAGCTTTCCGGCCCGGCCCGCCAGAATGTCTACATCGGCGCGGAGTCGTCCGATCATCCGGGTCAATTCTTCGCGCTGCCGTTCTATGACGACGTGATAGATCATCATGCTGAGACGGAGCCTACGGCCCAAGATGTTTGGGGCGACAGCGACAAACGGAGCGGGGTTCGGTCCGATAAGCCGGATGCCAATAATCCGCCCGTAAAAATAGTTTCATTCGCCGATGAGAAGATCATCCGCCGAACCACTCCGGCCCGCGACATCTGGCGCTGCGGCGGCCTTGAGTTCAAAATCTACACTCCTTTCCCATCCATCCCCGACATGACACTCGAAGCGGAATTCATGTCGGTCGACCCCTCGATCATAAAGGACGTCCTGATCCCCGCCGTCTTCGCCGAACTGACCGTCGACAACTCCGCGAACGCTAAGCCCAGAAAAGCCTTCTTCGGCTACGAGGGCGGCGACCCGTACAACGCGATGAGGCGTATCGACAGTTGGGAAAAAAGCGGTGATGACAAGGCGGGAACCGGCAGGCCGTCGAAAGTCGCCGGTATCGATAATATGAACATAAAAGGTATCGCCCAAGGCGGCGTCACCGGCATATTCACAGACGCTCCCGACGCCGTTTGCGCCCTCGCCTTCTCGCCGGACGAACTGCTTGCCGATGACATTTCCGACAGACTGACCTTCGGTTTGGGGACTACCGGGTTGATCGTTATGACCGCGAAACCGTACGAAGCGCGCACGTGGCGCTTCGCGGTCTGCTTCTACCGCGCCGGCGTTGCGACGACAGGCATAGAAACTTGCTATATGTACACGCGCCACTTTAAAGACATCGAGGATACGGCCGGTTACGCCCTCAAAAACTTCGAGCGTTACAGGGCGGAGGCCGCCAATTTTGACACTACGGTCGCCGAGCGGCGCCTTAGCGGCGACAGGCTCTTTATGCTCTCGCAGGCCGTAAAGAGCTACTACGGATCGACCCAGCTGCTATTTGACCGAAAGGCCGGATTGCCGCTGTGGATCGTCAACGAGGGCGCGTACAGGATGATGAACACGCTTGACCTCGCCGTTGACCAGCTGTTCTTCGAGATGCTGAAAAACCCGTGGACGGTGCGCTCCGTCCTCGATCAATACGCTGGCCGCTATTCGTACACCGACTATGTGAAGAGCGCGAGCGGCCGGAAGTCCCCCGGCGGCATCAGTTTCGCTCACGACATGGGGGTGGCGAACGTCTTCTCCGCGCCGGGCCGCTCGGCCTACGAGCTTCGCGGGCGGAGCGGCTGCTACTCGTACATGACCCAGGAGCAGCTCGTCAACTGGATACTCTGCGCCGGCGTCTACTGGGAGGGCAGCGGCGACATCGGGTGGCTGGAGAGCCGCCGGCAGGTGATCTGGCAAAGTTTGACGAGTATGCTGAGCCGGGACAGCGCGACCGACGCCGACCGCGACGGCGTCATGGACTTGGACTCTCTCAAAACCGGCGCCGGCGCGGAGATCACGACGTACGACAATGTAGACACCGCGCTGGGCCGCGCGAGGCGCAGCAGTTACTTGGCTGTCAAGTGCTGGGCGGCGTATTTGGCGCTGGCCGATATGTTCGGCGCGCTAAACTTGGTCGGCGCGGTAAGAGCGGCGTCGGATCAGGCCGAAAGGTGCGCCGACACTATTATGAAATACCGCAACGCCGACGGAACGATTCCCGCGCTGCTGGAAGAGGGCGATACCGCCGTTACGCTGTCTTTGGTAGAAGGCCTTGTATACCCCGTTGTGATGGGTCTGTTCGAGGATATGGCGCTGTCCGAGAAATATTGCGGATTCATCAGCGCGCTGAAAAAGCATTTTGAAGTCGCATTGGAAAAAGGCTGCAAGTTTCCTGACGGAAGCTGGAAGATGTCCAAAACGAGCGATAACTCATGGCTGAGCAAGACGTTCCTGTGTCAGTTCATAGCCGAAAAAGTCTTCAAACTCCCGCCCGACGAAGAAGCCGACAAAATCCACGCCTCATGGCTTTTAGACCCCGACAACGCGATCCAAGCGTTCAGCGACCAGATGAGAGCCGGGAAGATATGCGGCAGCGCCTATTACCCCAGGGGAGTAACTAGCATTCTGTGGTTGGGCTGATGTTGATTTTTAATCCTATAATCTCTTTTCTAATCCTTTAATCCTAGTTCAGACATTTTTTTATCCCAGTTGATTTTTCGCCTCTCCATAATATATAATTATAATATATGACTATCGGGCGTCGGCTTCGCCGGCACCCCAAACCGGAAGGATCAACATTTACAAAGGAGGTTACTTTTATGGCCCACAAAATTTCAGACGCGTGCCTTGCCTGCGGAAGCTGCGTTCCCGAGTGCCCTAACGGGGCCATCCAAGAGGGTGAGCCCTACACTATAGACCCCGGAAAATGCACCGACTGCGGCGCCTGCGCCGAAACATGCCCGGCGGAGGCGATAAGCGGGTAATCAAAATGCCCGTCGCCAGCGTCTGCGAGGTATGTAGAGATTAAGGCCGACCCGCGTGTTAAACCGGCGCGCGGGCCGGCTCATTTTTTATCAGTCCCGACCCATAGCCAGCACGACGACGGAAGCGCACCCCGCCCCCAGCAGAGTCTTGGCGCAGGCTTCGGTGGTCGCCCCCGTAGTAAAGATGTCGTCGATAAGCGCCGCCCGCGCCCCCGAAAGCTCGCCCGCCGCCTGACCGTTCACAGCGAACGCCCCGTCAAGATTCTTTCGGCGCTCATCCCGGTCAAGCTGCGTCTGCGTCTCGGTGTTCTTGACGCGGACCAGAAGATCGGCGCGCAATACGGCTGGATTGACGGTATTGATCCCCGCCCCCGCCAAAACGCCGCGCGCGAAGTATTCCGACTGATTGTACCCCCGCCGCCGCTTCCTCTGCTTATGCAAAGGAACGGGTATGACGAAATCCACGCCGTCAAAGAATTTTTCAGGGATCAACGTGGCGCTGACGACCCCTATTTGATAAGCCAGCCCGCTCTTCCCGTGATACTTGATGTGCTTGGCGATAACGCTCAACGTATCGTCGTAATCGTATACGCAACAAACCCTCTCAAACGGAAAGTCCCAAACAACATCGCAAGCGCAAGCGCGTTTGTGTCGATTTTGAGCGCACCGAGGGCAAGGATCACGATCATTATGATTCTTGATCAACAAGTTTACACAAGAGGGACAAAGCCACTTCCCCCCGCCCCCCTCACGGTCATCAGCCAATTCCCCGTCGCAGACGACACAAAGCGGAGGAATGAAAAAATCCTGAAAGCGCCGTACCAATGTTTTGAGCGTATCTTTTATTAGCATTTTATGTGTTGATTTTGACTTTATATGCGGGGTTTATCCCCGCATATCCTATGAAAGGCGCGTAGCGCCTTTCGTCTAAAAATGATTTAAAAGCTTTTGACTTTAAGGCTTTAAAGCCTTTGACTTTAAATCTTTTGACTTTAATGTTTTTAACTTCCAAACAATGATCCCCCCGAACACCAAAAACAAAACAATGCATATCACCTGATTATGCGAAAACGGCCCGATCTTCTGCGTCTCTATATAACGAACCGATTCAATGAAAAAGCGCAGCACCGCGTACATGACGATTAATAAATAGAACTGCAATCCCGCAAAGTAAAATTTGCTCCTGCCGACCAAGTACAGCGTGACGGCAATGACTATCCCCCCCGCCGACTCTAAGAATTGCGAAGGCAGCAGCCCCGCCGCGCCGACCCTATGCTGATAATACGCGGCGGGAGAATTAACGTCTATCGGATAATTAACCGACAAAAAGCTCCCGCCCTTAGCCGCCAGCCCGTAACAGCACCCGTTGAGAAAGCACCCTATGCGCGTTATGGCTATCCCCACACCCACGCCCGGCGAGAACGCGTCGAGATACGGCAGAATAGGCAGCTTTTTAATCTTAAAGAACAGCGCCGTGGTGATAATAGCCGCAATGAACCCGCCGTACATAACAAGCCCGCTGATCCCGATCCGCCCGTCCTGAAACGGATTGACGATAGAGAGCAAGTCGCCGCGAAATTCGTCAAAATGCGTCATAACATAATAAGCGCGAGCCCCGATTATAGCCGATATTATAAGATAAAGCCCCGCGTCCGCCACAGCGTTGGCGTCTAGCCCGCGCTGTTTGGCGAAATGCATAGTGAGAAGAATCCCGCTCAAAAAGGAGAGGGCGAGCATAGTCCCGTAAGAGGGAACAGGAAACGAAGAAATATGAAATAAAGTTGGGTGCATATATTATCCTTTAAAATCTTTTAAAATCTAAATCTTTTTTAGACGAAAGGCGCTACGCGCCTTTCATAGGATATGCGGGGATAAACCCCGCATATAACGTCAACGTCAACGTCAACGTCAAAAGGTCACTGAGCGAAGTCGAAGTGCCCTTTTGACTTAATACGACTTGCCAAAGACAACCCTTTGTTTAGAAGGCTCCCCGCTGATAACGCACTTCCCTTCCTCATCTTTCCCACCCAGCGGAATGCACCGTATCGTAACGTTCAAATCGTTCTTCACCCGCTCCTCAACCGCCGCCGACCCGTTCCAGTGGCACAGCGCGAAACCGCCGTGGATCTCCGGTTTCTCCTTGTTCGCAGGTGTGAAGAACTCGTAAAATTCATCCTTATTATCGATGACCTTGATATTGTTGTCCCTAAAAGTCTTTGCCTTGGTGAACAGATTGTTCTGAATATCCGCCAAAATATCCGATACCTTGGCGACAAACTCCTGTCTCGACATCCCGAATCGCTCCTTCCGGCTCTTGTCTCTCCTGCCGACGAAAACAGAATCCGACGCGATGTCGCGCGGCCCTATCTCAAGATATATCGGAACGCCCTTCTTTATCCACGACCACACCTTGTCGCCGCCGCGCCCTTCGCGTTTGTCAACCTCTACCTCAAGCCGCCTATCGTCGTACCGAACATCCCCGAGCTCCGCCGCCAATCTGCCGCAATACTCGAACACGTCGTTTGACGATGTGTCGTCATGCATGATAGGCAGTATGACGATATGCGACGGCGCCAATCTGGGCGGCACTATCAGCCCGTCGTCGTCGCCGTGCGTCATTATAAGCCCGCCGATCAGCCGCGTCGATACGCCCCAGCTGGTCGTCCAGGCGTACTCGTCCTTTCCCTCCGCGTCAAGGAACTTTATGTCCGAAGCCTTGGAGAAATTCTGCCCCAGAAAATGCGATGTTCCCGCCTGCAAAGCCTTGCGGTCCTGCATCATAGCCTCTATGCAGTACGTCGACACCGCGCCGGGGAAGCGCTCCGACTCCGTCTTCTCGCCCTTTATGACCGGCATCGCCATGTACTCCTCCGCGAACTTGCCGTACACGTCGAGCATCTTCATCGTCTCTTCCAGCGCCTCTTTTCGCGTGCTGTGCGCCGTGTGCCCCTCTTGCCACAAGAATTCCGCCGTCCGCAAAAACAGCCGGGTGCGCATTTCCCATCGGACTACGTTGGCCCACTGATTTATCAATAACGGCAGATCGCGGTAAGACTGCGTCCACTTGGCGAACATCGCCCCGATGATGGTCTCGGAGGTAGGCCGGACAATAAGCGGCTCCTCAAGCTCTCCGGCGGGAACCAGCTTCCCGTCCGGCCCCGCCTGAAGGCGGTGATGCGTAACCACGGCGCACTCTTTCGCGAACCCTTCAACGTGCTGAGCCTCTTTTTCTAGGAAGCTCTTGGGGATGAAGAGCGGGAAATAGGCGTTCTTGTGCCCCGTCGCCTTAAACATTCCGTCGAGCACGCGTTGAATATTCTCCCAAAGCGCGTAGCCCCAGGGCTTGATGACCATGCACCCGCGAACAGGAGAGTTCTCGGCTAGGTCGGCGGCCTTGATCACCTGCTGATACCACTCAGGATAGTCTTCTTGACGCGTAGGTGTTACGGCCGTTTTTGGTTGTGACGCCATTAATATGTTCTCCTTGATTATTAATAAAGTCAAAATCTTTAAAATCAAAATCTTTAAAATCAAAATCATTAAAATCTTTTTCAGACGAAAGGCGCTACGCGCCTTTCATAGGATATGCGGGGCTAAACCCCGCATATAAAGTCAACGTCAACGGCAACGTCAACGGCTATGTCAAAATTCAGACGTTTTTTGCACCCCGTTAGGGGTGCATAGCTCGGTAGAACTACGTTCCGTCAAGAATATTATCTCGCACCCCGTTAGGGGTGCGTCCTGCTTTTCCTGACACAGTGCGCACCCCTACGGGGTGCGTAAAGAATTTTTTTGTGTACGTTTTCTACCGAGCTGCGCACCCCTAACGGGGTGCGGAAACATAACGTCAACGTCAAAAGATTTTGACTTTGATTTTGACGTTATATGCGGGGTTTAGCCCCGCATATCCTATGAAAGGCGAAGCCTTTCGTCTAAAAAAGAATTTGACTTTAAAGCATTTGACTTTAAGGCATTTGACTTTAAAGCATTTGATTTTAAAACCTTTCCAACTTCTCAAAGTCCAATGTAGCAAACAAATCATCCAACGTCTCCGCCCGCCTTATCTCTATCACCTCTCCGCTCTCCCTCCTCAACAATTCCGCGCTCCGCGTCTTCCCGTTGTAGTTGAAGCCCATGGCGTGCCCGTGGGCTCCGGCGTCGTGGATTACCAGAATATCGCCCGGAACGATTAACGGCAGTTTCCTGTCAATTGCGAATTTATCATTATTCTCGCATAACGACCCGGTCACGTCGTATGTATGATCCGCCGGCTCGTTTTCTTTCCCTATGACGGTGATGTGGTGATACGCCCCGTAAAGCGCCGGGCGCATCAGGTTCGCCATGCAGGCGTCGAGGCCCACGTAATTCCTGTATGTCTTTTTTACGTGCAATACTTTCGATACCAGAAATCCGTAAGGGCCGGTCATCATCCTTCCGCTCTCTAAACATATCTTCAGCGGATGCAGACCTGCGGGAACGATGATTCTGTCGTAGGCCGCTTTCATCTCCGCGGAGACGGCCTCTAAATCGACGGCTTTCTGATCCGGCTTATACGGAATCCCGATCCCGCCGCCCAGATTCGCGAATTCGATCCTTATCCCGAGTTCTTTGAACACTTCAGCCGCGAGTTCGAATAACATTACAGCGGTATCGACAAAATATTGACCGTGAAGCTCGTTTGACGCGACCATAGTGTGCAGCCCGAAGCGCTTCACGCCCTTGTCGCGCAGTATCTTGTACCCTTCGAACACCTGCTCTCTGGTGAACCCGTACTTAGCCTCCACCGGATTGCCGATGATCGAGTTCCCCGTCCGCGCCGTGCCCGGGTTATATCGTATGCAGACGAGCTCCGGCAGCCCCGCGTTCTCCTCCAAAAAGGGGATATGGCTGATGTCGTCCAAATTGATCACCGCCTTCATATCCGCCGCGAACTTGAACTCGGCGGCCGGCGTGTCGTTGGAGGTGAACATCACGCTCTCCCCGACGATCCCGCACCGCTTCGCCAGCGACAGCTCCGCCAGCGAACTGCAATCCGCCCCGATCCCCTCCTGCCTGAAGATTTTCATCAGATAAGGATTCGGCGCCGCCTTCACCGCGAAGTACTCCGAAAACCCCGGCGCCCAAGAAAACGCCGCGATCAGCCGCCGGGCGTTCTCCCGTATCCCCCTCTCATCATATATATGAAAAGGAGTCTCAAAGCGATTTGCAATCGCGACAATCTCGTCGTTTGAAAACGGCAAACACTTAACCGCGCCTGTCGTCATGTTGTCCTCCGATTATGGTATTAAGCTTTCTCATAAAAAACCTGCCCCACGCGCTCTATGTGTTCAACTAGATTTTCGTTTTTAATATTTTTAAGTATGGACAAATCGCACATATATGGAATAGGAAGATCGTCGATCAGCCCCCAAATTCTCCCTTTATCCCTCTCCGAAATGTCGCCTATCAGCGACAAGTCAATATCCGACCCGTTCCGGTAATCGCCCCTAGCCCGCGACCCGTAGATAATCGCTTTTTCGATTCCGGGGTAATTACTGAATATCCCGTTAATCAAATTTACGGTTTTGTCAGGGAGGCCGAACATTTTATTCTTGCTCCTGTTTGTATTTTTCAAATTTTGTTTTGAGTTTTAAAAGTTCTTCCACATATTCGTTTGAAACGACAAAAGACACATCCATCGCGATCTCTTCATCGTACGCGTGAGCGGTTGTGTTTCGATCCTTGATCATTTCAAACCAAAGATTGCCGTCTTCTATAATACCGATGCGAAAAGCGTTTCGTATCACATCGCGCGAACCGTAAAATTGCGCAGTAGATCCTTGTTCTATCAGAAAATCTTTCATCATATTCCAAGCGCTCTCAAAAGCCAATTCAAACGTTTTGATTATCGCGTATTCTTCGGCGACCGTTAAAGGACGCTCATTCCGTATCGCGACAAAGTCTTCCAAATGCCGCAATACTTTCGAATAATTATCTAACCGCTGAACCCATCTCTTTTCAGGTAATGCCATAATTATTTCCTTTATTATAATATAGTAAGGGCGTTGCACGCAACGCCCCTGCAACAAATACTAATCACTTATCATTCAGCGCCACAACTCCCGGCAGCTCCTTCCCCTCCACCAGTTCCAAAGACGCCCCGCCGCCCGTCGATATATGCGACATCTTGTCCGCGACGCCGGCCTTCTTCACCGCTGACACCGAGTCCCCGCCGCCTATCACCGTGGTCGCGCCCTTCAATCCGGCCAGCGTCGCCGCTATCGCCTGCGTCCCCGCCGCGAACTTCGGGAACTCGAAGACGCCCATCGGCCCGTTCCAGAAGACCGTCTTCGCGCCCTTCAGCGCCTCCTCGAAGAGCCCCGTCGTCTTGGGGCCGATGTCCATGCCCATCCACCCGGCCTCCACCGCCCCCGCGGCCACGACCTTGGACTCGGCCTCCGCCGCGAACTCCTTGGTCACCACGTTGTCCACAGGCAGAAGCAGCTTGACGCCCTTGGACTTCGCCTTATCCATAATGCTCTTAGCGGTGTCGACCATGTCGTCCTCCACGAGCGACTCGCCGATGCTCTGACCCAGCGCCCTCTGGAAGGTGTAGGCCATGCCCCCGCCGATGATCATGCTGTCGACCTTAGAAAGCAGGCTCTCCAGCACCGCGATCTTGGACGAGACCTTCGCCCCGCCGATAATCGCCACGAACGGCTTCTCCGGCGCGTTCAAAACCTTGTCCTGAAGGAACACCAGCTCCTTCTCCATCAAGAACCCCGCCACCGCCGGAAGGAAGTGCGCGACGGTCTCCGTGGAGGCGTGCGCCCGGTGCGCCGTGCCGAAAGCGTCGTTCACGTACACGTCGCCCAGCTCCGCCAAAACCTTGGCCATCTTCTCGCGGTCGGCGGCCTCCTTGGAGGTCTCCTCCTTGTGGAAGCGCGTATTCTCAAGCATGAGGATAGCCCCGCCGTCCAGCTTGGCCGCCATAGCCTTGGTCTCGTCGCTGATACAGTCCGGCGCGAGAGCGACGTTTTTCCCCAAAAGCTTGGAGAGATGCTCGGCGAGAGGCTTCATCTTGTGCTTCCAAGAGAGATACTGCTCCTCGTCGAACGGCTTCCCAGCCTTCTCCGCCTTCTCCTTAGCCTTGGCCATGTCCTTCTTGGGATCGCCGAGGTGAGACATAAGAACAAGGCTCTTAGCCCCTTGCTCTAGAACGTACTTGATGGTCGGCAAAGCGGCTTGGATGCGGGTGTCGTCCTGAATAACACCCTTATCCATAGGCACGTTGAAGTCAACGCGCATTAAAACGCGCTTGCCCTTAAAATCAATGTCTTTTACAGTCTTTTTCGTTAGAGCCATAATGGTTAGTTTTTCCTTTCTTTAAGTTTTTTAAAATCTTTTAAAATCAAATTCAAATTCAAAATCTTTTTTAGACGAAAGGCGCTTCGCGCCTTTCATAGAATATGCGGGGCTAAACCCCGCATATAAAGTCAACGTCAACGTCAAAGTCAAAGGCAACGTCCCCTTCGACTCCGCTCAGGGGACTAAAAGGTCACTGAGCGAAGTCGAAGTGACCCCGCGGCCCCCAACGTCAGCTCCCTTCGACTCCGCTCAGGGAGCTTTCGGTTGCGATTGAGGGAGTGTTCGTCCCCTCTCGGATAGTTTGTTCGGTTGAAGTGACCGATAAGCCACCTAGCAACCCGAAAGGTCATTGAGCGGAGTCGAAATGACCTGACGCCTGAGCAAGTCCAATCTTTTAATCAAAAAGGGCTCTCTATAATCATTACATTATAAAGAGCCCCACCCCATAAGGCCAAAGGCCCCGAATGAAAAGTCAACTTCAAAAGCTTACTTCACAGTGTCCATGTGCATAATAAGCTCGCAGACCTTGTGAGAGTAGCCCATCTCGTTGTCATACCACGACACTACCTTCACGAACGTGTCGCTCAGCGCGATCCCGGCGTTGGCGTCGAAGATCGACGTGTGGCACTCGCCCAAGAAGTCAGTCGACACCACTTCGTCCTCCGTGTAGGCCAGGACGCCCTTCAGATCGCCGCTCTCCGAGGCCGCCTTCATCGCCTTCTTGATCTCGTCGTACTTCGCCGGCTTCTTGAGGAGCGCGGTGAGGTCGACCACCGAAACGTCCGGGGTGGGCACGCGGAAGGCCATGCCGGTCAGCTTGCCGTTGAGCTCGGGGATCACCTTGCCCACCGCCTTCGCCGCGCCGGTGGACGACGGGATGATGTTCTGGGCCGCGCCGCGGCCGCCGCGCCAGTCCTTGTGCGAGGGGCCGTCGACCGTCTTCTGCGTGGCCGTGGTCGCGTGGATCGTGCTCATCAGGCCCATCTCGATCCCCCAGTTGTCGTTCAGAACCTTCGCCACCGGCGCCAGGCAGTTGGTCGTGCAGGAGGCGTTGGAGACGATGGTCATCTCCTTCTTGTACGTCTTGTGGTTCACGCCCACCACGAACATCGGCGTGTCGTCCTTGGAGGGCGCCGACATCACGACGCGCTTCGCGCCGGCCTTTATGTGCGCCTCGGCCTTGTCCTTAGTGAGGAAGAGCCCCGTGGACTCGACCACGTATTCCGCGCCCACGTCGCCCCACTTCAGGTTCGCGGGGTCCTTCTCCGCCGTGACGCGGATGGCCTTCCCGTTCACCACGAGCTTCCCGTCCTTGGCCTCGGCCGTCCCGTCGAAGCGCCCGTGCGTGGAGTCGTACTTGAGCATATAAGCCATGTAATCCACGTCGATGAGGTCGTTAATCCCCACGATCTCGATATGCGACGTCTTCTCCATAGCAGCCCGGAAAACCAGCCTGCCGATCCTGCCGAACCCGTTAATGCCGACTTTGATAGCCATAAATACGCCTCCTAAGTGTAAAAAGGTTAAAATATAGGGTTTTGACTTTAAATACCGAGCGAAAGCAACCAGACTAACTAATATACTATATGGGCGCGGCCCCGGTCAAGGGGGGGCGAAAAATAAATCCCGGCCCGGTATTTTTTTTATTAATCCGGCTAATTCTAATTCAATATCCGGCATCAGAAGCCAAAGGTCAGGATGACGTTAGTGCCGGATCCGGCAAAGATTATATTAAATGTATGGATTCACGGGGAACCGGACGACAAAAAGGGGTAGAAAAAGTGGAAATCGAGAGCGAAACGGGTATCAACGATAAACGGGCGAAGTTTGACGCAATCGCACCGATAGAGGTAAGTACGTCAGACGTAAAGGCGCTCGGACGGGGCGACGGATTTAGGGCGAGGGTTATCGGGTGGCTTGAACGGAAAGGCGTATTTGGTAGTTATCGCAATGCCGATAAAGGGTGGGACATCGCTTTCAATAGAGGAAGCGCCCGCGACCTTATGGCGCATAAAGCCCATGACGGCAAGATTGCGCTGTTGGAATATGTTCCGTATTTAATTAAAAACGGAATATATCTTGAACCAACGCTTAAAAACGGAAAATTCGGCCATATCTTTGCGGCCAAGGCCGTTATTGACGGCGAACGCAGTACAATCGGTATTATTATAAGGGAGGACAGAAACGGTAAACGCTACTACGACCACATGATAAGCGTTCAAAAAGGGGGTCGGGCAGAAACCGGGACACACGCTCACGATACCGCGGCCGGGAATCCGCCCGAAGACCCCAACAACATTCATAATATACTAAAAAAACATCTCGGAGTCAATATAAAGAATTTTTTTTTGGCGAGCACGACCCAAACGCTGTAATATCAGAAGCCACTCCTCCTAAATTAAGACATACTGTCAATCCTATAACCTTCTTACTGAAACCGCATAGACCTGACGCCTGACCGAACCTCTCCGCCCCCGCCCCAAAAAAAATAAAAAAAAACTTGACACCCTCATCACCCATGAATTATTTTAGTATACAATGTTAAATCCGGCTCCCCCAAAAGCCCCCAAAACCCGCCGAATCGCTCAGAAAAGCGGGCCGGCTGGGGCGGAAAAGGGCTGAAAAAAGGCTCAAACGGGGCGGATTAGGCCGAAATAAGGCCGGGGAAGGTCGATTCCGGGGCGGTTTAGGGGTCGGCGGTACCGGCGATATATGGGTGATAAAGTAGAAAAATAATTTTTTTTGTCACACTTCCCTTGGCGGGAATGTATATTAGTAGATTGTGGGATTTAAAGAACGTCTGAATTAGGATTAGTAGGATTTTAAGGATTATAGGATTAAAAAGACTAAACAATGTATCCGAAGCGCGCAAACCATAAGTATGGGGATACTCTAGTATGATGGTGGACAAGACCAAAATTTCCGACTTTTACAGAACCTCAGCCGAGGCGATAGCCACAACT
>Ga0268262_10002419_pt1 | contig 21623 bp, 19 predicted proteins | sample TergutNc150P3_FD_190354 | JGI IMG/M metagenome (GOLD analysis project Ga0268262, IMG submission 190354) | Nasutitermes corniger P3 segment gut microbial community from laboratory colony in Florida, USA - Nc150 P3 (SPAdes) (version 2) | ecosystem: Host-associated > Arthropoda: Insects >... | reverse complement strand
TCAAGGATATATTTAAGGAAAGTTTTTTGCGGCTCGAATATTCCGGTGTCGTCGGCGAACAGGCAGAACATAAGGCGCACAAGGTACAACTCAAGCGAACGCCCAGAATAGCCGATTTCCTTCAGGCGGTTGTGCAGTTCCCCCATTTTAACGGCGGCTTCGATGTTCACCGGGTCCCAGCGCTTAAAGGGATCGGTCTCCCGATAGCCCGCAAGGTCGCCGAAGAGTTCTATGTTTTCCAGCAACTGGGGCAATTGAAACCTGTACGCTTTGCCGTCTTCAAGAAGGTTGTAATAGTGAAAATTGACAAAATCGCATATCAGTATAGCCTTGGGAAAATCTTTTTTGTCCAGCGCAAGGGCGTAAGCCTTCGCCTGCTCATAAGCCTTTTCAAGATCTTTGCCGGGGCTTTTCATTTCTATTAGGATATGGCCTTTCCATAACAGGTCTATGTAACCTGATGCGCCTGCCGCGGCATCGGCTAACAACCCTTGCTGGCGGTCTTTGTAAAGTTTCACCTTGTCTTCAAAAACAGCAACTTTTTTCCGATCAACGCCGAATATGTTGAAGAATTCAATTTGAAAAGATTGAGCGTCCGCCTCCTCCCGCGCTGTCGGGGCTTTGTCTTTCCAGTCGTTGACGAAAGCGGCGGCTCTGGTTTTTATTTCGTTCCACGACAGGGGCATAGTTACCTATACCATGTTTCCCGCGTTTTAACTAGAGAAGCACAAATTCGAAGCCGTTATAAAAGCGAAAATGCTGGGCTTGCTGGAGTGAAGGCGGTTGATAGGGCTTCTCAATAATCTATGCTGGTGCTTAAACAGTAATTCCAACCTCTCTGCTCATTGTTTTTGTCTTCTTTTCATGCTATATTTAATTCATGACCATCGAACGAACAATTGAAATACCCGCTAGCCGCCAGATTACCCTTGATGTTCCGCCTGAGATACCAACAGGAAGAACTATTATTGCTTTTACCCCGGCCCCAAAGTTGAGAAGCAATCCCAGAACTGCTGAGGAAGCCCTGATAATGGCGAAAGAACGAGCCGCCGATCCTAACCGTAAACCAATTTCCCGCCATTTTGGAAAACACAAGGGTATTTTTGGTGGTGACGGCGTCGTATATCAAAGGGCTATCCGTGATGAATGGGACTAATCTGGTCTTTGACACATGCGCTGTTGTTAATTTACTTAATCAACAATATGACCTGCAAATACTAGGCATCGACATTGATGAGGCGCAGCTTTTAACAAGTGTTATTGTACGAATGGAACTACTATCAAAGCGGAATATGACAGACAATGAAGAGTTGGACATACGGGAATTTCTTGATGATTTAATTATTGTTCCTCTTGATGAAGCGATTGAACAAAAAGCCATTGAAATACGCCGCGCCGTCGCTATCAAATTACCTGACTGTATTGTTGCCGCCACCTCAATTATTTTAAACGCTATTCTCCTTACTGATGATCGTCATCTGCTTAACCTTTCCTGGCCTGGCCTTAGGACGCAGAATATTTTTTGATTCTTTCGCTTATTCCTCATACTGTTTTATTTTTGTTTTCTTCTGCGAAGGATTGTTTTATTGCCTGTACAACTTCTCCTATAATGTCCTTCCTTAGCTTCTCCAGTTCACTTTGAGGGCTAGGGGTAGATGAAAAAAGTTCATGGGTTTCAATGCCTAAAGCTTCCGCAAGGAGATCCAGAACCTCGGGGGTTGGAAATTTACGGCAGGTTTCAACAGTAGCCAGATATTGTGAGGAAATACCGGCTAATTCAGCCAGCTTATCTTGAGAAAAACCACGCATACGACGGTACGCTTTTATATTATTCGCCAATACTTCCCTAATACTTGCCATTTTCAACTTTTTAGCCTTTAAGAATAGGATAATTGCTTTTGAGCACTTGACTTATTGGCTTTTCGGATAATATATTATTCTTATAGGCTAATTTATGGATTTTTATAACGCGATATAGCCTCAAAGGAGTTTCTAATGAAAAGATTTCGTGTTTTTTCCTTGATCATGACCGCTCTTTTGTTAATGTGCCTGTCGTTCACCGCCTGCAGCAACGGCGATACTTACACATACTCAGTTTGGACTGGTACCTTTGATTTTGCTGGTAGCTCTAAGAGCTACTTTGGAGCGCTACAAGATGGATACTATCGCCGTCAGGAACTTACGAAAACTGACTTTAATTGGTATAAAGAGAATGCCTTTAAAAATAGACCCGAAAATAAATGGACTGAGGATCAGATTTACAGTTATTTATTAGGTTGGGGTTTTAGTAATACCGTAGCCAAGAAGGAAACCGAATGGCTTATCTCAATCGACCACGGCCACATCGGTACCAGAAACGGATCGCTTCTGTATGTGCTTTTAAAATGACGCGATACTAAATTAAAAATGGTGTACAGACAACGGCGCTTAACAAAATGGCAAATTATCTTTATAAAGAGTATTGTATCATCATGTTGATTAATTTTAACAGGAGCGTTTAAATGTTAAAGAAAGTATTACTAGTTTTTTGCTTTAGTTTATTTGTACTCTCATGTGAAACTCTTAAAGAGGGTCTTTCATCAATAACAAATTCAATATCATCAGATTCTGGTTCGAAGACATCTTCAAAAGAGCCTGAAGCAGAACAAATCGCTGAAATAAAAGCAAAATGGCAACAATACAAACCAAAAATTGTAACAAAAATTTTTGTTGAAACACCAAGTGTAAAAACACCTTATCGCGCGGGGGCTTTAACACCAGAATTTTTGACCAATGGGTTAAATACATTTAAATTCGTCCGTTATTTAGCTGGTCTGTCGGAGAATATTGTTTATACGGGTGAATTAAACGACCTTGGGCAACACGGGGCGGTCATTCTTGCCAGATTAGGACAGTTAACGCATACGCCTGCAAAACCTGGCGATATGGATCAGGCTTTTTATAAAAGGGCTTACGAAAGCACAACATCGGCAAATATACATATGAGTACCGCAAATTCCAGCACTTTACAAGAAGCTGTAATGAGTTTTTGTGATGATTCTGATGAAAGTAATATCGACAGATTGGGTCATAGACGCTGGATGCTTAATCCCAAATTGGGAAAAGTAGGATTTGGCTATGCTACATCAGCGGCTGGCAGTTTTATTCCGATACAGGTTTTTGACCAGAGCAATACAGAAAAAATTGATATGGATTATGTATTGTGGCCAAACAAAGGTTATTTCCCAAGTAGTTTTTTCACAACAACACAAGCTTGGAGTGTTAGTTTAAATTCTAATAGTTATAATTTAACCAGATGTAATCCAACAGTAAAACTGACTTGCCTAAGTAATGGAAAAGAATGGAGATTTTCCATAAGTGATAAAGACAAGAAAGGAAAGTACTTTAATATTGAAAAAAGTAATTATGGAATGCCTTATTGTATCATATTCCGTCCTGACGGCATTTCATCTTTTGCTTCTAATAAAAAATTCAAAGTTGAAATTGGCGGCTTGGTTGATAAACTCGGAAAAACACAACAAATCGAATATGAAGTAGAATTTTTCACATTATAAGAAAAATATGACAGGCTCTCGTTCACCCCCCAAAATTCTCCAAATACCTACCAGCCGAGCGGTTCATCTCTTTCGCGAACTCGCTTGAATACTTGCGTTCGTAAAAAGCTCTGATGTATTCCTCGAATTCTTCTTCCTGCTTTATTGCGCCCTTTTCAAGGAACATCCGCCTATGTTCTTTTTCGCTCAGACGGCGGTAGCGGTTTTCCTGCACTATATAGGAAAGCGGCGGACGGCCCGGTTTTACCCGCTCTATTTGCCCTTTTGTGGGAAAGCCGTACAAGACAAAAGCCGCTGGAAAAACATACTCGTCAAGGTTCAGCGCCTCGCGGACTTTCTCCTCTTGCTCCAGAATGTCGCCGATATAGCAGGAGCCTATGCCCAGTGACTCGGCGGCCACCACCGTGTTTTGCGCCGCGATAACGGCGTCCGCAACCGCCAAAAGGAGGTCCCCTTTTTCAGGAGGGCGCGCCTGGATTCCGGCGGCTAAATAGCTATCGTACCATCTGCGGCAGTCGGCCAAAAACAGCAGGGCCAGCGGCGCGGAGGCTATAAAAGGCTGGTTATCGCAATACACCGAAAGTGAACGCTTCAAGCCTTCATCGTTAATGTCCAGAATGGTGTAGAGGTTCTGGTTTCCGGCGGTAGGGGCTTGCAGGGCCGACTCCAGAATCAGGGTTTTTTCTTCCGGAGAAATCGGACGCTCCTGGAATTGCCTTACAGATTTGCGCTTAAAAAGTGATTGGATTATCTCGTTCATGTTTTCTATCATATGCCGAATCGTCATGGATTTGAAACCCAACATCATCAATCTAAGGTAATTCTTTCTAAGGTAATTCTTTGAAAATTTCATCACGCAAAGGCACAAAGGACGCAAAGGGTTAAAACTAATGAGAAAGCCAGATTCCTCATGTATATTAATTTTCATTATGAAAATAAAAAAGTTATAGTAGAAAACGCTAAATTTTGTGATAACACACCGTTCTCTGCGTCTCTGCGTGAGATCCTTTTTAGAAGTTTTTTAAGTTGACCACGTTTGGCTGTGTCGGCGGATTCTACAAGCGTTTCCGCCCTACAGAACCGAAGGTAGGCAGGGCGCCCCCTCTGGCTGGTTTATGCGGTCGTATAGTAAGCGCTGTTTCCCTGGGGGTACACCTGCCTTGACAATCAGGCCAGTTTATCGTATAGATATCCTCGTTACTATTGAACAAAGGCGTTCATCGAATGACAGAGGTGCCTATCGGGCACTTAGGATGTGATGAGCGCCTTTTCTGTTTAGGAGGATTACTCTATGCAGAATGAAGGGCAAGCACGGATACCATCCGGCTGCGCCATATCGGGTATCATTGACAAGTCAGGCCGGCGCATGAGCGGCGAGATAATGATAAAGTCCATTTCCGTTATGCACGACCGCTCGAACGGCCTTGGCGGCGGTTTTGCCGGTTATGGAATTTATCCGGAATACAAAGACTATTACGCTTTGCATTTGTTTTACGAATCCATATCCGCAAAGAAAGAGTGCGAGGATTTTTTAGATCGGCATTTTGACATCATCAACCTTTCCAAAATTCCGACGCGAAAAATAAAGTCAATTACCGATGAGCCGTTGATTTGGCGTTACTTTGTTATGCCTTTGCCCACAAAACTCGCCTCAAGTCAGCTCGACGAGAGGGAATTTACGGCCAGATGCGTATTCCGCATCAACACAAGGATTGAGGGCGCTTATGTGTTTTCCAGCGGAAAAAACATGGGCGTGTTCAAGGCGGTCGGCTTTCCCGAAGATGTCGGGCGTTTTTACAAGCTCGAGGAATACGAAGGCTGGTGCTTTACCGCCCACGGGCGCTATCCGACAAATACGCCCGGCTGGTGGGGCGGCGCTCATCCGTTTTCGCTTCTTGACTATTCGGTAGTGCACAACGGCGAAATATCCTCTTACGACACCAACCGGCGCTCAATTGAAATGTACGGCTACAAATGCTCGCTCCAGACCGACACCGAAGTCATTACATATATAATTGATTATCTGCACAGGAAACATCAGCTTTCTTATAAAGAAATCGCTTCGGTTATCGCGGCTCCGTTCTGGTCGACTATCGGACGGATGAAACCGGACGATTTTGAGACCCATGAATACCTGCGTATCATGTTCAGCGGACAACTGATAACCGGCCCGTTTTCAATTCTTGTGGGCTTTGACGGCGGACTGATGGCGTTAAACGACAGGCTTAAACTGCGAAGCATGGTGGTCGGCGAAAAGGGCGAACTGGTTTACATCGCGAGCGAAGAAGCGGCTATCCGCGTCATAGAACCGAACCTTGACACAATCTGGGCGCCCAGGGGCGGCCAGCCTGTGATCATCTTTATGAATGGGCGTGTTCCGGATTCCGGACCAGCCATATACAGAGGTGAAGAATGGCACTGAATTTTATATATCCTGAATATGAAGTTATAAGGAACAGCGACAGGTGCATTACCTGCCGCGCCTGTGAGCGTCAGTGCGCCAACGAGGCGCACGAATATCTGGCGGAAGCGGACAAAATGGTCACCAACGAAACAAAATGCGTAAACTGCCACCGTTGCGTTACGCTCTGTCCCACCCGCGCCCTGAAGGTCGTAAAAAGCGGCAACACATATAAGCATAACTCAAACTGGAACGCCAAAACCATCGACGAGATTTTCAAGCAGGCGGATTCAGGCGGCGTGCTTTTGTCAAGCATGGGTAATCCTGAAGATTATCCGGTATACTTTGATAAAATAATTATAAACGCTTCGCAGGTTACAAACCCGTCCATAGACCCTTTGCGCGAGCCAATGGAAACAAAGATATATCTGGGCGCAAGGCCAAAAACAATAGAACGCGACGCGAATGGCCGAATCAGGAACAACCTGGCGCCGCAGCTTAAACTGTCCATGCCGTTAATGTTTTCTGCAATGAGCTACGGTTCCATAAGCTACAACGCGCATGAAAGCCTGGCGCGAGCCTCGGAAGAATTCGGCGTATTTTACAATACGGGCGAAGGCGGCCTGCATCAGGATTTTTACCGTTACGGAAAAAACACCATCGTGCAGGTCGCGTCCGGACGTTTCGGCGTCCATCCCGATTACCTGAACGCTGGCGCGGCAATTGAGATAAAAATCGGCCAGGGCGCAAAGCCGGGTATCGGCGGGCATCTTCCCGGCATGAAAATCGTCGGCGATATTTCCCGCACAAGAATGATTCCGGAGGGGACTGACGCTATCTCTCCCGCGCCGCACCACGACATTTATTCAATCGAAGACCTGCGCCAGCTTGTTTTTTCTTTAAAGGAAGCGACGAACTATCAAAAGCCGGTAATTGTAAAGATTGCCGCGGTCCATAACGTTACCGCCATCGCGAGCGGCATAGCGAGAAGCGGCGCGGACATGATTGCCCTCGACGGCTTTCGCGGCGGAACAGGCGCCGCGCCGACGCGCATACGCGACCACGTCGGCATTCCAATAGAGCTCGCGCTCGCGGGAGTTGACAAGCGCCTTAGGGACGAGGGAATTCGCGACAGCGTATCCATCATCGTGGGCGGCAGTATTCGTTCCAGCGCCGATATCGTTAAAGCTGTCGCGCTGGGCGCGGACTGCGTGTACGTCGCTACGGCGGCGCTAATCGGGCTTGGCTGCCACCTTTGCAGGAGCTGTCACACCGGCAAATGCAACTGGGGCATCGCGACGCAAGTCCCCGAACTCACCAAACGGCTGAACCCCGACATCGGATACAAGCGCCTCATCAATCTATTGTCCGCGTGGCAGCATGAAATCATGGAAATGATGGGCGGCATGGGCATCAATTCTATCGAGGGCCTGAAGGGAAACCGGCTCATGCTCCGCGGCGTGGGGCTTAACGAAAAAGAGCTTGAAATTCTGGGGATTAAACACGCGGGAGAATGACGGTGGAAGAAAACGTAAAAAAAATAATCAGCGGAAAAGTTCGGGAAGTATACGAAATTTCGTCTGAAATTTCGTCCGACAAGCTGGTTATTGTTACAACTGACAGAATTTCCGCTTTTGATGTTATTTTACCAAAGCCTGTAACAAATAAAGGAAAGGTTTTAAACGCCGTTTCCCTGTTTTGGTTTGACTTCACAAAGAACATTATACCCAATCACATTATTTCAAGCGATCTTAAAGATATGCCGGAATTTTTCCAAAAGAGCGAGTTCGATGGCCGCGCGGTCTTGGTGAAAAAATTAAAAATGTTGCCGTTTGAATTTATCGTCAGGGGATATATGTTCGGCAATATGTGGGGGGCTTATTCCAAAGGCGAAAAATTCTGCGGGCAAAAAATAGAAGGCGATTATAAGCTGGCCGAAAAACTCGCATCCCCGCTCTTTACCCCCTCTACAAAAGCGCGTGTCGGGCATGACGAGTATATTTCTGTTCAACATGTTGCCGACACGCTTGGCGCGGAGCTGGCGGCTAAAATAGAAAAGGTCAGCCTTGAACTTTACAACACCTGCTACAATTACGCTTATAGCAAAAACATAATCATTGCCGATACCAAGTTTGAATTTGGCCTTGACGCGCACAACAACCTTTTGGTCGCGGACGAAATTCTTACGCCGGATTCAAGCAGGTTCTGGAGCCTTTCTGATTATAAAGTGGGAATCTCGCCCAAGAGCTACGACAAGCAACTGGTAAGGGACTGGCTCCAGAATAATAAAATTAACGGCGAGATGCGGTTTGACAATGTTAGCGATGATGTTTTGAAAAAGACGTCAGAGATCTACGCGGAGTGCCTCAGGAAAATAACCGGATAAAGCCGAGGAGCCAAAGAACCGCAGGTCTAAGAACCGTAGGTAGTAAGGAGAAGTGAATAAGTGAAAAGGGTTTATGTAAACGAAAAATGGTGCCTGGGCTGTCATTTGTGCGAATACTATTGCGCCTTCGCGGGGACAGCCGAAAGCGACATGGCGCGAGCGCTGAAAGGCATAAAGATACGCCCGAAAATTCAAATCGAAAAAAAAGACGACATCAGTTTTGCCGTTTCCTGCCGGCACTGTAAAGAGCCGTATTGCGTCAAGGGTTGCATTACCGGCGCTTTAACCATTACCGACGGCGTAATAACGATTAACAAGGATAAATGCGTAAGCTGTTTTACCTGCATTATGAGCTGTCCTTACGGCGCGGTAGCTCCTTCGGAAGACGGCGCTGTACAGAAATGCGAGCTATGCGTAAGTACCGCCGCGGGAACGCCGGCATGCGTAAAGGGCTGTCCGAACAACGCGATTGTTTTTGAGGAGAGAGGGTAAAAGTTTTGAAGTACGTTATAATTGGCAATTCCGCGGCAGGCATTGGCGCGGTAGAAGGCATAAGATCAATCGACAAGCAAGGCGAGATCACAATTATCACTGATGAAAGCTACCACACATATTCGCGCCCGTTGATTTCCTACCTTTTGCTTGGCAAGGTTACAGAAGAAAGCATGAGATACCGAGGCGATAATTTTTACCGGGACAATAACTGCGCCGTGCTGGCGGATACCATCGCGGAAAAAATTGACGCCGCTACTAAAAGCGTGATTTTAAAAAATGGCAAAAAAGTATCCTACGACAAACTGCTTGTCGCGACAGGCTCATCGCCGTTTGTACCGCCTTTCGAGGGCCTTGATACGGTAAGGAACAAATTCACTTTCATGAGCCTTGATGACGCGCTGAAACTTGACGCGGTGTTAGACAAAGGCAAGCGCGTCCTGATTGTAGGCGCCGGGCTTATCGGCCTGAAATGCGCCGAGGGCATTCACGAGCGCGTCAAGCACATCAAGGTTCTTGATCTTGCCCCGAGGATTTTATCCAGCATTCTTGATGACGACGGCGCGAGGCTGGTTCAAAACCATCTGGAAAGCAAGGGGGTCGAGTTCAGGCTTTCCGCCAATATTAAAAGCTTCAAGCCCAATGCCGCTACTCTGGCGAGCGGCGAAACAATAGATTTTGATATCCTCGTCCTTGCCGTAGGCGTGCGGCCCAACACCGCGCTCTTGAACGGCATTGTGAAAATCGATAAGGGCATCGCCGTCAACGAAAAATCAGAAACCTTTGCCCCCAACATTTACGCCGCGGGCGACTGCACTCAAGCTAAAGATGTATCAAGCGGGCAAAGCAAAATCATGGCGCTCCTGCCCAACGCTTACATGCAGGGCGAATGCGCGGGAATTAATATGGCAGGCGGAGACAAAAGCTTCGACAAGGCAATCCCCATGAACGCGGTCGGGTTTTTCGGCCTGCACATTATTACAGCCGGCAGTTATACGGGAAAGGTACACGCCGAGAACAGTAAGGACAATTACAGGCGTTTATTTTACAGCGACAACAAACTTAACGGGTATATCCTTATCGGCAATGTGGAAAAAGCCGGTATTTATACAAGCCTTATCCGCGAGCGGACGCCGCTTGATACAATAGACTTTGCCCTCGTTTGCGAAAAGCCGGGGCTTATGGCGTTCAGAAAAGAAGAAAGAATGGTAAAACTGGGAGGCGCGTCATGACTAACATATCGGCGAAAGATTTAGACCACAAGGAACTGAACAAACTGATTAGAAACGCCGCGGAAGACGTTTCCATAGATGATTGTTTTGGGCAGAGGTTTATCGCAAGCGGCATGAGCGGCAAAAACATAACGATAAACGGAACGCCGGGAAACGCGATGGGCGCTTATTTTAACGGCGGAACCATTACGGTAAACGGCAACGCGCAGGACGCTGTCGGCGATACAATGAACGAAGGCAAGATCATCATTCACGGCAACGCCGGCGACGCGCTTGGCTACGCGATGCGGGGCGGCAGCATCTTTGTCAAAGGTAACGCCGGGTACAGAAGCGGCATTCACATGAAGGAATACAAGGAGAAAAAACCCGTAATCGTCATTGGCGGCAAAGTGGGCAGTTTCCTGGGCGAATACCTGGCCGGCGGGGTGATTGTCGTGCTTGGCATTGGTTCGGAAGAATCCCCTGTTTATTATTTTACAGGGACCGGTATGCATGGCGGGAAGATCTTTATACGGACGACCAAAGAACTCCTGAGCCTGCCGGCACAGGTTGTCTTGTCAAACGCTACGGCGGAAGACTTGAACGAAATAAAGCCATACCTCGCGGAATTTGCCGGTTATTTCGGGATGGATACAGATTCGCTTTTAAAGGATAATTTTTATTTGCTAAAGCCCAATACAAAAAACCCGTACAAACAGTTATATACAGCTAATTGAGGTTGTAATGGAAAGCGCTTTGATAATTTCCTGCGCGGAAAAAGAAACGGCTTTCTTTACAGAGCTGTTGAGCGCGGCTTCCATCCATCGCATTGCTTCCATAAAGTCTGTAGATAACGCGCAGAAGCTTATTTTACAGGAAGACTTCGATCTGGTGATTGTAAACGCGCCTCTGCTCGACGAATCCGGCGAAAACTTTTCGAGGTACATCGCTTCCAGGGGCGTATCGCAAGTTATCCTCCTGGTAAAAAACGAGCGCTTTGATTCCGTTTCACCGGCATGTGAGGACAACGGAGTGTTTGTAATTTCGAAACCGGTGGACAAAACGCTTTTTTTGTCCGCGCTGTCAATGGCCAAATCGGCTCAAAGCAGGATAAAGCGGATACAGAACGAGAACGTGCAGTTGAAACAAAAAATTGAGGACATACGCATTATTGACCGCGCGAAATGTATACTAATATCCATTATGAAAATGAATGAACAGGAAGCTCACAAGTACATAGAAAAACAGGCGATGGACATTCGTTCAACAAGAAGAATTGTCGCGGAAGGAATATTAAAACTGTATGAAAATTACTAGAAAGCTGAACGAGGAATGCGCCGTTTTTGCCGTCAGCCTGACGATTGACGAAGCCGCCGGGATTACCTACAACGGCCTGTTGTCTCTTCAGCACCGGGGCCAGGAAGGCGCGGGGATCGCTGTTGTTAACGACGGTCATATTTTTTGCCACAAGGACATAGGGCTTGTCAGTGAAGTCTTTTCCACTGCCGAGCTTGAAAAACTGCCCAAAGGAAAAATCGCCGTCGGTCATACGCGGTATTCAACAACCGGCGTCAATAAAAGGGAAAACGTGGGGCCGTTTGTAACAGACTACCTTACCGGAAGGATCGCGGTAGCCCACAACGGCAACGTAACAAACGCCCTTGTAATACGCGAAAATTTAAAGTGCCAGGGCTTGCGCTTCGGCGCGACCAGCGACAGCGAGGTTATTTCATCGCTATTGGCATACTACATGATTAATAGCAATGATAAAAATCCTTTGACAGGTATCATACAAGCCGCGGATATGATGCAGGGCGCGTTTTCGCTTGCCATAGTCTGTAACGACGATAAGCTGATTGCAATACGCGACCCAAACGGTTTCCGCCCCCTTTGCATCGGAAAAAATGAACTTGGATTTGCCGTAGTTTCCGAGAGCTGCGCCCTTGATGCCTGCGATTTTAAGTTCGTCAGGGATGTGGAACCCGGCGAGGTTGTTGTTATAGAGAACGGAGAAATAAAAAGCGAGGGAATTAAGCTCAAAAACAAAGAGAAAGACAGGGGTCTCTGTATTTTTGAATATGTTTATTTCGCGAGGCCGGACTCGGTGATCGACGGGCTTTCTGTTTATAACGCGCGGCGCAACATGGGGCTAATACTGGCGGAAGAACACCCGGTGGGCGCCGACCTGGTCTGCGGAGTGCCGGATTCCGGCCTGGACGCCGCGGGCGGATACAGCGAGAGAAGCGGAATACCTCTGGCCGCCGGCTTTGTTAAAAACCGGTACATTGGCAGGAGTTTTATCTATCCCACGCAGACCCAGCGGGACAACGCCGTCAAGCTCAAGCTCAATCCCCTCGCGGCGGGCATTAGTGGAAAGAGGATAGTGCTTGTGGATGACTCCATTGTACGCGGCACAACAAGCGAAAAAATTGTCAGGAGCCTTAAAAACTCGGGAGCGAAAGAAGTACACATGAGGATCTCTTCGCCGCCGTTCCGCCACACCTGCCATTACGGAACCGACATTGATAACGAGGAAAATCTTATAGCGAACAAGATGAGCATGGATGAAATCGGGGCTAAAATCGGCGCGGACAGCCTGGGCTATATCAGCATAGATGGCTTAAAGAAGGCTTGCGACGGGTGCGCCCTGGCTTTTTGTACCGCCTGCTTTACGGGCACTGGCGAATCCGAACGGGCAAAAAAAGACGTATTTGACAGGGAGGGAAGATAATGACTAAATATGTTTTTGTTACAGGCGGGGTTGTATCGGGGCTTGGAAAGGGAATCACCGCCGCGTCTTTGGGCAGACTGCTCAAGCAGAGGGGGCTAAAGGTCGCGGCGCAAAAACTCGATCCGTATATGAACATTGATCCGGGAACAATGAGCCCGTTCCAGCACGGCGAGGTTTTTGTTACCGACGATGGGGCGGAAACCGATCTTGACCTGGGGCATTACGAGCGTTTCATTGACGAAAACCTGACAAAAATGAGCAACCTGACTTCGGGCCAGGTGTACTGGAACGTGCTTGGCCGCGAACGCGCGGGCGGTTATCTCGGCGGCACAGTGCAGGTTATACCCCATGTTACAGAGGAAATAAAAAGGTTTATTTACGCCGGGGCAGAAAATAACCGCGTCGACGTGATCATCACCGAGATTGGCGGCACAACGGGCGATATCGAAAGCCAGCCGTTTTTGGAGGCGATTAGGCAGATTTCTCTTGAGAAAGGCCGCGAAAACTGCCTGTATATTCATGTAACGTTGATACCATACTTAAAATGCTCAGGCGAGCATAAGTCAAAGCCAACCCAGCATTCGGTTAAGGAACTTCGCTCCATGGGTATTTCCCCAAATGTTATAATCGCGCGGGCCGATGAACCGTTAAGCGGCGGCATAAAAGAGAAAATATCGCTCTTTTGCAACGTAAAGATCGATTGCGTAATAGAGAATATCTCTATTCAGTCTCTGTACGAAGCGCCGCTCATGCTCCATCAAAACGGCCTGGACAAAGTTGTTTGCCGGGAGCTGGCCCTTGACACCGCGGAGCCCGATTTAAGCGAATGGCGAAAAATGGTTCAAAAAATCGGGGAGAGAAAACAGGAAGTAAACATTTCGATAGTTGGAAAATATATTCAACTGCACGACGCGTATTTGTCCATCATCGAAAGCCTGAACCACGCCGGTTTTGAAGTTGGCGTAAGGGTAAACATTTCATGGGTTGACAGCGCCGAGGTAACCGCCGAAAGCGCGGTAGGGCTATTAGGCAAGACAGACGGCATGATCATTCCCGGCGGTTTTGGCGACAGGGGAATTGAGGGGAAAATCAACGCCTGCCGTTACGCGAGGGAAAACAACATACCGTACCTGGGTATCTGCCTTGGAATGCAGATTGCCGTGATTGAATTCGCGCGTAACGTCTGCGGCCTGGAGCGCGCGAATTCAAGCGAGTTTGACGAGACTTCGCCTCATCCGGTGATTGACCTAATGCCGGGCCAAACCGGAATGCTTGGCTCAGGCGGCACCATGCGTCTGGGCGCCTACCCCTGCAAAATCGCGAAAGGCACGCTGTTAAGCAGGCTTTACGGCGCGGATGAAATAAGCGAAAGGCACCGCCACCGCTTTGAATTTAACAATAACTACCTGGAAACCCTTACAAGCAAGGGTCTTGTCATCTCCGGCGCGTCTCCTGATGGCAGTCTTGTTGAGGCGATAGAGATGCCAAACCATCGTTTTTTTACCGCCGTTCAATTTCATCCTGAATTCAAGAGCCGTCCCAATAAACCGCACCCGCTTTTCCTGGGACTTGTAAAGGCGGCGTTTACCATGCGGGAGGAGCGCTAGAAACGCCGTATTGTTATTTATCGCGGATATGTGTATAATAATTTTCCATGGGAGAAACAGAAGTACCAGCCGGCGACAGCAAGGACAAATTGTCCAGTAATAAAGACAAAGAAGATATTCTTAGAGGTCTTGTAGGAATAACCGCCGATAATCCGATAGATCTCGAAGAGGCAAGAAAAGAACGGCTGGCCAGACAATGAAGGTTTTGAATGAAAGTTATAATTGATACAAATGTTATTATTGACATTCTGCAGCGCAGAGAACCTCATTTTCAAGAATCCTATAGAACTGTTTTGCTTGGGCTACAGGAAAAAGTGGAAACATTTTTGTGCGCCGCCGCCGTTTCCGACATACATTTCATAATCAGCCGAAGCATAAGCGATCCCAAAAAAGTACAGGATAAAATAAACGCCATTAATATCCTGATAAAACTCTGTGATACCAAATCAGAAGATGTAAATATGGCCATCTCCCTGAACATGGCCCGCTTTGAAGACGCGATGATTGCCGCGATAGCAAAACGGGAAGGGGCGGATTACATTGTAACCAGAAATGAAGAAGCTTTTACCGGCTCTCCTGTCCCTGCCATAAACCCCAGCCAGCTTCTTGACCAGTTTTAGAAAGCACGGTTTGTAAAATTCAAATCTCCGCGATAACCTCTATTTCAACCAGCGCGTTTCTGGGTAACTGTTTCACCGCCACAGTGGAACGGGCCGGCTTTCCTGTAAAATGCTTTTCATATTCCGCGTTAAAAGCGGCAAAATCATTCATATCGGCAAGGAAGCAAATGGTTTTTACGGTTTTTGTAATGGACGAGCCTGAGGCTTCCAACAACGCTTTCAGGTTTTTGCAAACCTGCTCGGTCTGCTCGGTAATTGCCGTGCCGGTTATTTCTCCGGTCTGCGGCGACAAGGGAATTTGTCCGGAAGTAAACACCAGGTTCCCTGTAATCATTGCCTGAGAATAAGGCCCGATTGCCGCCGGAGCGGCGTTTGTCTGCACTGGTTTCATGTTGTTCTCCTCTAACTTACTTTAACCCAAAATCAGGGAATTGTAAATTTGACGACCATGAAGCCAGCCGCGCCTACTCCCGCTTCCTGCTGTTCCTCCCAAGAGGCTACGACAGCGTTTCCAATGACCGCGACGCCCGTATAAACAAAACCTTCGCCAAGGGCGGAAAGGGAAAAGAATTCGCTCCCGCTTTCCTCTCCATAAGAAAAAAGCCCCCTGCCATCGGGAAGCATGACAAGAGCCAGGGGTTCAGGCGACATTTGGCAATATCCCGATAGCACCGTAGAATTTTCGCCTGTTGAGCCGGAACTTAGCCTGAAAATACGCCGCCCCTCAAAGTCAGGCGACACCGTTTTTAAAAGGCCCGTCGTTCCGGGAAAGGCTTCCAAAGCGCGCTCAAGCGCAATGGCCAGATTACCTGGGATATTTTCAGGAGCCTCGCCGCGGCCCGAATTCATCCATTCGCCAAGGGATATCCTTTTACCCTCAATATTGAGATCGGCGGTACGAAAATAAGCGGTCGCGGTTCTGGCCTGCCCTTTCTCCTTCATGCGGTAATACCAGAGACCGTCCGGCCCACGGCGCAGCAGCTCTGTTTCCCAGCCGCTGCCTGAGGGAAAAATTTCCAGAGCAGGAACGTAAGCGCCCAGAGGAACCGGACTGGAAAGATCCAAGGTATAAACCCGCGGGTCAGGGGCTGGCGCCGCAATTTCGCCAAAAAAATCATTCCTGTAAAGAAGAACCGCCGGCTTGTCTTCCCAGAAAAAAAACGATTCCGCCGTATATGGCTCCCATGAACCATCGACGGCAGAGCGATATAAGATCAATTCGCTGGTTTCAGATTGGGATAAGGCCCCGGACGGTACAATTATAAGAAAGCCGTCCATGTTCACCGCCATCACAAGGAAGCCGTTCCATATCGCCATCGCTGTAACGTACTTTGCGTGGGGCCACGGGACGTAAGGCGTTAAAGACGCGGCGTCCGCAGACTCAATTAAGCTTAAGTCCTCCTGCCCAAATTCAAACCAGATGGGGTTTTCTCCGGTTTTAAGCCGCGCCAAGGCAGGCCAGGGGTAGTTTGCGTATTCCTGCCACTCGTCCGCTGCTTCGGCATTGCTTTCATTACCAGGGCCTTTCCCTGAACAGGCAACTGTCAAAAAAGGGATCAACAACAATGGTAAAGCTTTTATCACAATGTATCTCACAAAGAACACCAAGACACAAAGAACGGTGCGTTATTACCTACTGCACATTCTCCAATATACTTTTTCATATAATGAAAATTAACATAAAAGTGTATGGCTTGCTAATTGCCTATAGCCCTTAGTGCCTTTGTGTCCTTTGTGTGCTAAGAACCCGAAGGGTAGCTTTTTTAGAGAATACGCTCTACGTTACCAGGGGCGGAAAATCCAGCCGGAAGTTGAGGCCTTCAAAATTCCCCCCGCGGAGACCCAGACACCCACAGCGTCCGTAACTTCCAGGGTGAGTTTGCCGCTCGCGGGCGTTTCCAGCGCGGGCGCAAAGGGAGAACTGCTTAACCAGCGGCCTGCCGGAAGGAGAATTTCGACCTCGGTAGATTTCATCGCTTTGATACGGCGGCGGTCAAAACCGGATTCGACCGTTTTTCTGCCGACATCCTTCCAGTCTACCACCCAGGGATCATGCCTGACAGCGTCGCCAATGTCATCGCCTTCCATGAGTTCCCTGAATCTGAGCCAGTCAAACAGCCAGGGGAACCTGTCGTTTTTGGCATTTTCAGCGCGGGATGAACCATCCTGCCTTCCCGCGCCAGCCAGTTCTTTCCAGAAAACAGCGTCTACCCCGCCCTCCCAGCTTAGGCACAGATCTCCTCCATAGGTATCCCAGGGAAATAGCGCGCCGGAGGGCCGCATAATACCGGGGCTTAAGCCCAATTCAGGCCAGAAAGGCCAGGCAAGTACCGGGGTAGTCCAAGTCTGAATCAAGTAAAGAGAGGGAAGGCCCGCGCCCTCTTTTCCTTCCCATTCATGCCAGGTTCCTTCCTCTCCTACCCATTCCATGCGCCAGCAAGCCTCTCCAAGAATATCGCTCCAATCGTCCGGCAGGGCCGGAAGAACCGGCTTATAAGAAGAACGAATCTGCTGTGCATCTTTGCAGCTTGCCAACAAAGTCGAAAAAGCCAGCAACAAAACCAAAAAACCGGCAAAAAACTTGTATTTCATACAACTATTACTGCACCAGGATGTGAAATACTTCGATTCCAGAACAAGTTCATTGCATATTTTTGAAAATTATTGCATAATTAAGCTAATGGCAGAAGAAGGCGACTATTTAAAAACCCTTGACGCGGCTCTAAAAGAGAGGGCTGAATGGCTTGAAAGGTCGGAGCTTCCAAAACTAAAGGAAGAACTCCGTATGTATCATACAGGGTTTGCTTCACTTTACAATTTGTATCTCAAAAAAGGGAGTATCCACGAAGATCCCTATAAGCAGGAAACCAAAATCGCGGAGCTGGAAGTGCCCAGTTCAGCCGGATTTTCTGACATGGAGAGAATGGAACAGTTGACCCAAAGACTTTCAAATTTCGACAATCAACTGGACTTCCTTGTAAATTTTTATCCCTTTAACCCCGATTACCTTAACCTGGACAGGATAAAGCGCATCCTCGGCCTGGTAAGATATATTGACTGGGTGAACCTGAGCCCTGATTCGCAGAATCCAATGACCAGGGCTGTGGCGGAAATGACCAACCAGGTAAAGATTGGCGCGGATCCCCTGACCATGAGCGTAATAAGCGAATCCCTTGTCCATCTTAATAGATCAAATACACCCATTATGGGTTACCTGAAAGTATTAACTGAGTATCGAAGGGAATTGTACAAGTTAGAGTTAAGGGATGTAACAGCCGGAATGTCCAAATCGGACATGGCGAACCTTGCCCATATCAAGAAAGCGTTTTTGCAGGCCAAGCAGGGAGTCCCATTTTATCCCGACCTCGTGGAAGAAGTCATCAAAGAAGATACCACCAGCGAAGGCCCTACCCTTAGGGATGATGTACTAAAAAAGCTAAGAGTCGCGGACAACAAACCCAAAGCGGTAAAAGTTCAGGTTTCTTTTAAGGGCATCCTGATAGAAGGCATTCAGACACTGGGCGGCACCGCGCAAACCTTTACCGATATAGCCGGCAAATTGGACGAGAACGAAGCCATCATGGAAGCCAAAAAGAAAAGCTTTATTCAAAAATTGAAGAAGCTTATGCAGCAGGTTTTGAACAAGGAACCGGAGCCGGTAATTTATGATGTAGAATATATGGATCCGGTTAAAGCCATAAAAGTACAGGACAGGATCAATTTTAGCGCTTTCCGAAGCGATTTGGATCGAAAGGTTCGCACTCTGGCTCCAATGGCGGCCAGGGGAAGCGCCTCGTCCAAACTTGAGAATATGCAGGAAGAACAGCTTATTGGTTTCCTTGAAAGAAACGTCAGGGAAATTCAGTCAATGCACAAGACTCTTACCGCCCTTGACGAGTTTTTCAAGACGGGAGTTGACAAGGAAGACCGGGACAAAATTAAGGGCATAAAACCGGAACTTGGAACCTTAAAAAACGCCATTCTTAGGGCCAATTCAAAACGCCATGAATACAGCGCTCAAAAGGAAGAAGAGGAACAACTTAAGCGCCTGGGAGCGAACTCAGGAGCTTAGCAAGAAGTCCTGTCATTCTTAATTTCAGGGGTAAAAAATGAAATTCTTTTATAAATTCACAATTGTTTTGTTTTGCCTCGCCTGCTTCAATGTCCTTGCCGAAGATTCCCAGGGCGAAAAAGAGCTGGAATACGCTGAAACTAGGCCGCGATCCTCTTCAAGGGACGAGCTTGTGGCGGTGTTCTCCAAAGCCGAACTGGAACTGGATTTCCGCAAATCTTATTTCGCAAGCGAAGCCCAGCTTTATACCGCCATTTACGAAGGGCTCTTTTCCTACCATCCTCTAACCATGGAACCGGTACTCGCGTCCGCAAGTAGTTATAGATTATCAGAAGACAAAAAGGAGTGGACTTTTACCATAAGGGAAAGCGCCAAATTCCAAAACGGCGATCCTGTCAGGGCCGAAGACTTCAGGGCAGCGTGGCTTTCCCTTCTGGAACCGGGCCGGGATTCGCCCTACTCTTCCCTTTTCGATATTATTAAAGGCGCCAGGGATTACAGGCTGGGAAAAATCGGGCCGGAAGCTGTTGGTATTTCCACCCCAAGCGCAAAAACCCTCGTGGTACAGCTTAATTCTCCCGCTTCATTTTTCCCCAGCATGCTCTGCCACCATTCTTTTAACCCCATACACCCCTCCATGCTGAAGGAAGAAAAATGGGTAAACGCGGTTTCCAACGGCCCTTTCCTCATAGAAGAAAATAACGAGAACAGGATCGTCTTCTCAAAAAATCCGAATTACTGGGATGCCAGCCGGGTCGCGCTCAAGAAAATTATCATTAAATACTCGGAAAACGGAGACGAAGCCGCGGCAATGTGGAATTCCGGGGACGGGCGCTGGATACAGGGGGACGTGAATTATGACGCCCTGACAGACCGCAGTGGTATCGAAGTGAACGCCATGTTCGCGACGTACTATTATTATATCCGTTCCGCCAGGGAACCCTGGAACGACTACCGCCTCAGGCGGGCGCTCTCGCTGGTATTGCCGTGGCAGGAAATCCGGCAGGGCCATTCCCTGCCCGCAAAGACCCTTATCCATCCGCTTTCGGATTACCCGCAAATCAACGGGCTTGATAAAGCCAACATCGAAGAGGCGTTGAGCCTCATGGCCGAGGCAAACCACGCGAAGGGAGCCGGACTGCCGGAACTGGTAATCCGCATTACCCCGTCTGCGGAGGCCGAACGCATCGCCCAGCTGATGGCCATGGCGTGGCATGAAATTTTAAACATCCGCGTAAAAATCGACGTAGTACCGTTCAGGCAGTATTACCAGGCCGTAAAACGAAACGATTACGACGTGGGATACACAACCTGGATTGGGGATTTTCCCGATCCATACACTTTTTTACAGATGTGGTGCAGGGATTCCAACCTGAACGACGCCCTGCATAACGATAACGACTACGAAGCGCTGATAGAAAGATCCATGAACGAGGAAGGGAGAAAGCGCTGGGAAACCCTGGCGGAAGCCGAAGCCCTGCTTTTGGCAAGAGGAAACGTCCTGCCAATTTCGTATAGTCCCGCGGTAAATGTTATTGACTCCAACGAAATCGACGGCTGGTATCCAAACGCCCTGGACATCCATCCTTTTAAGTATATGTCGATCAAAGCCCGCAGTCCGCTTCCAAACGTGGTAATGGCGCATTAAGGCAACAGCATTTGCCCTGTTACATGCTGTTGTTAATAGTTGCCCCTTAGGGCGGCGGCGTATTCGGCCTCGTAGCGCTTAAGCTGAAGGTTGTCCGGCGCGAGGGCAAGGGCCTGTCTTAGATATGAAATAGCCCGCCTCTCGTCATTTCTGCGCAGGTAGAGCTCGAACAACGCGATAAGGGAATTTAAATTGCGGGAATCTTCAAAAAGGCTGGAGCGGAGATCGTTCATCTGCAATTCCTCGTTTACCCTGGTCTGACTGCGGAGGTAATAATACCTGCTTTTAAGCGCTCCGCCTGACACGCTTCCAATCCTGCTTTCAATCATCGCGGACGCCTCGTCCTTTCTGCCCATGTCGATTAACGCTGAAATATAGGCGATTATTCCCTCGTCGTTTGAACGATCCCGCTGGTAAAGTTCCCGCGCAAAGGAAAGCGCGGCGGCGGCGTTTCCCTGTTCTTTCTCTACAGTGTACGCCGCCAGAAGATCCTGGGTTGAGCGGCGTTCTTCCAGGAGACGGGCAAGGTAGAGCCTTGCGTCCACCCAGGCCTCCTGCCGTATCGCGTCCCACAACGCAAGGCTTACCGCTTCAAGAGAAGGATTTGGAACATCCATCAGCCTAATCAGCAAACCCCTTCCTTCAATTTGATCCTGCGGGCGGTTTGATTCCATCAAAAGCCTGGCCGCGTATACCGCCGCTTCATTGTAATAGTCATCCTCCGGAGAGGAGCTTCTGATTATGGCTCTCAGGTAATTCAACGCCCCTTCCCTGTTGTTGTAAGCTTCAGCCTGAACCCTGGCGCGGAGAAAAAGGGCAAACCGGTTGTTTGGGTTTATCCCCGCGTATAAATCCAGAGGCGCCTGGGCCTGAAGGAGCTGTCCCTGCTCTACAAGGCTAT
>Ga0268262_10002418_pt1 | contig 21625 bp, 21 predicted proteins | sample TergutNc150P3_FD_190354 | JGI IMG/M metagenome (GOLD analysis project Ga0268262, IMG submission 190354) | Nasutitermes corniger P3 segment gut microbial community from laboratory colony in Florida, USA - Nc150 P3 (SPAdes) (version 2) | ecosystem: Host-associated > Arthropoda: Insects >... | reverse complement strand
AAAGACCTGGAAAAAGCCTGCGCCCAGGGGCTGTTCCGGCAGGATCTGTACTTCAGGCTGAATGTCATCCCGATTCATGTTCCCCCGCTTCGGGACAGGAAAGAGGATATTACCATTTTGCTTTATCATTTTCTGAAAGAGCAGGGGATTGAAAAACTGCGGCTGGAAGACGACGCGATGGAATTGCTGCTTTCGTACGATTGGCCCGGAAATGTCCGGGAACTGAAAAATCTCGCGGAACGCATAGCGGTAATGCATACAGGCGACAGTATAAACGGACAGGACATGTCCGGACTCCTGCGCATGGGGGCGGGAAGCGGAAACACGGCATCTGAAACCCCCGCGCTTGTAAAATCGTTTATGGAACAGAATTTCAGCGATGCCAAAGAATCATTTGAAAGATACTATTTGGAGTTCCAATTTTCCAGGAACAATGGTATAATTTCAAGGACTGCGGAGGCTATCGGCATCTATCCGAGCAATCTGCACGCAAAGCTGAAGAAATACGGTATTGCGTCACACATTACAAAGGAAGAGCAATGAAGGAACTAACCAAACGCCAGAAAGATGTTTTGTCATTCATCGCAAATCATATTAACAAACACTCATACCCCCCGACTATCCGCGAAGTTGCCGAACATTTTTCGATCTCCGTAAAAGGCGCCTACGACCATGTTGCGGCGCTGAAGCGGAAAAATTGCCTGAAGCAGGACGGGAACCGCTCGCGCACAATGGTATTGACCGAGGCTATAGAAGATGATAATTCAAAGCTTTTTATGAAGATCCCTGTTGTAGGGACAGTCGCTGCCGGCATCCCAATTCTTTCTGAGGAGAACTGGGAAGATACCCTGATGCTGCATAAGTCCTCGCTGAAAAAGAACAGGGTGTACTTCGCCGTAAAAGTACGCGGGGATTCAATGCAAAACGCCGGAATCATGGACGGCGACATGGCGGTTATAGAAAAGCAAAGCGTTGTAAGAAACGGCGAAATCGCGGTAGCGGTAGTTGACGACGCGGTGACATTAAAGCGCTTCTTTAAGGAAAACTCCCGTATCAGGCTGCAAGCGGAAAATCCGGATTATAAGCCTATTTACTGTCAGGATGTGCGGATACTGGGGCGGCTTGCCCAGATAATCCGTGATTATTAAGATGCCCTCGCCCAAATCTGCCGCCGTCTGCGGTGGCGTTTATATCTTCCTCGGTCCTGAAATCGGAAAAAAGCAGGACGAGATAGGGCAAATCAAAAAAAAGCTCTCAGAGATCGGCACCGCCAACGGTGCCGCGGGGGCTTATGAGGAAACTGTCTTCTATGCCGGTGAAACGCCGATAACAAATATTGTTGACACAATTCAGAACCACAGCCTGTTTGCCCAATCGCGCCTGTTTATAATTAAAAACGCCGAACAGATAAAAAAGAAAGACGAGACAGACGCTGTCGCTTCATGCATGAAAGAACTGGAAGCGGGTTCCGGCGCATCGCATAGCGATGCGATGATACTTGTTTCCGATGAATTTAAAATTTCTGCGGGCCTGGAAAACGCCTGCCCCAAGGAGAACCGCAGGATTTTTTATGAGATGTTTGAAAGGGAGAAAAGCGCGTGGGTGCGCTCTTTTTTCCAGCGCGCGGGCCTCGGTATTGATCCTTCGGGCGTTGACGCAATCCTGGAACTGGTGGAAAACAATACCGACGCTATGCAGCGCGAATGTTCAAGGCTTGTGTTTTTCCTGCCCAAAGACCGCCCGGCCGGTGCGCAGGACATAGAACAATGGCTTTCCCACAGCCGGGAGGAATCGGCTTTTACCCTGTTTGCCCGGATTGCCTCGGGCGACAGTCCAAAGGCGATAGAATCGCTCCACACCCTGCTCGCCGCAAAGGAAAGCCCCGTTGGCATTCTCGCCGGCCTTGCCTGGTCTTTCAGGAAACTCCGCGACTACCTTGCCCTGTCAGAAAACGGCGATCCGGATAATTTTGAACTGAAGAAAATAGGCCTTTCCACAGTGACAAAGAACAATTACGTTGCCGCCGCCCGCCGCTACAGCGCGAGGGATGTTGAAAACTGCCTTGCCGTTACCGCCGAATACGACATACTCACCCGTGCGTCCGGCCCGGCCCTGGAAGAAACGTTGATGGATGTTTATATTTTAAAAATTATGAACCCAGTCGCTCCCTGAGCTTGTCGAAGGGGGCGAAGGAAGCTATGATAGCGGCTCCACTGTCAGTTTGTTTTTGTCTTTATCAAGACGTATGCGTACCCTCTTCAGCGGCTCATCCACAAAAAGCGCGACCTGGCATATTTCTATCAGAGTTCCGGCTGTAATTTCACCTGATACTTCCACAAAGGCCTTTTCGTCAATATTTATATTCCCAATAATTTTGGTTAACCGCTCCGTTACAGTCTTCCGCTCGTCTTCCAGTTTTTTTAGCAGGGCTTTAATTTTGGCAAGCACTTCTTCATCAGTAACAGTTTCATCCATCATCTCGCGCAGTTTCCTTAGCTTGGCCGCGATGACGTGAAGCTGGCTGTTACAGTTTTCCTTTTCCTGCTGGGCGGCAAAATCAACCCCGCAATGGATACTGGTCGCCGGACTTCCTTTCTTGCCTATGCCTCCGGCCCGCAGGCCGTGAACCGCGTAAATATTTCCGCCGACAATTTTCCCTTTTTCTCCCATTTCAACGGTGTTAAGGGCAAAAACATCGGAATGGAGGATTTCCAAATCGACCAGAACGGAATTTCGCGCGGCCACCCGGCACTTTTCAATAAATTTTGTCCTTATGCTTCCGCCGGATTTTATCAGGGCGGCGCCCTTGCCGACTATTCCGCCGGAAACAATAATATCGCCCTTGGTTACAACTCTGGTAAGGTCCAGGGTTTGTTTTATGGACAGCGAGCCTCCGGCGAATATTTTGAAACCGTCCGATACCGGCCCGTTTATAAATACGTCTCCGGGGAAAACGATATTCCCCGTACTGTAGTCCACCGCACCTTTGATAACCAGGGTATCTTGGACATTAAGAACGGTTTTATTCTCGATAATGAGCTGTCCGTGGATAGCCGCGACTATATTGTTTCCCTCAATACGGGTATTGTTTCCGCTTGTTACCCCCACGGGGCTTATGCTCCCATAAGGCAGGGGCGTCCCCCGGACAGTCATCCCTTCCTTGCCGGGTTTAAGGGGCTTAAGAGTCGCGAGTACCTGCCCCTTTTTTACAATGGTGAACGGCGAAATATCCCTGTAATCGATTTTACCCTTATGGTCGGTTTTTCGTTCCGGTTTTATATCAAATATGTGGTTTAACTCATAATACTCGGCAACTTCAACTTCGGCGGGTTCGCCGGACGCAATCAAAACATCCCTTACCTGGCGGCGGCTCGCGTTACATTCCTCCAAAGACTGCTCAATGGCTTCCCAGTTGACGCCGTAAACCAAATTGACGCTTTCCAGGATTTCCGTGACTATTTTGATATTCAGGGGCGTACCGTTCATGAGCGGGGGAAGAAAATCAGCATGAACTTCAAGGTCGTTATCGGAAAATAAAAAAGATATGTTTCCGTCATTCAGACTGCCGTATGTGACCATTTGGCGATTTGACTGGTTTTTGACCGAATCCTTTCTTACTTCCATTAATCAGTAATCTCCATTTCTATTATCGACATTATATACTGTAAATCTTATATTGTGGAAGATAATCATTACCTTATCATCCTGAAAATTTGAGATTATTTGCGGTTTTTAATATACTAATAACAGGAGTGCCAATGCTTATAGGGCTTACCGGAAAATATTGCGCAGGAAAGAACCATGTAGCGGCTATTTTGGAAAAACGCGGGCTTCCGGTCCTGGATGTGGACAAGCTGGGACATGCGGCCCTTGAAAATAAAAAGGACGAAGTTTTTTCCCGTTTTGGAAATGATGTAAGAAACCCGGACGGCTCGGTTAACCGGCGGCTGTTGGGGGAAAAGGTCTTTGGAAAAAAAACTGAGATTACCGCGCTGGAAGCGATTGTCCATCCGCAGACCGACCGCATGTTACTGGAGTGGATTAGTTCGCAAAACGGCAAAACCTGCGTTATCAACGCGGCATTACTGCATAGATCGGCGGTTTTTGGGCAGATTGACCGCGTATTATTGGTTGCCGCCCCGTTCCTTGTCAGGCTGTTACGGGCAAAGCGCAGGGATAGGCTCTCCTGGGCTTCAATTTTCAGGAGATTAATGAGCCAGAAGCGTTTTACCATTCAATATTTAACCGGAAATGCCGATATTTACATAGTGGAAAACCCCTGGACAGGAGGGTTTTTTCCGGGTTCCGCCAACAAAGAAACAAAACTGGAACAGCGGATCAACGAGTTCCTGTCAGGATTAGAATTATAATAAAATCAGGGAGGTTAAAAAATGGAAGAGAAAAAACAGGAAAAGAAAAAACTGTTACTTGTCGCGGTTTCGGTAGGCGTAGTCCTGCTTATCATATTCATTATCCCGTTACTGATAATCAGCCCGGGAAGAGATTTTGGATCGTCATCGCAGGAACAAAGCATGATGATTGAACCTCCTAATCTGACACAAAGATGGGAGAGCGTCAGGGAACCGGAGCCTGTTATTACCGAAACTGATGAAATTGCCGCCGCTTCCGCGATTCCCTCAAATCCCTCAAGAGCTGCGTCTAATGTAACAACAATAACCGTACCGGCGCCCCATTCGGTTGCGGTTCCTGACGCCGTGGTAAGCCCTGCGCGGCAAGCGTCCAGAGCCAATCCGGTACAAGCTGCCGAACTTCCCAAAGAGACTCAAGTCTCGGCAAAACCTGCTGCTGTCAAACCGGCTGCCGCAAAACCTGCCACCGAGCCGGCTGTTACCGCAGCGAAAACGGCCAAAACCTACGATCATTCCAGCTTTTGGATACAGACCGGCGCGTTTTCCACAATTAAATATGCGGAAGGCGCGAAGGATTATCTGGCGGAAAGGGGTATCTCGTCAATTATTGAAGATCCCGTGATTAACGGCAAAACATGGTATCGCGTGCGTGTCGGACCGTATACAACCAGAGACGAGGCAAACTACTGGCTTGCCCTGGTAAAATCAATCGATGGTTTTTCCGCGAGCCAGGTATGGGAAACCGCCGCCAGGTAAGGTAAGAGGGCGTTCTGTAATAATACAGGATGCCGTTTTTTATGGAAGAAATTAACATCCGCCGGGCGGTATTATCCGACCTTCCTTATTTTTATGAAATTTGCTTAAAAACAGGAGACGAAGGCAAAGACGCTTCCGCGCTTTTTTTTGATCAATATCTGTTGGGCCATTATTATGCCGCGCCGTATCTTGTTTATCAATCCGGAATCTGTTTTGCCGCCGAATATGAATATCGTCCGCAGGGTTATATCGTAGCGGTTCCGGATACCGCTTCCTTTAAACAATGGATGGAGGAACAGTGGCTAGTCCCCCTTAGAAAACGTTATCAACAGCCTTTCCCTCCGGCCCGCTCAAAAAAAGAAAAAGAGATTATTGAACTTATACATGGCAGAAAATTCCCGGTAGATATTGCCGAACAACCCTGGCTTACAAATTATCCCGCGCATCTTCATATTGATCTTCTTCCCGGCCTCCAGGGAAAAGGCCAGGGGCGTGTACTAATAGATACCCTTTTCGATGAATTGGCGCAGAGAGGGACACCCGGCCTGCACCTTGGAGTCGGTTCATCAAATCAGGGCGCGATTGCGTTTTATAAAAAAATGGGCTTTACCGTATTAAAAGAGCATGACTGGGGCCTTACAATGGGCGCAAAGGTTGCACGGCGTTAAGCCGTGTATATACAGTGTTAACCCAGATATTTCCGCAGTGTTTCAATTACTTCGGTAAGGACAAGCGGTTTGCCGATATGGTCGTCCATACCGGCGAGAATACATTTTTCGACATCCTCGCGGAAAACATTGGCCGTCATGGCAACAATTGGCACTCTTTTTAACTGTATTTGGGACAGTTCAGATTTTTCCTGCTCGTACTCCCTGATGAGCCTGGTTGCCTCGTATCCGTCCATGTTAGGCATCTGTATGTCCATAAAGATCATGTTATAGGCATCCGGCGTTCTGCGGTACATATCAAAGGCGGTTTTTCCGTCTTCCGCGCAGTCTATAGCAAGTTCTGTCGGTTCCAGCAGAGTAAGTACGATTTCGCGGTTTATATCAACATCTTCCACAAGGAGTACGCGCCGGCCCCTGAATTCGCCTCTCTCGTTTATGACGTTTTTTTCTTCCTTTTTGATATTTTCAAGCCCAAGATAATCGTTAATACAATCGGAAATTAACGATGGGAACAGCGGTTTTGAGAGAAAACGTTTAATACCGGCTGCTTTTGCTTCGGCTTCCAGACTGTTCCATTCGGCGGAAGACATCATAAATATTACCGAATCATCACGGCCATTCTTGTTTATTAACTGCGACAGTTCAAAGGTGTCCAAATCGGGCATTTTCCAGTCAATGAAGCAAATATTGTAATTTCCGTTTTTCCTGATCATTTCCAGCGCTTCTTCGCCGGAGCCTGCGACATCGCAATGGAAGTTCAGGCGCTGGGCGACTTCCACAAAATATTCGCGTATTTCCGGCATATCATCGACCGCAAGGACGCGCATATTTGACATATTGACTCCGCGGCCCGGAATATGCCGTTCGTCAGAGAACGTTTTTTCCAGTCTTACGGTAAAGATAAACGCGGCGCCTCTGCCGAGTTCCGACTCTATCCAGATTTGCCCGTCCATCATCTCTACTATCCGTTTGGAAATTGCCAGCCCCAGCCCCGTGCCTCCGAATTTGCGCGTAGTGCCGCCTTCCGCCTGCTGGAACATGTTGAATAACCGCTGTTGCTGTTCCTTGCTGATTCCTATACCCGAATCGCGTACTTCAATACGCAATGTTACGATGGCGTCTTTTTCTTCCACGAACAACGCGTCCAGGGTTATTCTGCCGTCTTCCGGCGTAAATTTTACCGCGTTGCTCAAAAGATTGGTAATTACCTGCGCCAGACGCTGATCGTCGCCAATAACGGTTCCGGGGATATTCCGGTCAATGCGTACCAGGAATTTCTGCTTTTTTTCATCCATCCTGAAAGTAATAACATCGGATACCCTTTTGAGCATTCTTTCAAAGTTGAATTCCACAAAAGACAATTCAAATTTTCCGGCTTCTATTTTTGACATATCAAGAATATCATTGATTATGCCCAGAAGGTGGCTGGACGCGTCTTCTATCTTGCCGAAGGCGTAATCTTTTCGGTCTATGTTGAAGGAATTTTTTCCGATGTTTGTCATTCCGATTATCGCGTTCATGGGCGTCCGTATTTCGTGACTCATGTTTGAAAGGAATTCGCTTTTGGCACGGCTTGCCGCCTGCGCTTCTTCCATTGCCAGCATCATTTTTTTTTCTGTTTCACTTACATCGGTCAGGTCGACAAAGTAGCCCACTATCGCAAAAGTGTCCTCATAGGGGATGCGTTTGAAATCAACGTCAAGAACTCTCATGCCGCCCAGAAGATAAAGATCCGTCTCAAAGTGCACCTCTCCTTCCGTCACGGCGGTTTTCAGCCTATCGGCAAGAGGTATGGTTTTTGTCCCGTTTGACTGGAAGGCCGGAAGCGCCAGGCTCATCTGCTCAAAGAACTCAGCGGCCAGATCATCCTTTGACGCAAAGCCCAGATAATGCAAAGCCGCCGGATTGCAGTCGGTCACCCGGAAATGATCGTCAAAAAGAATATTAATATGGGGATTGCTGTCAAACATCGCCTTTGTAGTACGCTGTGCCATTTCCAGACCCCGCGCCGCAGAGTCAGCGTTCAGGCGGTTCGTAAGGTACATAATGGCAAGGATAACAACCTGAAACGCGTCAAAGGCGATAATAATACCGGGCGAGGTATGCATAAGGAGCAGGATTACCATTGTACCCCATACGGCAAGCGCTCCGATAATGCAGATTACATTGACAAGCCGGGCGTCAAGCGAAAACTTGTGAGAAAAGACATGCTGATGGAAGAGGTCGGTGTCCTTATGTTTCATAAGTAACTCTTATTAATTATAATAAATTACAAAAGAAGAGAGAAGAGCGACGGGCGTAAAAAAAGAGTAAAGGGAGAATCGAAGGTTCCCCCTTTACTCCCCAAAAATATGGGCGATACAAGACTTGAACTTGTGACCCCCAGCGTGTCGAGCTGGTGCTCTAACCAACTGAGCTAACCGCCCCCTTGTGTCCCTTATGTCGTAGCAGATATATTTTTTAAACCCCAAGGGGGGGGTTATTTTGCTTTTTCGCGGATGGCTACGTTTACCTCTATCCTTCCGCCGTCGCCCAGATCAAGAGGTATAACCAGGGCTTCCAGATCAAATTTAGTGGAAATTTCCATATTTTCACCGGTAAACAGGGCTGGCGGAGTCAGGTCGAATTTGAAATTCAAATCATGGAGCTTGGTAACCGCCTGCGCGGTTATCATATTTGCAAGTTCCTGAATCGTGGCTTTGGGCATCTCGTCAAAAACGGGGAATACTTCCCCTCCGTTCATCGCTCCCGCCACTGCCAGAGCGGTTTCTTTAGTCATGTCAAACAGGACACGGCCTTCCACATCCCCGGCAAGCCCCACCAGTACGGCGACGCCCTTAATGGCCGGCGTGGTAGGCTTCAGAAAAATTTCACTGCGGTTAATGGCCACTTTGGCGTTCAGAACTTCTTCAAGAACGTTATAGGCGGCATCAACAAAAGGTTTGATATACTCAACTCTCATAACAACACTCCTTCCTTCTTAATGTTAAGCGCTATGCATAAACATCGAAACCGGCTCTTTGCTCAGGGAATTCCAGTCAGCTCCGGGGATTTCCTCGTTTTTCCCAAGAATTGCCAGACCCTGGTTTTTTACTTTTTCGGCGAAACTCTCAAGCACCTTGTTCTGCTCCTGTTCCGTAAGATATGACAGCACATCACGGGCAAGAATAATATCAAGCTTAGGATGGGAGTTTTCATTCAGCACGTCATGGTACTCGAAAACTATAGCATCCTTAATCGCCGGGATAAAAGTATACCCGTTATTACCCTTCACAATATAATCATGGCAATAATCAGGAATCTCTTCCTGCGTATAAACCATGTTCGGCGCCTGGCTGATAGCCATTACATCATGGTCATTTGCCCAGATTTTAATCTGCTTGTCCGGATACTTCGCTTTAAGTATACACGCAAATGAAAAAGTTTCATAGCCTTTTCCGCAGCCAATATTCCAAACCTGGATAGTATTCGCCTCAACCTTGGGAAGGAGTGCGCTGACCGCCTGGGCATAATCGCTGTCCCAGAAAGTTTCGTTGCACGGAGACGCAAAGGTGCTGAGGTACTCATCGGCATCGGAAGCGGTCTTAAGCTGGAGATCGTTTTTATCCCGCCCAATGCTCCATTCGGTAAAGCGCTTGCGCACCCAGATCTCGTTTACATGGGTCGTAGAGAAACGCCTCAGGGCGAACAGGCCTTCCTTTATAAAGTTAATCGCCGCATCGGTGGCGGACGGCTCCCCGGCGGCGGCAGGTTTAGCCATATAAGGACCTTCGGTCACCTGTGCCCGCGGCTCCGTGCTATCCGTCTTTTCCTTCTGGCCGAAAATACGTACCACATCAAGGATTATGTACAGTTCTCCCTCTTTTTCAACCACGCCGGAAATAAACTTGATGTTAATGTCGCCAAAAATCGGATGCGGCGGCTGGATATTCTCATGGTTAATTCCAACCACCTTGTCGATTCTGTCAACAATGGTTCCGTAGACCTGCTCGTGGATCTTGAGGATCAGCATGTTCTCCTGTCCGTCGGTCTTTTTATCCTGCGGAAGATGGAAGAACTGCCTGAGGTCAATAATCGGAATGATGTCACCGCGCATGTTGTATACGCCCCGTACAAACGAGGCGGCGTTCGGCACAAATGTAAATTTGTCGGCTTTGGCGATTTCCTTGACGTTCATTATGTCAACGCCATAGGCTTTTCCCGCAAGGGAAAAGGTGATCATCTTGAAATCGACTGTATCGATCCGTTCTTTCTGCTCTTGCAGATCGGCGTTTAACTGTACAAGATCTTTTATTTCTGCTGCCATATACCTACCTACCGTATTGAAGCTTCGCGGATTTGACGCTGCTCCATTTCTTTTTTCAACCCCAATTCCAGAAGTTGGCTGACATCAATTATGAGTGAAACCGAACCGTCTCCCAATATTGAAGCTCCGGCAATTCCGGGTGAATTGGTAAATTGATCCCTTAAGGGCTTGATAACCACATCTTCCTCGCCAATCAGGCTGTCCACCATAAAGCCCATTTTCTTTTCAGCCGTGCCGACAATGACGATGAAGTTGTAATCCTGCTTTTCATCGGTTCTGATACCGAAAAGCCGGTTGAGGCGGAGCAGGGAAATAACGTCACTGCGAAGGTTGAAAACTTCGTAATTGTCGATCTTTTTGATTTCCGACGGCTTTACCCGAAGACTTTCGATAACGCTGGTAATGGGGATTGAATAGATTTCTGTACCCACACGTACCAACAGTCCCTGGATAATCGCAAGGGTAAGGGGCAGTTTGATGGTGAATTTTGTGCCCTTGCCGTGTTCGGAAGTGACGGTGACCGTACCGTTGAGCTTGTCGATCGACTTGCGCACAACGTCAAGGCCTACGCCGCGGCCTGAAATGGCTGTAATCTCCTTGGAGGTAGAGAAGCCGGGTTCGAAAATCAGGTTATAGGCTTCCGGTTCAGTAAGCAGTTTGTTGGGGCTGATAATGCCCTTTTCTATGGCTTTAGCCTTGACCGCCTCTACGTCAATACCCCCGCCGTCATCGGCAATATCAATGACGATCATGTTGCCTTCGTTGGTGGCTTTCAGAAGCACCCTGCCTTCTTCGGGTTTGCCGGCCGCTCTGCGCTCTTCTGCCGATTCAATGCCGTGGTCAATGGAGTTCCTAACCGAGTGCATGATCGGGTCAAGAAGATCCTCAATGACCGACTTGTCCAGTTCAGTGTCTTCACCTTCAATAACCAGGTTGATTTTCTTATTAAGCTGTTTGGAAAGATCGCGAACAAGCCGGGGGAAACGGCTGAAGATCTGGCTGATCGGCACCATGCGGATTCGCATGACCCCTTCCTGCAATTCCCCGGTAATCCGTCCAAGGTTCTGCGCCGTGGAACGGAATTTTCCCATATTGTTTTTAAAAGAAACCTCAAAGCCGTCAAAGAGTGAGAAAATGTCTCCGTATTGTTCGTTGATTTCTTTTCGGACATCCTTGACGGACTTACCATCCTGAATATTCCCAAGGTAATCGGGAAGGCTGTCAAAAAGCGTTTTGATTCTTTCCCGGTACTGGTTTTCAATCTCGCGCAGTTGTATGGCCATGGTGTTGAACTGGCCGCTGATCTGGTTAAAAGTCGCCTTGGTGATGACCGTTTCAGAGACCAGGTTAAGAAGGTCGTCTATGCGCTTGGAATCCACACGGAGAATGGAACCGGCTTCTTTTCCCGCTTTCTTGGCATCTTCAGACGCGCCGCTTGCTTTGGCGGCATCGGGTTTGGCGGCAGGGGCCGGGGCTGCAGCCGCAGGGGCAGCAACAGGGGCCGGGGCTGCGGCTTTTGCCGGCGCCGGGGCTGCGGCAGGTTTTGCCGGTGCAGCAGCCGCTGCTGGCGACAGGTTCGCAATATCGGTGACAGTCGCGTCAAGTGACACATCCGGCAGTATCACGGCTTTTTTAAGATCTTCGGGTTTCTCGTTGGTGGCCAGATAATAATTAACAGTCGGGAAGAAATTGTCTTCGTACAACTGATCAAAGTCAGGCACTGTTTTGAGTATGGAACCTTTGGCTTTTAATACGGCGTATATCTGGATGCCGCCGACGGTATTCATCAAACTGTTTTCATCAAACTTGACATTTACGCAGTAGATAGGCAGACCGCCATCAACAGCCTCTTTAAGCTCCTTGATTTCAGCATCGGTAAGCCCGGCGGGAGCACCGGCAGCCTGGGCCGTCGGTTGCGGAGGCGGAGGCGGCGGCGGAGGAGGAGCGGCAGCAGGGGTTGCCGCTGCAGGCTTGGCTGCTTTTGCGCCTCCTTTTTTACGGGTTGAACCTTCAGGCAGTAACTTGGAAAGACGGCCTTCGATTTGCGAAATGTCTTCTTTGTACTCTGCCCCATTCATCCTCTGTTCCAGCATCGCTTTGATTACGTCGATAGCGGAAAGCAGGGTGTCTGTCACATCCTCGCTGATTGCCAACTGATCCGACCGAATCGCGTCAAGTACGTCTTCCACAAGGTGGGTAAAGTGGGACAGTTCCATCATTTCCACAGTCGCGGATCCGCCTTTTAAGGTATGAGCCGCCCGGAAAATTTCGTCCACAGCGTCTTTATTGGCGCCTTCGCTTTCAAGGACCAGAATGTTCTGTTCCAGCGTGTCAACCTGCATTTGGGCTTCGCTGAAAAAGTCCTTGAGTAATTCCTCATTATTAGGATCAAGATAGTCACTCATATATAGTAAATATCTACCAGATTTAGATATTAGTCAATAGACTAAATGAGAAAAAAGACAATTAGGAGCATGGTTTTTGACAAGCCATCCGCAGGGTGCCAAATAATATGTTTCCGGGGCTTAAGTTTAAGGTAGATTAGTCAAAAAGTGAGTTTTTGAAAATTTTTCATTTATCAAGCGGGTTTTTTAGGGTATAATAGAGTTCGGGGGTACAATTATGCCAGATCTGTTAAATCACCGAAAATCTTCAATTATTTTGCGGATTATGAAGGGATGTCGGCCGGCGGCCTCCTGCTTGGTAAGAATACGCCAGACCGAACACGAATTCCTGTTCGGAGCGGGCGGTTTTGACGCGGTGGCGTTGATGGGCGACATGCCCGGTACTGCACCTGCGGCAGCACCACAGGCGGCGCCGCAGGCGGGGCGCAAAGCTTTTTTGCAGGAGAGGCTGGACCGGCTCTTTTCGGTAATGAACTATGCCACTCTGCCGTTTTACCTGGGGCGTTATGAGCCTTCCGAGGGCAGTCCGGACGAGGCGCGTACTATGGGAGCAGCCGAATATTTTTGTTCAAGGGGCGTAAAAGTGAAGGGGCATCCCCTGGTATGGCATACGGTTTGCGCTGAATGGCTTATGCGGTACTCCAACAGGGAAATTCTTGAAAAACTCCGTTACCGCATAGACCGGGAAATGACCCATTTTAAGGGGCTTATAGACATCTGGGACGTGATCAACGAGGTGGTGATCATGCCTGTTTTTGACAAATACGACAATGCTGTTACCCGCGTGTGCAAAGAGCTGGGCAGGGTGTCCATGGCCAGGGAAGTTTTTACTACAGCCCGCGCATCCAATCCATCCGCGATGCTTCTATTGAATGATTTTGACCTTTCCGACAAGTATGTAATCCTGATTGACGGGTGCCTTCAGGCGGGCATACCCATTGACGTGATCGGAATACAGTCCCACCAACACCAGGGGTACTGGGGGGCGGAAAAAACGCGGGAGATTCTTGAGCGTTATTCGCAATTCGGCCTGCCCATACATTTTACCGAGAATACCATTATATCGGGCGACATTATGCCCGGCCACATTGTTGACCTTAACGACTGGCAGGTGGACACCTGGCCCAGCACGCCCGAAGGCGAGGAACGCCAGGCGCGGGAAACCGTAGAGATGTACTCCATCCTTTTTGCCCATCCTTTGGTCGAAGCGGTAACCGCATGGAGCACCGTGGACGGAGGCTGGCTTAAAGCCCCCGGCGGCCTTCTCCATCAGGACAACAGCGTCAAGCCCGTTTTTACCGAACTGGAAAAGAAGATCAAGGGTGAATGGATGACAAAAGCCGACCTGTCAAGCAACGCCTCCGGGGAACTTTCCTTTGAAGGTTTCCGGGGCAGCTACGAGCTGGAATGTGAAGGCAAGAAAGCCGCGTTTACCCTGGACAAGAAGGGCGGGACTGTAACGGTGGATTTGTAAAACGGGGCGGAAACCCAATTATGTCCGCTTTCCAGCCGGTATCGGAACCTCTTGTTTTTATCTTGTGGCTTCTTTAAGAATACCGGGATTATTGAGGGCGTATGTAAGGACATCGGCCATAATACCGGTGTAACCATCGCCCATTGTTTTGTAGCTTTCTAAAATGTCCGGGGCTATGCGGATCGTTATTGACTGCTTCTTTTTGCGCCGGTTGCGTTCTGCCGCCAAGTGTGCGAATTCTTTTAAGGCTTCCGGGCTGGATCGGGGGGCATCCTCCGTATAATTTATAGGCCGCCGGGCAGCTTGCTTTAACCGCTTAATAACTTCTTTAGGTGGCTTTTCCCCAACCCTTACCGTTGATTTGGTAATACCCATTATAGCTTCTCCTCTCTGATTTATCAGCCGGACGCGCCGTAATAATCCGTTTATCTGTTCCGCGTTCCGTGTAGACAACAAAATAAACCGATCCAACTTTACCAATAGTCTGCCATCGTTCCTCTTTTGAGGTGTTGTTTTCACTTCGATCAAAGCGTTCAATTCTTTCAGGATCGGTAAAAATATACTGGGCATCTTCAAAGCCTACACCATGCTCTTGTTTATTAAGTATGTTTTTTGCCTCGTCCTATTCTATACCGATCAACATCATAGTTATGGTGTAGTACATTATGCAATACTTGTCAAGATGGTTATTTAGTTTTTATTGGCTGTTGTAAAAAAACAAAAAAGCGAGAAAGGACTCCTGTCGACTAAAGCCAAAAAAATCAGCGGCCGACGGGAGTCGAACCCGTCTTTTAAGAATTTGCCGCTTGTAACTCCTTATCTGATATAGAGTTACAAAACACTAAAATTCAAGGTCTAAATAAGGTCTATTCCTTATCTTTCATAACGGATTGAACCTGCCCTGACAGGGTATACTTAATCTAGCAGGTGATTGGTCAATTGTCAAGGAAAAACAAACGCAGGACTTTAAGTCACTGATAATAAATCAAAATGATTTATTGACTCTGCCGTTGGAAGGGTGTATATTTATTAATGACAGGACCCCCCCCGCACCTCCTAACAGTGTGTCCCATGGGGGCGTTTTTATATATAGATAGGGAGCATTTATGGGAACCAAAGTAAAACCCGTCCAACCAACGGAGATTAAAGATAAAAAAATTGCCCGTGAAGTCATTGAGCAAATCCGTAAGCCCATACCGGCATCGGTATACAAGCGGCTTAAAGAAAACGCCGAATATATTGATAAGATGTTCCAGAAATGAGCCATAGAAATAAAGTAATCCCCAAAAATGCAAATGATTATTTTTATTTTCAAGCCCTCTCATCATCAACGGTTTGTGATAATTTTGATTGTGGAATATCCGAATACAACGATTATCTGGTAAACGATGCACTACGTTCTATGAACGACCATATCGCTCTTACATGGCTCCTTACAGAACGTGCTACAGGAAGAATAGCGGCATATATGTCCCTTGAGCATTGTATTCGATCAATTCGCTCGTTATTAATAGTTACATAAGTTGACATAATATCATTCCTCTTAATAAACAATAACGCTTATTATTTTGACAACTATTTTCTAAAAAATCAACATTAGACGGTTATCTGGTTTTGGATGCCATTGAAAGTATCTTCGGGTTATCAACCGCAAGCTTAAGCACATCGGCCATGATGCCGGAGTATCCATGCCCCAGGGTTTTGTATTTTTCCAATACTTCCGGCTGGATGCGGATCGTTACCGTTTGCCGCCGTTTTTGCCGGTTCATTTCTGCCCGTTGCATAGCAAATTCTTTCAATGCCTCCGGCGTGGATTTTGGGCAGTCATCAGTATATACAATCGGATGTTTTGCGGCTTCCTTTAGCTCTGCCTGTATCCGCTTCATTTCCTCCCTAGAGGGCTTTTGTCCAACCTTTACCGTCGATTTGATAATACCCATTATAACTCCTCCTCTCTGATTTATCCGCGAGACGTGCGGTAATGATATGCTTATTCTTCCCGCGCTCTGTATAGACCAAAAAAAGAACCTTTCCTACCTTGCCCAAGGTTTGCCATCTTTCTTCGCCCGATGTGTTTTTTTCACTTCTATCAATGCGTTCAAGCCTTTCAGGATCGGAAAAAACATATTGCGCTGTCTCAAAACTTACTTTGTGGGTTTCTATGTTGAGACGCGCCTTTTTAATTTCCCATTCAATCCCGTCAATCGGCATATTTAGATTGTCATACATTTTGTGTTACTTGTCAAGAGAGGAACCAGCGGGAAATAGAAGTGTGGTCGCTAACCACAAGGCTTAAAGAAGCCGGAAAAAATACAGCCTATTCCCTAGACAGCGGCTCAATCCCGACGGCAAACAGCAGGGCGTTAACCTCGTCAATATCATAAATATTTTTTTCAAGGCAGTACATGATACACACGTCACGGGTAGACGAATCACTGAGCGAATAACCGGCTGTTTGCAGGAATTCGTCAAACTCCGCGCGGTCAAGACGCAAGGCGAGGGCAAAACTTATGACGGTATTCATGGAAGGATGCCTTCCTTCAGGCCCCATGAACCTTGAGTATTGTCTGCGGTCAATGTTAGCCCTTTTGTACAATTCGGCGGGACTAAGCTCTCTTTCGTTCCGCAGCCGGTCAAGGGTATGGGCAAAACTTCCGGGCTTCCGGTGCTTTTTTATGTAGTCGGTTGCTTCATCGGAAATATCACGAAAAGATTCGGTCTCATAAAGCGCATGCACCTTGTAAGATAATGTATGGAAATACGACTTAGAGTCACCTGAAGACACAGACTCACTTGAAGACACGGACTCGCCTAAACTGGAGGCAAATATTTTTCCGGCCGGGATATAGTGGTCTTTAATGTATTCCCGCAGGCCCTCAATTGTTTTTTCATCAATCATAGTATCCCCTTACACAGCATAACACAAAAAACCGCCCGGGGAAATTCCCCGGACTTAGGCTACGTTCTTGATGTGACAGTTTTCTTTTTTTTAGTCGGACTGTCCTCCCTGATAGATTCGCACATAGAGTAAGCTCTTGAATACATTGCATGGAGACCTTTTGAAGTTGACGCAAAAGAGAATGACTGATCGGCCTTAATGCCGAGTTTGTCTCCTTCTTCGGCTACGTCAATATTGGCCCCCATGAAAATAAACTCCCAACCGTACTTTTCAGTCTGATGGGTTATCATTTTTTTCACATCGTCATAGCTGAATTTGCGGCTTGCGTTTTCAAGCCCGTCCGTGGTAATGACAAAAATGACCTTGCCGGGCCTTCTTTCCTCCGCCGTCTCATTGAGCCGCTTCCCCACGTCATTGATGGTCTTGCCAACAGCGTCCAGCAGGGCGGTAGAGCCGCGCGTAAAGTATTCACGGTCGGTAAGCGTTACATTCCGGGCGTCAATACCGTTGTGGAGGATTTCGTACCTGTCGTCAAAAAGCACGGTGGTAAGGCTGGTCTGACCCATTTCCGCCTGTTTTTTGACAAATCCGTTATAGCCTCCAATCGTGTCGTTCTCAAGACCTCCCATAGAACCGCTGCGGTCAAGGATAAAGACGATTTCCGTTAAATTTTGATTCATAATGAACCTCCTGTTCGTTTTAAGTAAAGATACGATTTTTTGAGAAGGGAAAGGTCTCCAGAAAGGCGACAAATTCGTATTTTCATATACCATGAAGATGAATGGTTGCGGCCAGATCGCCGGAAGTGAAAAAAGCCAGTATCGGTTTATAATTGAATCAAAGCGGCCGACGGGAGTCGAACCCGTCTTTTAAGAATTTACCGCTTGTAACTCCTTATCTGATATAGAGTTACAAAACACTAAAATTCAAGGTCTAAATAAGGTCTAAATCTTATCTTTCATATCGAATTGAACCTGCCCTGACAGGGTATACTTAATCTAACAGGCAAATAGAAGAATGTCAAGGAAAAGTAACAAAGGATAAGCAGCGATAAAATATCCGCCTCAGGGCAGATAGTGAAAATTTCATGGAAGTGGTATACTATATTTATAGAAGATTTATTGAAGGAGTAAGGGTATGGGGCTGTTACCCATGGATTTAGACATACTTCCGCCATCCGATGACAGGGTATTTAAGCTGATACTGACTTCGCCGGAAGCCAAGCCCGCGCTTATGGACTTGATTTCAGCAATCTTAAAACGTCCGGTGACTGACGTGCTGGTTCGCAATAATGAACTCCCTGCCGGAGACACCCAGGAAAAAGCGGAGCGGCTGGATGTAAATTGCAGGATAGACGACGGCTCACAGGTAGATTTGGAAATGCAGGCCAGCCGAATCGAAGAAGGTTCAAACGGAGAGCATAGTAACCTAAAAGGGAAAAGCATTTACTACCTATGCGACCTGCACTCTTCGCAGCAGTCAAAAGGGATACCGTATGACAAGCTGGTTCGGACGTATCAGGTGACATTCTGCTCTTATACGGTCTTTGCGAGCCGGAAAGAGTATGTGAATACATTTTCTTTGCGTCACGATAAGGACAACGAACTGCTGTCTAATGCGATAGGAGTGATATACGTGGAGTTGAGCAAACTTAACGAGATACAGAAAAAACCTGTCAATGACCTGACGGATTTAGAAAAGTGGGCGGAGTTTTTAGAATATGCAGACATACCCAGCCAGCGGGAAAGGGTAAACAAGATAATTGAGTCGAAGGAGGCGCTTCAAATGGCCGGAGAATTATTGATGAGTATAAGCCAGGATGAAAAGGAACGGGCAGTATTCCGCAGCCGCAAAATGTACCAGACAGATATGGACTCTAATTTAGCAACTGCTATGGACAGAGGGAGACGGGAGGGTAGATTGGACATCGCTCGAAATATGATGAAACGCAACAGGCCAATAGATGAGATTATTGAGGATACTGGCTTGACCCGTGAGGAAGTGGAGAACTTGAGATAATGAGTATAAACCAGGACGAAAAAGAACAGGCTATATTTCGCTAAAAAATTCCCCGATAACTTGTTTTTAGACCATGAGCTTCAAACCCATTCCCTATAAGTATAATTCTATTCATTGCTATTCCTTATCATTCAAATAAGAATTAAAATATGCAAGAAAAAATATTCATTAATTCTAATCTAAAGTCAATCTATAGTTCTTATCTTTACGCTCATTTTTTTTATCCAGTTCGCGGTTAACATAATTCATATGCCAATTGAGTTTTTGGTATATTTTTATCAGTATATAAACTATTAGTTTTTCTTGCCTCACTTTTCATTTTATTAAAACCGTTCATTACTATCTCTCCTGCATAATGCCAAATATGCATGTAATTTAAAAAGGGTACACCATCAAAATCTAATAGTAAATAATCTGAAATTTCTTTATTACATTTGAGTTCGGGTAATATATTAAGATCTATTACGACTCTTGGATAAATTGCAATATTCTTTTCTAATTCATAAGCTCGAAGAAGTGCAGATCCCCATATTATAGTATTGTCAATAAAGAGTTCCCCGATTGTAATACCACCACGAACCAGCCACCCCACGCTATCACCTACGAAAGAAGTTTGAAAATGCGAGGCACAATTTAATACACTGAAAATATCCAGTATGCGTTCAGATGAGTTAGATGATAATTTTTTTGTTATAACGATATTATCAGAAAAAATTTTGATTTTAATACCTCTAAGAAACTTTATTCCATTTGTCTTATTTGTTAGTTCTATCGTAGATTTGTATAAATTATGCAATTTATTAAGCGGCAAAATTTGAGATTTTTTATCTTGACTCATTCTTGAGGCAACTCCAAGAATATCTAAGTAGGCAACAATGTACTGGGATGTTTTTCTGTTGTATTTATCAACTGCCTCGCGAATATTCATATATACTCCCAGTAATTATTTTATCTTGAAACCATCAATAAAGCAGAATGTTCTAAAACCTAACAGGCAATGCAGAACATCGAACATGCAATTTATCCCGACCACCTCCAAATCCTTTGCTCCCCATGTACTCATCTATTGATCTAGCAGCATTATACCGTTCTACCATCGGTCCAATAATAACCTCACGTAAACATTTTTTATTCCATTATATAATAGTCAATTATTGCATCATTAATGGATTTACCGCGCGAGATTTTATCCTGCATAAAATCGTTTTGTTTTTTCATCTCAATACCTTTCTTTTCTCTTAATAATTTCAATTCTTCTTCGCTATGGAAAACAAACTTGTCCAGCATGGTAATAACAGGTGCGGCGTACTCCTCTACAAACAGTTTATTATCAAGGCTATTGATTTGTATATAGGTAGTTTTGGAATTATCCCCTAATTTATGCCCCATATAATATTCGGCTAAATCATTATTCAATCCCAGCATGGTTCTGAATGTTTTCCGAAATGAGTAAAAAGAGATGCCTTTACCAGCATCTCTCATCTCTTTTAATTCTTTATGTAACACCTTGATATCTTTCATTGTTTTGATTAATTCATCTTTGGTTGAAAAAAAATCTGAAAAAATATCTTTATGCTTTATAAGCTTCAGAATGAGAAGAACAGTTCTGTCAAAATGATCGTAATGCATATAACCATCAGTTTCTCTAGTATCTTTGTCAATTACAGCCTTGCCAAATAGAAAATCACTGGCTTTTATTGTTCCATAGAATTCTTCCTTTCTGTTTATGAATATTTTCACCGCCTCAATAGCGTAGGGATGTAAAGGGATTTTCCGGTATTTGCTTTCGCTTGTTTTGTTGAAATAATCGGTCTTCTTGTTCCAAACCTTAAGCAAGAAAGTCTCTTTTTCTTTGACATGTTTTTCTTTGACACCTATGAAGTCTTCCCTTTTAATCCTGCTTATCTCGCTATTCCGCAATCCAGTATTCAAAGACAAAATACCAAGCGTGAAAGGAAAGATGTAGTCATTTAGAATTATCTTTCGTTCCATGGCACTCATGGTATTAAAACAATTGACAGCGTCCATGGGGTTAATGAATTGTATCAGTTCAACAGGGTCAATGAGCCTGCGATGCGGATAAATCCCTTTGAGCTTATCAATAGGCAAAATTTCCGCATCTTCCTTTGCCTGTTTCCCGGTGATTCGTAATAGAGCCGTGCCTTTTGTGTAAGGCAGTTTCTCCAATATACCGTTTCGGAGGTGGTAATCAAAAATACGGGTAAGGTAATTCATACGGTTATTTATAGTTTTATCTTTAATGCCTTTGGCTTGAAGGTATATTTTCAAACCGCTGTAAATTGGCGTTGTAAATTCCTGTATACTTTTTATCTTCTTTTCAATCAGGTAAGGGATTAAGTCAGACTTGATGAACGCTTTTGCTTCTCTCCTTGATTTAAGGACTACTTCACGTTTATTACAGGCGGAGTCATCAAGTAAATACTTCGATCCATCCGCGTAATATTCCTCAAGCATCTTAAAAAAGTCTTTCCCGCATGACTCACTTGATTTTTTAGACCTTATTTAGACCTTGTTTTCATTAGCGTTTTGCTAATTCCTTACTACATAAGAAGTTAGCATTTTCAAAATCAGCGGCCGACGGGAGTCGAACCCGCGTCACGAGCTTGGGAAGCTCGGGTAATACCGTTATACGACGGCCGCACAAGATGACTCTAAAATGACATATATTTTACCTTGTGTCAAGGTGCCGCAATTCTCTGTTCACTTC
>Ga0268262_10002417_pt1 | contig 21632 bp, 21 predicted proteins | sample TergutNc150P3_FD_190354 | JGI IMG/M metagenome (GOLD analysis project Ga0268262, IMG submission 190354) | Nasutitermes corniger P3 segment gut microbial community from laboratory colony in Florida, USA - Nc150 P3 (SPAdes) (version 2) | ecosystem: Host-associated > Arthropoda: Insects >... | reverse complement strand
AAAGTTGCGCGGATCGTTTACCGCGTCGAAAATGCGGAAGATGTCAACGCCGTCTTTTGCCGCGTATTCAACGAATTTCGCCACAACGTCGTCGGCATAGTGCCTGTAACCGAGCAGATTCTGACCGCGAAGAAGCATCATTATTTTTGTGTTAGGCAGTTTCTTTTTAAGTTTTTTAAGTCTCTCCCAGGGGTCTTCGTTTAAGAATCTGATACAGGAGTCGAATGTCGCTCCTCCCCAGGCTTCCAGCGCGAAAAAGCCGACTTTATCAAGCTTGTCGCAGATTGGAAGCATATCCGCGGTAACCATGCGGGTAGCGAATAATGATTGATGTGCGTCTCTGAGCACCAGATCGGTAAGTTTTACTTTAGGCATTTTATCCTTCCTTTATAATATTTAATGAGTTTTTCTGTATTCATTAACAGCGGCGCTGATAGCGGCCGGTACATCCCCCGATTTTTGAGGGGCGGCGGCGTTGTTAACGCCTTCTTCTTTAACAAATTTTCCGATTATTTTCCCCGCCACGCTTATGGCGATTACCATTATTATCAGAAAACCAAACACAATTCCCATGCCAAGCAGGGTAAGCACTCCGCTTTGCTCCAGCATTTCAAAAATAGTCATGTCTCCTCCTGAGTATGTTTCTATATTACCGTGAAAGGATATTGGGCTTCAAGAGGGTTTTAAGGGATAATAGGCTTTTATCTCAATTTTTTGCGTAATTTTCGCTGTCTGTTTCGTTCCGACGAGGATTCTTCTTTATCTATATCGCTTTTAACTGTAAACTCTTCAGGAAGCTTGGAGGCTATGATCATCCAAATAATACCGCCTAAAATCATAAAGAAACAGAAAATCTGCCCTGTGGAAAAACTGAGGAGCGGGTGGCTGTAGGCGGTAGGCATTGTGCTTTTTACAAATTCCAGACGGTAGCCGAGGTGCGAGTCCGGCTCGCGGAAATACTCGATAATAAAACGGAAAAAGCCGTAACCTAGAAAATATAGCCCAACCAAAAAACCTTTGAACGGTTTGCGGTTGCGGAAAATCCAGATGATTGCCCATAGTATTACGCCCTCAAAAAGCATTTCGTAAAGCTGGGAAGGGTGGCGGGGAAGGTTTATATATAAACCTTTTAACGCGACGCCTGTTTTTTCGGCGGCTTCCCTTACCCAGTCTTCTTTTGTAGGAAGCGGGGCGGCATCGGGAAAGATTATTCCAAGAGGACCTGTCGTTACTCTGCCGTAAAGCTCGGCGTTGATAAAGTTGCCTAGCCGTCCGAAAGTGTAGCCAAGAGGGACGCTTGCCGCGAACATATCGGCGATTTCCCTGAAATCAATCCGCTTAACTTTTGCGAAAATAATTACCGAGAGCAGGCCGAATAACGCGCCGCCGTGATAACTCATTCCCTGAAGCCCTGTAAATCTTCCGTTCTGGAAAGGCCAGAAGATAAGCCACGGTTTAAGCCAATATGTGCTGTCGCCGTGGTAGATTAATGTGGAGAACAGCCGCGCTCCGGCGAGAAGCGCCAATATTCCAAAAAAGAACATACTCGATAAATCGTCGTCCGACATCGGAAAGCTGCGTTCTTTAATTTGTTTACGGTAAAAAATATACGCGGTGCCGAAGGCGAGTATATACATAAGCCCGTACCAGCGCACGGGCAGTCCGGGTATTATTTCAGGTTTTAGCCACGAAGGAAACGTAATTGAAAGCGGCATATTTACACCTTAAAGCCCTGCGCCGCCGCGCGCGTCAGTTTTAATTTAATAAAATTAACCTCTTTTCTGAGTTTGGAAATTTCCAACTGCTGTGATTTTACCGTTTCTATTAAATCGCCTTGGCTCATCGCGCCTGAATGAAGAAGGTCTTCAACATAATCCATCTTGCTGTCAAAGTCGACTTCCGCCTCAAGCTCCGCTTCCTGGAAACTTTCATCGATCTGTTTATCGTCAGGGGTGTACAAATCTTCCGGGCTTTGTAAAATTTTATCGGCTATCCTGTAAACCGCCTGAGAAAGAACCGACTGCGGTTTATACAGCGTTACGGGCAACCGCGAGGCAAGAGCGGTGTCCTGAATCATATCGCGGTAGATAATGCCTAAGTGCTCAATTTTAAGATCAAGATATTCTTCGCAGGAACGCCGTATCTTCATGGCGACATCCGCGTGTTTCGGTTCGTCTACCATATTCATAATCAGACGGGGGCGCAGTACTTCCAGCCTTTTTATGAATTTCTCGAAAGACTCAGGATCGATCTTTTTTATTTCGGGCAGCATTTTAGGAATGTAAAGCTTGTGGTGGCCCGTGGCACTGTCCTTGCGGACTTTTTCAAGGTGAGCGCGCGCGGGGGAACCTTTACTGCATGTGTTAAACATCAGGCGGAACACCGCGTTTTTAAGGAAGACATAGGCGTTTAAGACCGCTGTTACGGCGGGAGCGGAAACGACAATGCCCTGATTTGAAAGCAGGAAGAAGTCCAGAATGGATTGATGAGTTCCCGCTCCAAGATCGAGTATGAGAATATCGGTTTCGTTCTTTAACCCGAGCAGTTGTTTAACAAGCGCCTTGCGCTGAGGGATAGAAAGATTCGCGGTGCCGGGTATTTCGTTATCTCCGGGGATAAACCGAAGACCGCGCACATCGGTGTCTGTAATAACATCGGCGAAATTGGATTTTGTATTGTTAAGGTATGTCCCGATTCCCATGTGAGGCGAATGATGCCCCAAAACAAGGTGAAGATTCGACGCTCCAAGATCCATGTCCACCAATACAACTCGTTTCCCCGCCTGCGCGAACGCCACTCCCAAATTTGCCGAAACCAGAGATTTCCCCACGCCTCCTTTTCCGCTCGCTATCGGTATAACACGCATTACACAACCTCCGGTTTTTTTTCTTCTCTTTGATTTTTGCCGCTGAGAATTTTATCCCTGATAATTAAAAAAATAACAACCATGGAAAACAAATAACTGTAAAATAAAAACGATTCAAATTTTGCTTTTGGACTGCCTGAAAGAACATCGATTATTCTAACCTGTCTTGCAATAATAGACCATCCAAGTATGGAAAAAAACCCGATACATTTTCCCGCCGAAAAAAGAGGCATATAAGCCTTGTAGCGGGCGCTGTCCATCCATATAAAAAGCGCCATAAGCGGGAACAAGGGCGCAGACGCGGCGAAAGCTATATGCGGAAGACCTGCTTGATTAAGACTGCTGATAACCATAAAAACAGAAATGAGCAAAAAGACTATACATTCAAAAATAAAAAGTATGAGCTTAACGAAGCGGATTATATCCATATATAGAAAATAAAGGTTGAAAGGAGATTAATCAAGGGGCTTTTACTTAAGAAAATCTCCATATAATGTAGAAAAATGACGAAAAATATAATATACTTAACCTAAGGAGAAGCTATGAAACTTAAATATATTTTGACCGGTTTTGTTGTTTTGGCTCTTTTAGCAGGTTGCGCCAAACCCCCGATAGCGGAAATGGACAGCGCCAAAGAAGCGGTTTTTCGCGCAGAAAATGACGAAGCGGCGGTTTTATACGGCGGCAGCAGCCTTTCGAGGGCGCGTGATTCTCTGCGGCGTATGCAGGTTGAAGCTGATTCCAAGCGGTATGACGCCGCTAAAACCCACGCGACTGAGGCTATAGCCGCGGCCGAAAGGGCAATTGCCGACGGAAAAACGGGGCTTGCCAGGGCAAAAAGCGAAGCTGAAAGCCTGATAGCGGGATTAAAACCTGCGATTGAAGAAACTGAAAGAAATATCAACGGCGCGCGTTATTCTCAGTTAAATCTGGATTACAACCAAATGAACCGCGATTTAAAAGACGCCAAAGATACCGCAGATCAGGCTGAAATAGATCAGGCGATGGGAAGGTATCAAGACGCGGTTGAAAAAGGAACGAGCGTTCGCGCGACGCTTAGCTCTATTAATCAGAGAATAGCGGACGTAATTCCCAGAAAGAAATCGTGAGTAAAGCAAAAGACTCAAGCGGCGGCAAGGCGGGTATAAAACAGCATATTGTTTCTGTTCTTGTGGAAAACAGGGCTGGAACTTTAAGCAGAGTATCCGGGCTTTTCAGCCGCCGCGGGTTTAATATAGACAGCCTTACCGTAGGCGAGACGGAAGATCCCTCTATCTCCCGAATGACAATCGCCGTATCAGGCGAAGAGCGCGTACTGGAGCAGATTGTCAAACAACTTGAAAAATTGATTGACGTAATCGCCGTGCGCGAGCTTGAGCCGTCTTCATGCCTGCGCCGCGAAATCATTCTAATTAAAATAGGCGTAGACGAAAAAACCCGCCCCGCCGTTCTTGAAATAGCGGGAATTTTCCGCGCCCGAATCGTTGATGTTTCGCAGACTACAATTACCGTAGAAGCCACAGGAAATATGGAAAAACTTAACGGCCTGTTATTGCTCTTACGTCCTTACGGAATCCTTGAACTCGCGCGGACAGGACTTGTCGCCCTTGAGCGCGGCTCGAACGTGTTAACGGTAAAATCAGCATAATAATAATTAAAAAATTTATTCACGAATCGGCATGTTATAATATAATCACGGAGAAAGCGTATTAAAGTTTTTTTAATCGGCGGTACAGGTTATTTGGGAAACGCGGCGGCGCGGGAATTAATCGCGCTAGGGCATGAAGTGCGCGCTGTCGCTTTGCCTCCCGTGTTACAGGTTCCGCCGCGGGTGGAATTGGAATATAAAAACTACCTTTTGCTTTCCGATGATGAGCTTCGCGTATGTTTTTCAGGCTGCGAAGGATTTGTTTTTGCCGCAGGTATAGACGACGGTGTTAACAAATTTAATGTTACCCCGCTGGAAAGGCTTTTACATATAGCGAAAGAATGCAGTGTAAAGCGCGCGGTAATTTGCGGTTCTTATTTATCTTACTTTGACAGGAAATGGCCTAAGTTGGAATTAACCCGCTTTCATCCGTATATCAGAAGCCATGTTGAGAGGGAAGAGGCGGCTCTTTCATTCGCCGACGATAACTTTAACGTCGCTGTTCTTGAATTCCCTTATATTTTCGGCGTACAGCAGGATAGAGAACCTGTGTGGACATTACTGGTAAAAATTCTGCGCGGCATGAAATGGGTTACTATGTATCCTAATGGCGGGACAACAATGATAACAAGAAATCAGGCCGCGCAGGCAATTGCCGGCGCCCTGGAAAAATCAACCGGTTCCAAACGCTGGCCTATAGGCTGTTACAATATGCCATGGAAAGAATTTCTTTTAATCGTTCATAAAAATATGGGAATACCCGAAAGACTTGTTATAACAATTCCCAACAGGTTAATTAAAGCCGAAATAAAATATATCGAGAATATGCTGCGCGAAGACATCGAAAAGATAAAAAGCAGATTCTATGTGCCTAAAATTCTGGATATACTGAGCGCGCAAACGTATATAGACAGAATCCACGGCTGCAATCTCCTTGGAGTAAAAGACGACGACATTGAGGGCGCGATTGGCGAGTCAATCCGCTTGTCCGCGGATTATTTGGATAAAAAATTAGCTATCGGCGCGCCGGTTTAGCGCGTTGAATGGTAGTAGTACATTTTTTATTTTTTCGCTACAATACTCTTATGTTAGATTATAAATTTATTGTTGAAAATTTACACGCTGTTTCGGCAAACATTGCCGACAGATTTATGAAAGCCGACGCGCAGGAAGTGGCGCGTCTTTACGCGAAAAGGACTGAGCTTACCACTCATCTTCAATCTTTACAGCAGAAGCGCAATTCCAACGCCGACGCCATGAAAGGCAAACTTGCCCAGGAAGAGCGAAACGCCCTTATCGAAGAAGGGAAGAAATTAAAGGAAGATATAACGGCGGCGGAAAATGAGCTTGCGGCGGTCGAGAAGGATCTTTTAACGGAAGCGCGGAAGATCCCGAATATGGCTCACCCCGACGCTCCTGTCGGAAAAGAGGACAAAGATAACCTTGAAGTAAAAAAAGTCGGCAATGTTCCCAAGTTTGATTTTGAGCCCGCCGACCATGTAAAACTGGGGCAAGACCTTGATATTATCGACTTTGATTCCGGCACAAAGGTTTCGGGAACCAAATTTTATTATTTTAAAAACGAAGGCGTCTTTCTGGAGCTTGGTCTTGTGCGTTACGCGCTTGATATTCTGCAAAAGAAGGGATTTACCCCTTTTATTACGCCCGACATTGCCCGCGAGGAAATCCTTGAAGGCATCGGATTTAATCCGCGCGGCGCGGAATCCAATGTTTACACTCTGGAAGGCGAGGACACCTGCCTTGTCGGAACCGCTGAAATTACCCTTGGCGGCTATTATTCCAACATGATCCTTCCCAAAGAAAAATTGCCGCTTCGCATGGCGGGCCTTTCCCATTGTTTCAGGCGGGAAGCCGGAGCGGCGGGTCAGTTTTCAAAAGGGCTTTACCGCGTTCATCAGTTTACAAAAGTTGAAATGTTTGTTTACTGTCTGCCGGAAGAATCGGGGCGCTTTCATGAAGAACTGCGTTCAATAGAAGAAGAAATTTTCGAAAGTCTTAACATACCTTTCCGCGTGGTGGATACCTGCACAGGCGACCTCGGCGCGCCCGCTTACCGTAAGTGGGACTTAGAGGCGTGGATGCCGGGACGCAACGGCGGCGAATGGGGAGAGGTTACCTCAACCTCTAACTGCACGGATTATCAGGCGCGCCGTCTTAACATCCGCTTTAAAGACGATGACGGTAAAAATAAATACGTCCACATGTTAAACGGAACGGCAATCGCCATTTCCCGCGCGATTATCGCCCTTCTGGAAAATTTCCAGCAAGCGGACGGTACCGTGCGCATTCCCCGCGCGCTTGTCCCTTACTGCGGGTTTGATGTTATAAAGAAGAAGTAATGCGGGAATGCCGCCGCTGAACCATCGTATTACACAACGATTCGCGGCGTGTTACCAAGTAATTATTCCCAAACTTTTTCCCCATACCGATATCCTGTTGCGGAAAAACGTAAATAAAGGTCCTGTAAATAACGCCATGATAATAGTTCCTACCCCCGGCATATTTCCCAACAGGAACCCTATAGTAACGCAGATCAAGTCCATTCCTATTCTGATCCAGCGGTACATATTTTGATTTCCGGTTTTATCCGTAATTATGAGCCCGATACCGTCATAAGGCGAAACGCCTACATTAGTATTGAAATACATTCCCGATCCTATGGCGATTAATAAAATTCCCGAAGCTATCAAGACGGCGCGAAAAACAAATAATGCCGTTCCTTCAATCAATATTATATTGCACAGGAATACTCCAAAGTCGGACACATAACCTGTAAGCGCAATGGCGGCGGCGGTTCCCAAGCCGATTTTAGTCCGATCAAAAATTAAGACGATCAATATCAATATTAAACTTGATACGGCAAAAGTAGTCCCGAAAATGAATCCTAGTTTTTTAAATACAGCGAGATGCAAGCCGTTCATGAAACACATGTAAGGATCAATTCCGAAATCGGCATAGCGCATAAAACCGACGCCTATCCCTATGATAAAAACGCCTGTAACGCACATTATTGCTTTTGTATAATATTCTTTGCAAAAGTATTTTGTCATAATTGATTTTCCCTGCTATATCTGTATCAATTTAAATATTTTTATTTTCATTAGTAATTTTATGAATAACGCGATTAACGGCCCGCCTAATAATACGCAGATTAATGTTCCTATTCCGGGATAACTTTGGGTTATTATGCCGCCGATTACGCATAAAGCGTCCGTGCCTATTCTTATCCATCTAAACCAATTCGGCCTTTTTATCTTTTCCGAAATTATTATTCCGACCGCGTCATAAGGCGCAAGTCCCATGTTTGTTTCGATATAAATTGCCGCGCCTAAATAGTAAAAAACCAGCCCCAGGGTAAAGGCTGTTATTCTTATTACAAAAGAATAATCTTCCGGAAAATTTATATTTTGGAAAATCCATAAGAAAAAATCCGATGTATAACCGGCGGCAATCATAATATATACGGTTCCAAAGCCTATTTTACTTTTATCGAAAATAAATACCCCAATAAGTAAAATGAAACAAAATATTAATTGCCATGTTCCGAATGTTATTCCAAGCTGTTTTGCGGCGCCGATGTTAAAACATGATACGGGATCTACTCCGAATACGGCGTAACGCATAAAAGATACCCCAATTGCCAGAATTGAAATGCCGGCTATCGCCAGGATGACGCGGTAAATAAATTTTCTGTTTATTAAGTCGTTTATATTAATTTGTATATATTATACGTAAATACTGTCTTTTACAAGCTGTTTTTATAATTAGTTTTAACTGTTTTCAATCTCACATACAAAACCGGCCGTTTTTATGTTATATATATAGTCTTTAGAATCATTACATAATTGTTTTCTTATTAATATTTCATTGCTTCCCTCGTAATAATCAAGCAATTGATAACGATATTCGCAAGAAGTGTTTTCTCCTGTAAATGAATCCCAAAACTTAATAACATTATATTTATATTTAATTTCCAGTAATGGGCCGTATCTTTTTATATTGGAATATTTATTTGCCAATATATATTCATCAATTAATAATTTTTTATATGTGTTACCGCTTTCCCTGTTATTATCGAAATTTCCATAAAAAGACTCTTTGGAAATATCATATATATATAAAAATCCATGAATAAAATCCGAGACATAACAATAAAGCCAATTATTATTTTCGGGTAGTTTTAACAGAAAAACATCTTCATTTTTTACCTCGATGTATGGTGATTTTTTATCGTTTGTATTATATATTTTTATATAATCAATTTTATATTGACAATATTTCTCTGAAATATTTATTATATACGAGTTAGGAAATTCTAAAAATTTATTATCTTTATTTATTATGATAATTGGTTTTTCATAAATAAAATCCGATGATAAAATATCATCATGTAAAACGGTAAAATCAATATTGTTATTTCTATTGAATTTACAGCCGGTAAAAAACGCGGAGATTACAAGTAATAAATATATTATTTTCATTACATTCAATAAAAATATAAGAAAAAAACAGCGCGCAGGCAAGAAAATAATTAGTTATTACCAAAAAACTTATCTTTTACAAACAAGAAATAAAAAACAAACCCTCCCAGTAAATATAAGGTTGTAGGAATGTACAATAAGAAAAATCTATAACGTAACATTAAGTAAACAGAACATCCTAAAAGGACGCAAAATAATATAAAATAGATCACTGTAAAGAAGATTCGTAATTCTCGCGGTAGTTGAAGAACCAGATTTTGAATAGCGGTGAAAGGGTTTTCGTGTTTTGTTGAATCTTGCCGGTTAAAAATACATCTATGGCAAATAGGCTGACCATTAATATAATTTATACAATTATCGCAATACCAATTTCCGCATTTTAAGCAAAGATTATTTCCTGTTCTTTCGTGGTGTACAGCGCAATTCATTCAAATGTATAAGTTGATTTCCCGGAAGAATCAACTGTCTCCTTTGCCATTCCCTTATTGATCAGTTTTTTCATCGCGTTTTCGGCTTCATCCATTTCTAAATTCGCGTCTGACATAATTTGTCTTAATGTAAGCACGGGTGTTTTATCGGCAAGCGATAAAATCGCCTTTTCAGCGCTTAATTTTGTCTGCTCCGATGATGTAATCTGAGGAGAGGATGTTTGGTTTGTTAAAACTTGAGGAGTCATTGTTGGGGCTGTAACATTAACGACAACATTTTGATTTGCCCCTCCGCCATAACTACCGTGTAATATATTATATGTGTCAACTTGTCCGCCTAAGGTAAATAAATCAATAATCCATCCTATTCCGAATATTCCGCCGGTTAAAAAGTATAATATCCCTATTCCAATTTTCTCAAGATAAAATTTATGCGCTCCAAAAATACCTAAAAAAAGCCATAAAAGATAAGCTATTCCTTTTGATTTAATCTTAACAAACGCCATTTTATGCCTCCAGGATAGTTTACAGAATAATATTGTTTTATTTATTATTGGTCAAGCGAGTTTTTTGAAATAAAATCCTATATTCTATGATTTTCCCTCCAGCGTATTCTGCCGCTTCCAACGTAAAAACCAAAGACCAGCGGCAATTATCCGCAGGATGAAAATAAAAGCGAAGGCAAGCCTTAGCCCGTCTCTGCCGCCGCCGAGCGCGCGGTAGAGGGCGACGCCCGCCACAGGCATTACCGCATTTGAAAGGCATACAAGGCAGGTATAAACCGAAATAGCGAAACTGCGGTATTCTTCGTCCGCCGCCTGTAGAAGGCATTGGAGCATATTTAGCGTAGTGGTCGCGAGAGGAATACTGACTATAGCGTTTAACGTAAGAAAGACATAGGGCGCTATGGATAAGGGCAGGCTGAGCGAGATAATCATGGCGACAGGATTAAGGCTTAATCCCAAAATACCGAAAGCAACGGGAAGCACAACGCCGTGTTTTTCGTTTACACGGCTCCAGAAGCGCATTGTTAAAAACTGGACAACTGTCGTACCAAGCGTAGTAAGCCCGATTTGGAACTCGTTCATTTTTAAAAAATTAAACTGTCCCCAAAAGTACAAGGTCCAGTCAAAATGCCACATCATATACATGAAAAGCGCGGCGGCGATGAACAGCGTATATTGCCTGTTACGCAAAAGGCTTTGCGCCGCCTTTTTTATTTCAGGAAAAGAAACTCGCTTTGGCGATACAGGACGAACGGCAAAAATTTTACGGTAATTTACCGCGGCAAGCACCAGAGACAGGGCGGCAAACAGATAAAAACATTGATGTACGGTTATTTTTCCCTTGACGGCTGAAGTGTGCAGTAATACAGAGCCGACCAATAAAGGCAAGGGTATGCTGATAAAAACGTCCATGTGAGAACGCCTTGTTAAAACATAGTTGCGTTCCCGAAGCTCCACAACTTCAGGAAGAAACGACTGCCATGAAATATTATAAGTCGCCGTAGCGCCTACAGCCAGCGCCAGGAAAATAAGGAAAAAATAAATTGAGTATTCTGATGTTAATTCATTCCCGGTATTCGCGAACCTGAAAAAGGGCGATAAAGCGCAGAACAAATACCCGATAGCGCCTGTAATTAAAGCGCCGATTATAATTCTGCGTTTATTGTGAAGGCTTCCCGCGAAAAGCCCCCCGGGGATCAGTATAAGCATGGTAAATATCTGCGGCAGGAATTGAACAAGGCTTAACTGGTAATCTCCCGCGCCCAGTCTTATCGCGAATAAATTGTTGTTATTGGAAGCGATATTTACAGCCATTGCCGCAAGCAGACCGTCCAGAGCGTACCGCGCGGCAACGGGGTTGGAACTTGCGAAATTTTTGACGCGGGTTATGGGGTTTGTTAACACTTAAGCATTAATTTATGCCGGTTGTTGATTTTTTTCAAGCGCGAATGTTAATGCGCGGTATTAACAAAAGATTAGTACTTTGCCTGACAAGAAAAGTTATATATACTATCTCATACTCCAAGGAGGCGCCATGCAAAAAACAATTTTCGGCAAAACCGCATTAACCGTAGGCCGCACGGGTTTTGGCTGTATTCCGATACAGCGGATTTCCTACGATGAAAGCACTGCTCTGTTACGGCACGCCTACGAGAACGGCGTTACCTTGTACGATACCGCCAACGGGTATACGACCAGCGAAGACAGATTAGGGACGGCATTTCATGATGTGCGCGATAAAGTTGTGCTTTGCACAAAGTCGGGGGCGCAGACGCCGGACAGGTTAATGGAAAATATCGAGAACAGTTTGAAAATGATGCGTACGGATTATATCGATGTTTTTCAGTTTCACAATCCTTCTTTTGTGCCGAGGCCGGAAGGGGAGGACGGTCTTTATAACTGCGCCCTTAAGGCGAAGGAGCAGGGGAAAATCCGCCACATCGGAATTACGGCTCACAGCAAGGATAACGCGAAAACGGCAGTGCTTTCCGGTTTGTACGAAACTTTACAGTATCCTCTTTCTTATCTGTCTACTAATGAGGAATTGGCGCTTATCGAGCTTTGCCGCGAACATAATACCGGCGTGCTTGCCATGAAAAGTTTATGCGGTGGACTTATTAACAACGCCAAAGCGGCGTTCGCGTTCTTGCGGCAGTATGAAAATGTGATCCCGATTTGGGGTATACAAAAAATGACTGAATTGGATGAATTTTTGTTATATGAAGATAATCCGCCTTTGCTTGACGGCGAATTACAAAAAGCGATAGAAGCCGACAAGGCTGAACTTTCTGGCAGTTTCTGCCGCTGCTGCGGCTACTGTCTGCCGTGTCCCGCGGGTATCCCCATTAACAATGCGGCGCGTATAACATTTTTAGCTAAAAGGGCTGTCAAAGAATACTGGCTGTCTCCTGAATGGCAGAAAAACATGCGGCTAATAGATAATTGTACCGGCTGCGGCCATTGTAAACAGCATTGCCCCTACGGACTTGACGTGCCGACGCTTCTTAAAGCCCAACAAACGGAGTTTTTCAAATTATTAGCGGCAGAGTAATACCCTATACGAAGACGCCTGTTAGCGGTATAATTGCGTTATGGAAATAAAAGAGAGAAAATTCGGGATTCTTTCCAACGGGAAAAAGGTAAAGCTCTATACGCTAAGCGCGGGGGACTTAAAACTTTCGCTTACCAATTTTGGAGCTTCGTGGACAAGCCTGATTTTACCTTCGCACAAAGGCGTTTATGACGACGTGCTTCTTGGTTATTCGGGGTTAGACGGTTACTTGAATAATCAGCCGTTTATCGGCGTAACGGTCGGGCGTTTTGCTAACCGGATTAAAGACGCGGCTTTTACGTTGAATGATAAAAAATACACTCTTGCCGCTAACGACGGCAGAAACAATCTTCACTCGGGGCCGCGCGGCTTTGACAAACTGCTTTGGAAGTCAGAAGCTTACGAGGAGAGCGAGGGCGTTTATGTGCGCTTTGAGCTTGAAAGCCCGGACGGTGATTGCGGTTTTCCGGGGAATTTATATGCCGTTGTAAGTTACGGACTTACAAAAACAAATGAAATTTTCGCCAACTACCATGTTAAAGTTGATAAACCGTGCCCGGTAAATCTTACAAACCACGCTTATTTTAATTTGGCGGGGGAAGGGAAGGGGGATGTCCTTTCACATGAGGTTCTTCTTTATTCATCTTCCTATATCGAAGTTGACAAGAACGCGATTCCTACCGGCAAACTTGTTCCCGTAAAAGGCACTCCTTTTGATTTTTCCCAACGCAGGAGGATAGACGCCAATTTAGGCAAGCTTGACGGTTACGATCATTGCTTTGCCGTAGACGGAGAAGCAGGCAATTTGCGTCCTTGCGCCGAAGTGATAGAGCCTGATTCGGGCAGAATAATGAAAGTTTTTACAACCCAGCCCGGAGTTCAGTTCTATACCGGGAACCACCTTATAAACGTTACGGGAAAACAGGGCTCAGTTTATGAAAAACATTCCGGCTTCTGCCTTGAGACCCAGCATTACCCTGATACTCCTAACCAAATAGGATTTCCTTCTTGTAATGCCTCTCCTGATGCCGATTACGAGGAAAAATCGGTTTTTGCGTTCAATTTAGTATAGCTTTTTCCGCCAATGCTCTTAACTTAATTCTTAATTTGTAAAGAGTTGCGTCTACAGAACCCTTTGTAATCCCGATAACGCCCGCTATTTCCCTGTTGGAAGGGCAAGTCCTGAGTTTTATTCTGCGGTTACGCATTTTCTCCAGTCTATTCCGCGCTTTCTCAAGGCGGTTCTTATAAATAAAATAAAGCGCAGTATTTTCTGTAACGAAAGAAAGCCTGTACTCATAAACAATACATCTGTAAAATTGTCCGTAAATTCTCTCTTTCATGCGATAAATCGCATCTTCGCGTTTCTCCCTCATTATGCGCAATTTATCAATCATTTCTTTAAGGCTTTTTTTGTCCAATCCGGTATGAATGGCGATTTTTTCGATAAAATCGTCGGAGATATAGTAATAGCATTTCAAAATAAGAGCCAAAAGTTGTTTTGGATTTTTTCTGCCTTTAATTTGTAAAATAAATTGAGAAATTTCAGAATCAGGTTTATCGTGAAGATAAACAGGAGTTTCCTCTCTTGCGAAGAATTCGGGTATTTGCGCGTTCCACGCAGAATGTTCCGTTGCTACGTTGATGGCCGCCCGCATACGGTATTCTTTTGCGGCTGTGCGGACAATATTGGTTATGTACGCATCGAATGACGAGCCTGTTTCTTTATAAGAATCTATAGCTTTTTTAAGACGCGAGTAAAACCATGAGATAAATTCTTCATACTCTTCATGTCTCCAGTACCTTGTAATAATTTTTGACTGATTATTTAACAGATAGATAAAAACGAATCCTTCAAATTTATTTCTGTTTATTTTTCTTTCAAAAAACATGGAAAATAAGTCATTTAATGTGTGTTCCTGCATTGTTAACCTCTGTCTCTGGATATCGGCCGGGAATAAATCCTTTCAGAGAATAATCAGAGAAAGAGCTGTTTTTTGTGAAAAAAGTCATTTCGAAAATATTTATACGGTTAATCGAATATATTTTTAAATGAATTTAAAATAGTTTTCTTTATATTTGAAATCTTTCCTTTCATAGTGAAACCGGACGCGTTCTTGTGTCCGCCTCCTCCAAAGGAAGCGGCGATTTGTGAAACATCAATTTTATCCATCGATCTTAAACTCACAGTACAATTGTCGGCACACTCCTGGCGGATAATTACAACCGCCTCGACTCCTTCAATTGAAAGAAGCATTTTATTCAGGCTGTCGGAATCCCTGCCTTCAAAGCCGTATTTTTTAAATTCTTTCAGGGTTTCATGGCTGATAAGCAATTTCCCGCCGAAAAAAGATTCTGTTCTGGAAAGGATGTTTCCCAAAAGAACTCTGGAACTAAAGCTTTTTCCGCCGTTCATGATTTTATAAATTTCTTTCGGGCTGGCCCCTCGGTGCACCATTCTCGCCGCGGCTTCAAATACATAGGCGTTTTTATCAGTCAGGTGGCGGAAAAACCCGGTATCCGTACAAAGCCCGAAAAGAAGCAGTTCCGCTTCCTCGTTTGTAAGCTCAAGCCCGAGAGCGTTTATCAGTTTCTCGATTAACAATGTGCATGACGGAGAATTCGCGTCTACATAAACAGGTAACTGCGGGGTAGAAGGCGGGTGAGTTACGGCTTCATGGTGATCTATTACCGCACACGGAAAATTTTTCAAAATATCATGAAGGCTTCCCGTTCTTTCCATTCCGGAACAGTCAACGACTATTACTTTTACATTTGATTTTTCTTTTTCGTTTGTGATATCAATGAATTGCTCGGCGTATTTTTTTAGTTCCGATCTTTTAAAAGGGCCGGCCGAAGATACAACCGCTTCCTTTCCCATGCGTATAAGAGCGCTGCGCAGGGCAAGCTGGCTTCCTACGCAGTCTCCGTCCGGTTCTTTATGACCGGCGATAATGAATTTTGAACCTGTTTTTATATATTGAACAAGCTCGTCAGGAACATTTATATAATCAGATCCCATCAGTATTCAAATTTAAAGGCATCCTTTTCCACAAAGTGCCTGCTTACATCAGCGCCCAGAGGCGTAACTCCCATTGTCTGATGGCTCTTTTGCCAGTGCATATAAAGCCTTACATGGCTGAATTTACCGTCTATGTAGAAAACCGACATGTTCGGCCAATTTGTTCCCTTGGGTAACCTTACCAATTCCGCCGAGCTGTCCGGAGAGGTAAACCAATCATAAGGAACGCCGACGGTACCCAATTGAGTTGTGCTTTTTCTGTATTGAATAATATAGCCCTTACCCGCTAACCATATTTTTTCTACGGGTACGTTTATATAATAAACATTAGGGTTGTTTTTTGAATTATTTTGGTTATTTTGGGCAAATACCGGTGAAATTACCGCCATAAAAACTAATACGATAATAAGCTTTTTCATACAATACTCCTTCAATAATTCAATAATAATCTAATATTGAGACAAATACAAGCCTATACCAGCGCGGAGCTTAAGGTCTTTCTTACCGCCCCGGGGCCGGCAAGCATGTCTGAGAAGTGTCTTTCAACCTTTTCCGCCAACTGTAAATCATACAAATTTACGCCGAAAAACGCGGGATTTGATAAAATCGGTTTTAATTTATCATGGAACGGCCCTTTCTGCCCCAAGCTGATGCCGGAAAGACTTGCGGAAAGGCTTTCAAAATTGGGGTCGGGGCTTACGTCAAAGCGATTGCCCTGATCGTCTATACCCAACAGATAGCGAAGCCAACCGGCGAAGACCAGAGGGATAAGTTTTAAGTTTGAAAGGTCTTTTCCGGCGCTTTTGTACGCTTTGAGCGTTTCGCCGAAGCGAATCGGGATTTTTAGGGAGGAGTCCATCGCTATTCGCTGGGGGGCGTCAGGCATAAAAGGGTTGGGCAGACGCACTTTTATCACCTGCTCGATAAAATCCGCGGGTTTTATGATGCCGGGATCTGTTACTACGGGTAATCCTTCGTTGTAGCCTACACCTTCGATAAGTTTTACAAGGTCGGCATCCTTCATTTCTTCGCTGATCCTTGTGTAACCGAGAAGACAGCCGAAGACGGCAAGGCTTGTATGCAGGGGGTTAAGGCAGGTGCAGACCTTCATTTTTTCCACCCTGTCTACGGTTTCCCTGTCCGTAAAAAGCACCCCCGTTTTTTCAAGGGCGGGTTTTCCGTTCGGAAAATTATTTTCTATAACGAGGTATTGGGTTTCTTCGGCGTTTACAAATGGGGCGACGTAGGTGTTCTTTGACGTTACAACCCCCTGCATGTCCTCAAGCCCCGATGAAACCAGCATATCCCGCACGCTGTCATCGGGCCGCGGCGTTATCTTGTCGATCATGGACCAGGGGAAAGAAAGTTTGTTTTTATCGCGGACATAATCCAAAAAACCTTTGTCGGCTTTGTTGTTTTCCGTCCAGCCTTTCGCGATGGTTTCCATCGCCGCAAAGAGAATGTCGCCGTTATGTGAACAATTGTCCATGCTTGTCATAGCGAGCGGCAGGGAGCCATGCGCGTAACGTTCATGGCAAAGCGCGGCGATTCTTCCAAGGTAGCTTTTTGGAGCCGCGGGGCCGTTTTTAATATCTTCCGCAATGTCGAGGAAAAGTCCGCCTTCGCGGTTCTTGGTAGCGTATCCTTTCTCGGTGATGGTAAAACTGGCTATTTGAAGCGAAGGGGCGGCGAATATTTTTTTAAGCGCGTCCATTTCCCTGTCCATTCTGAGCGATTGAGCTACGGAAGCGATAACTTTCTTTTCGGTTGTTCCGTCGGATTTTAATGTAACAAGGATGGTTAAGTCGTCAAAAGCCGTAAAACTTTTATCGATTATCTCTCCGTCGTAACCTTCCGCGACGATAATGCCTGTTTTTTCGAGCCCTTCTTCAAGAAGCGACTGCGCCAGAGCCGCCGGGAAGGCGCGGAAAATATTTCCCGCCCCGAAATGCACCCACTTGGGCGCTGCTTGTGTGGCGGAAATCATCGCATCGCGGTTGAAGCGGGGCAGGGTGATACCGGCTTTTTCCCAGAAAGAGCTGTCTTTTAATGATTCGTTATTCAGTTTCATGGTGAATATTATATCATTTTATTTAAATATTTATCAATTCCTGCAGCACCGCAACTCATGCCCGTCTTTTATCTGCAAAGGCGGAACTTCTTTTGCACATTCCGCAGTCGCTTCCGTGCAGCGCGGCGCGAAGGGACAGCCTGGTTCGGGGCAGGAAGGGTCTGTGACTTTTCCGGGAATGGAAATAAGCCGCTCTGTTGAATAGTGGCTGCCGAAGCGCGGAGAGGCGGCAAGAAGCGCCTTTGTGTACGGGTGGCGCGCGTTAGTTGAAATTTCATCCGCTCCCGCCGATTCCATCGCAAAGCCGCCGTACATTACCATGATGCGGTCGGAAATTTCCGCCACCAAATCAATGTCGTGGCTTATAAATATAATCGAAATCTTTCTTTTTCTGCGCAGGGCTTTTAAGAGTTCCACAATTTGTTTTTGAATAGTAAGGTCAAGCGCGGTGGTCGGCTCGTCCGCGATTAAAAGTTCGCAGCCCTGCGCCAGAGCGAGAGCAATGCCTATCCTTTGCAACTGCCCCCCCGAAAACTGGTGCGGAAAGTTGGAAAGGCGTTCTTTGCCGTTATCAAGGCCGGTTTCTTCCAAAAGAACTACCGCCCGCTTTTCCGCCTCTTCTTTTGTTATTTCAGGCTCGCTGTTCCTGAATGTCTCCCAGAACACGTTTCCCATGTTTTGAAGCGGATCATAAGAGCGTCCCGGTTCCTGAAAAATCATCCCGATCTTTTTACCGCGGTATTTGCGCAGTCCTTCGGTATCAAGTCCGGTTAATTCCTCTCCCTCATAAAGAATGGAACCTTTAACATTCGCGTTCTTGGGCAGTAACCCCGGAATGGCCAGAGTGCTTACGCTCTTGCCCGATCCGCTCTCTCCTACAATGCCGAGTGTCTCGCCCTTTTGCAGGTTGTAAGAAAGTCCGCGTACCGCCTGAATGGCGATAAAATCCCTGCCTCGTTGGACTTTGAATGTCACCGTAAGATCGCTGATGGAGAGAAGATAGTTATTAGTAGTTAGCGGATAGTTAGTAGTGGATTGCGGAGAAGAGGAGAGTTGGGAGTTAGGAGTTGAGATTTGAGAGCGGGAACGGGTGCGGAAGATTTTTCCGATTAGTTTTTTCAGGCTCCATTTTCCGCTTCCCGTCATGCCGATGTGGTACGGGTCATAGAAGTCGCGCAGGGCGTCCCCGATAAAATTAAACGCAAGCGTTACGCCCAAAAGGAACCAGACGGGGCTTAACAGCCAGGGGAAAGCGCGAAGGTTCGCAATCGTGGAAAGATCGCGTTTAATCAGCGAACCCCAGCTTACGGCGGGGTCCGTGATGCCAAGCCCAAGGTATGAGAGGACGGTCTCCGTCATGATAAAGCCGGGTATGCTTAACGCCACGCTTACAATTAAAAGGCTCGCTATCTGCGGAATAATGTGCCTGAAAATAATTACAACGGAGGGGATCATTTCCAGTTTTGCGTTCAATACAAATTCTTCGCGCTTTATCGCGTGAACCATGCCGCGTATCGTGCGCGCCGATCCCGGCCAGCCGACAAGCGAGAGAATCAGCGTGATCATCATGTAGGACTGTCCGGGATCCATGTTAGACGCCATTAATGAGCGCAGAAACAGTATTAAGTACAGGGTTGGGATCAGCATTAAAAATTCAGACGTTCTCATTATGGTCCAGTCCGTGATGCCGCCGAAAAATCCCGAAAGGCCGCCGGCTAACCCCGCGAGCGCGAGCGATATTGCCGTCGCCACAAAGCCGATTGTCAGCGAGACCCTGGAACCGTAGATAATGCGGGAAAAAAGGTCCCTGCCAAGATTATCGGCGCCCATAAAAAAAACAGGGTAATCAGACGCTTCTGTTGTTAATAAATGCCTGTCCGACGGAATTATGCCCCACATAAAATAGGGCTCTCCTTTGCCGAAAAACTTAAGCGCCGAATATTGTCCGCGCACACGCGCGTATTTCCACGCTACCGAGTTTGTTATCCGCCATTCCTGCGCCTGAAGTTTCCCCTGATAAAAGCGGGCGTTGGGCGGATGGTAGCTTTTATCGGAAAAAGAGGTGTTAGGCGAATAAGGGGCGAAAAATTCGGCAAATAGCATCATAAGGTAGAGGAGTGCAAGACAGGCAAGCGAAACAACGGCGACGGGGCGAACTTTTATGTAATTTAAAAATTTTTTCATGGCTTACTCTTTCCCGTACCTTATGCGGGGGTCCACAAACGCGAGGGTAATGTCGGCTAACGCCATTCCGACCAGCACGAGGAATGAGATAAACATGATATTGGCCAGCACAAGGTTAATGTCCTGCTGGATTACCGCCTCGTACATCAGTCTTCCGATGCCCGGATACGCGAAAATTATTTCCAAAATCAATGAGCCTGAAAAAAGGCTTGCAAGGAGATTCGCGCTTCCGGTAATGTAGGGGTTTAACGTGTTGCGGAAGGCGTGGGCGAAATAAATACGCCATTCGGCAATGCCGCGTGAGCGCAGGCTGGTGATGTACGGCTGGCCAAGCTGGTCGAGCATTGTAGCGCGTATCATGCGCAGGGAGCCGCCTATCCCGCCCAGGAACGCGGACAACAGCGGCAGGAAGATATGATGGGTGTAGGAGAAAACAAATTTTACAGGCGCGGATGCGAACGGAAAAGGAGGGTAGGCGGTTACAGGAAAAAGCCCGGTTACGGACGCGAACAACTGTAGAAGGATAAGGAGCAAAAGCCCCGGGAAGGCGTGAAGCACAAGGGCGAAAAAAGTTACCGCTATGTCGGCTTTTGTTCCCGCTTTGGTGGAAAAATAAATGCCCGCCGCGAAAGAAAAGAAGGTAATTAATACAAGGGATATTATGTTAAGAAGGAGCGAATTTAAAATGCGCGAGGAAATAAGGAAAGAAACGGGCGCGCGCGAGATAAGGCTTACCCCGAGGTCTTTGTGGACGATTACGCGGTTAAGCCAGCGGAAATATTGAATATAAAAAGGCTGGTCAAGCCCGAGTTCGGCGCGTTTTGCGGCAAGCTGATCCATGCTCATGCTTTGCATGTTTTGTCCCGCCTTGCCTTGATTTTCGCTGAATAGCTGCTGCATCATTATCTGGTCTACAATGTCGCCGGGAGCCAGAGCCATCAGGCCGAAAACGGCAAGCCCCAGCAAAAAGAGCATTACCGCCATAGTTACAAGCCTGTTCAAAATATAAGAGACAAGGGGAAAGCGGCGTTTAAATGCGTAGAACAGTTTTAACATATTAAATGTTATTATGCCTTGATTATGTTCCCTTGACAATACGGAAAACTTCAATTATTCTGAAAATAATCATATAATGGACTATATTATCGAGATGAACGGGATTACAAAAATATTTCCGGGAGTCGTCGCCAACGATAACATTACTCTTCAATTAAAGAGAGGCGAAATACACGCTTTGTTAGGTGAAAACGGAGCGGGTAAATCCACTCTTATGAGCGTCCTTTTCGGGCTTTATCAGGCGGAAAAGGGAATAATTAAGAAAAACGGTAAAAAGGTTGCCGTTAACGGACCTAATGACGCAAGAAAGCTCGGAATCGGGATGGTTCACCAGCACTTCAAACTTGTGCATAATTTTACGGTTCTTGAAAATATTATTCTTGGCATAGAGACTGTCAAACACGGCGTATTGAATTTTGATAACGCGCGCAACCATGTAATGGAATTGTCCAAACGTTATAAACTGGATATCAATCCTGACGCTCTTATTTCCGATATTACCGTAGGAATGCAGCAAAGAGTCGAAATTCTTAAAATGCTCTACCGCGAGAACGAGATATTAATCTTTGACGAACCAACCGCGGTTCTTACACCGCAGGAAATTGAGGAATTAATGCGCATAATGAAAAATTTGGCGGCGGAAGGCAAGTCGATTCTGTTTATTACGCACAAACTTGAAGAAATAAAGACGGTTGCCGACCGCTGTACCGTACTGCGCAAAGGTAAATCCGCCGGAACCGTAGATGTAGCGTCCGTTTCCAAAGAAGGACTGTCTGAAATGATGGTAGGCAGGAAGGT
>Ga0268262_10002416_pt1 | contig 21644 bp, 16 predicted proteins | sample TergutNc150P3_FD_190354 | JGI IMG/M metagenome (GOLD analysis project Ga0268262, IMG submission 190354) | Nasutitermes corniger P3 segment gut microbial community from laboratory colony in Florida, USA - Nc150 P3 (SPAdes) (version 2) | ecosystem: Host-associated > Arthropoda: Insects >... | reverse complement strand
GGCCCTGGCGGAAAAGCTGGTGGGCCATAGCTTCGACATCCTGCTCACGGCGGAGTCGAAGGCCATCGCCCTCACGCAGGAGCTCGCCCGCCTGCTGGGCCATAAGGATTACGTGGTGCTGCGCAAGGCCCGCAAGCTCTATATGCTCGACCCCCTGGTGATGGACGTCAGGAGCGTCACCACTGCCGCGCCGCAGCAGTTCTTCCTCGGGCGCGACCAGCAGGAGCTCCTGCGCGGCAAGCGTATCTGCGTGGTGGACGACGTGCTCTCCACCGGCGGCACCCTGCGCGCGATGTACGCCATCGCCGCCAAGCTCTCCTGCGCCGTCGCCGTGAACGCCTTCGTGCTCACGGAGGAAACCCGCTGGGACGCCTTCGAGGGCGTGCCGGTGGTCAGCCTGGACCACATCCCCTTACCCGGATATTCGGAGGTGTAACATATGCGTAAAACAAAAATCGTAGCCACCCTCGGCCCCGCCAGCAGCAACGCCGAGACCATGCGCGCCATGCTGGAGGCCGGCGTGAACGTCGTCCGCCTGAACTTCTCCCACGGCACGCACGAGAGCCACGCCGAGGCGATCGCCCTGCTCCGGCAGGTGCGCGACGCCATGGGCCTGCCCGCCGCGGTGATGCTGGACACCAAGGGCCCGGAGATCCGCATTGGCCTGCTGGAGGGCGGCCAGGCCCTGCTGGAGACCGGCGGGCGCTTCACGCTCACCACGGAGCCCATCACGGGCAACGCCGCGAGGGCCTCCGTCAGCTACCGTGAGCTGCCCGCGCAGGTGGCCGCGGGCACGCGCCTGCTGCTGGACGACGGCAAGCTCGCCCTGCGGGCCCTGCGCGCCGCCGGGACGGAGCTCGAATGCGAGGTGGAGACCGGCGGCCTGCTGAAGGACCATAAGAGCGTCAACATCCCGGGCAGCCGCCTGGCTATGCCCTACCTCAGCGAGGCCGACAAGGCCGACCTGCTCTTCGGCATCGCGCAGGACGTGGACTTCGTGGCCGCCTCCTTCGTGCGCAGGAGGGACGACGTTGTGCTCCTGCGCAAGTTCCTGGACTACCACGGCGGGCACAGCATCCGCATCATCTCCAAGATCGAGAACCTGGAGGGCATCGAGAACTTCGACGAAATCCTCGCCGTGTCCGACGGCATCATGGTCGCCCGGGGCGACATGGGCGTGGAGGTGGAGTACGAGCGCCTGCCCGGCCTGCAGAAGCGCTTCATCAAGGCCTGCTACAGCGCCGGCAAGATGGCCATCACCGCCACGCAGATGCTGGAATCCATGGTCTCCAGCCCGAACCCCACCCGCGCCGAGATCACCGACGTGGCCAACGCCGTGTTCGACGGCACCTCCGCCGTCATGCTCTCCGCCGAGAGCGCCGTGGGGCAGTACCCCGTGCGCGCGGTGGAGGTCATGGGGCGCATCGCCAGCCAGGCGGAGACCGACGCCTTCGCCCAGAACGCCTACCGGGACATCAGCTACCTCATGGACGCGGAGGACACCACCAACGCCATCTGCGACGCCACCTGCCGCGCCGCCCGGGATTTGCGCGCCCGCGCCATCATCGCGGTGACGAAATCCGGCACCACGGCGCGGCGCATGTCCAAGTTCCGCCCGGAGATCCCCATCGTCGCGGCCACCCCCATGGACAAAACCTTCCACCAGCTGGCGCTCTCCTGGGGCGTTTACCCCGTCGTGGCGCGCATGCAAAGCTCCACGGACGACCTGTTCCTCCACGCCATCGATTGCGCCAAGCAGATCGACCTGGCCGAGGACGGCGACACGGTGGTCATCACGGGCGGCGTCCCGCTGGACACCACAGGCACCACAAATATTTTGAAGGTGCAGGTGGTGGGGGAAAGAAAATAAGGAGGCCCTCCCATGCCCTTAACCAACCCTTGGTCCATCCTGCTCTTCATCGCCATCTCCACCGTCGCCCTGTCCTACGGCTGGGGTATGCGCGGCACCACCCTGGGCGGCGAGAAGGGCGCGATGCTCCCCGGCGCGCTGATGGGGCTGCTGCTCGCGCTGTTCAGCGGCTCGCCCTTCCTGCGGGAGCACTTCTACCTGCTCGGCGCGGCGGGCGCCCTGGGGATGTACTTCGGCGGCTCCATGTCCTACATGCAGACCATCGGCTTCGGCTCCGACCGCAACCCGCCCGAAAACCTCAAGCGCTGCCTCACGGGGATCTTCGTCAAGGGCTCCCTCTGGTTCGGCCTGTTCGGCGCGGTGGTCGGCTTATTCCTGACCTTCCTGTCCGGCCGCTATAACCTCAAGGCCGTGGTGATGCTCCTCGGCTGCCTGCCCCCGGCGGGCCTCCTCGGCTCGCAGCTGTTCGACAGGCCCTTCGACGAAAAAACCGGCCTCCACCCGAAAATCTACTTTTCCCGCACCCGCCCCGAGGGCATGGGCGTGCTCTTCGGCATCCTCGTGGAGCTCATCGCCTTCGCCGCCATCTACCGTGATTCCGTCGCCCTCTGGCTGGCCCTGGGCAGCACCCTCTCCGGCGGCGTGGGCTTCGTGCTGGCGCAGCTGATGAACATCCGCGCCAAATACCCCAACAAAAAGGGCCGGCAGCTCCTCGGCAAATACCACAGCCGCGGCTGGATCGACACCTGGAAAATCGCGGAGTGCAGCTACGGCGCCTTTGCCGGCCTGGGCATTTCCACTACGTTTGTGCTCGTGGCGAATTTCTCTCCTGCGTATCGGGCGCAATTCATCGCTTCCGTGCCGCAGCCTTTGTCTATCAAGCACTGGGTTTTGCCCGCCATCCTCGTGGCCCTCCTGGCCCTCGACATGGTCAAATACATCGTCAAGCGCCCCAAGACCGAGCAGGAGCTGCGCTACCTATGCAGCCGCGGCTGGATGAGCGGCGCGGAGCTGGAGCTCGCCCTGCCAAAGGCGGGCAAGGAGCCCTCGAAGGCCTGGCTGCTCTACGAAAAAATCGCCCACACCGCCGAATTTCCCATCTACTGCTATATCCCGCTGCTCTTCTTATTTCTCGGCAGCATGGATGTCGCCAGGCTCGTGTCGTTCTACGTGCTCTACTACGTGCTCGTGGAGCAACAGGCCCTGGACCATTTCAACCGGTTCAAGACGATCTATTTATGGCGCGCCGGCCTGTTGGGCGCGGGCTTCTTCGCCGTTTTCGCTTTCTTTTACTGGAGCTGGACGCCCGGCCTCCTGCCCACGATGCTGCTCTACGGCGTGGGCTACGAGGCCCTCACCCTCGTGGGCAACCTCGCGAAAAACAGCCCCGACCGCTACGGCAAAAAGATCCTCAAGGAGAGCTCCCTGCGCGAGGCCTACGGGAGCCTGGTCACCGTGCACGGCTATTTCCTCGTGTGCATCGCGGCGATTACGGCCTTCGCGGCCTGGGCCGCCTAGAGAGGATTTAATACGGAATCAGCTTTATATAACGGATTTCATCAGGGCGATTGTCCCCCTGCGGAATCGTAATTTTATAAACCGCTGGAATAAAATTCCCGGTAATTTCATCTCTATCAAAACCAGTCACCATATTCCATGATATTGAGCCGTCCGATTTTCTTAGATAATCGGATGGATTATAAAATAACATTTTGCTCGGACCGTTCTTCCTGGTTGGAATATAAGTTCCTGTTGTTGGGGAGGGTTCTAATAACTCAAGACTGATATCTTCATTAAATTCTTGTAGAAATAGAACATACTCATTAATACTAGATCGTTTGACCACAGTGCCGCCCTCTGGCTTATTCGGGTTAAAGTTTTCTTTTGAAAGCTTGAGTTGTCTCTTATATTCATTGTCAATCAACACAGCTCTATTGTCTTCTATCTTAGCGTGATAGTACCATATCACAACATCGTCATCGTCCGGGTCGATGTAAGTTTTGGTAGAGGTAGGTTGCGTGGTCGTGGTTTCGGGTTCTATTGTGGTTTCCGGCTCTGTTGAGGTTTCCGGCTCTGTCATTATGGTTGTTGGATTGAAAAAGTTCTTAAGGTCATTTATTGTTTTGCCATTGGCGGTCAAGGTTCCAAAAAGCGTGATCATCGCCACGGCTACCCCTGTAAGCAGACCTGCGACGGCCGGAACAAAAATTTTTAGTACATTGTGCTTTTTAGCATCATATAGAACATATTGCTCCCTAATAGATGCCCCGTTGCAATTTACACCAGTACAGCGACTGGCACCATCATTTAGTTGCGCGTTACATCCATTGCAGCACAAACGCCAGCCCAATGCCCGCGACGAACGCGCCGCCGTGCTCCACCAGGCTCCACTTGTCGGGGCCAACGTTGGCCAGCACGTAAAGCCCCAGGTAGATCCGCGCGGGCCAGGAGAAGGCCGCGATCAGCTGGGGATTGCGCAAAAGCATGGCCGCCAGGATGCCGATCACCCCGTAGACGGCCCCCGAAGCCCCAAAGCCAAACTCGTTGCCGAACACGCGCATGCTCCACAGGTTGGCGAACACAGCGCCGCACAGCAGCACCAGGACATACCTCCACGGGCCAAGCTGCCGCTCCGCAAAAGCGTCCGCGAACCAGAGCGCCGCGCAGTTGCCCGCAAGGTGGAACAGCCCGCCATGCAGCAGCATGGAGCTCACCAGCCGCCAGAGCTGCCCCTTTTTTACGCCCGAGGTCTTCAGGCACAGGGCATCGGTGAAGCGGTTGGGCTGCTTGCTGATCAATTCAAAGCTGCCGCCCTGCTTGCCGAACAGGATATCCTTCACGCCCCAGCCCTCGATGCCGCCGGGCGTGAAGACGAGGTAATCCAAAACAAATATGACGGCCAAAAGCGCTATGAGCATGTATGTGACCATCATGCGCCTCCTATTGTCCTAAATATTCGCCACCACGTTCCCCTCCCCCAGCAGCCTTTCCAGCTCCCGGGCCAGGGGCATGTTCCACTCCACGCCGGGGCATTTGCTGTATTGCTTCGTGTCCCCGTAGTAGACCATCACGGGCACATTGCCCGCACCGGGCACATCGCCCTCAAAGATATCCAAAAATTGCAGCGCCTTGGGCAACCGCGGGTCGCCCTGCGATTCCACGCGCAGGAACACCCCCCGGCGGCCGTTCTTCTTCTGCGCGGGCTGCTCTGATTGCTCCGGTTCCTCGCCTATGGCTTCGATGGTGTTACACAGCAGCTTGGCTTCCTTGTTCTCCTGTAAGCTCAGCCGCCCCCCGATGAGCACCGTGCGCCCCTCGGTGCACAGGTTCGCATAGCGCTCCAGCGTGCTGGGGAACACCAGGCATTCCATCTGGCCGTAGAGGTCCTCTACCGTGAGGAAGGCCATGGTGGCGTCGTTCTTCACGACTTTTTTCTTGACGGCTATGATCACGCACAGCAGGCGCACCTCCTCCTCGTCGCGGTGCGGGCCCTGGCCGCTCTCGTTTTCGGGGTCCAGCAAGTCGGAAATTTTCGCCGAGCCCACCCGCTCTGCCAACTCCCCCAGCTTCGACAGCGGGTGCCCCGAGAGGTAGAACCCCAGCGTCTCCTTCTCATTGGCCAGCAAATCCGCGTGCGGGTACTCCGCTTGGCTTGGCGCCTGCGGCTCGGTTTTCGCCTGCGCCCCCATGAGGTCCATGAACCCCAGCTGCCCCTCCACGTTGCGGCGCGTGGCATCCTCCAGCTCGCCGAGGAACATCCCCAGCGCCATCATCATCTCTCTTCGATTGGCCCCCAGGCCGTCCAGCGCCCCCGCCTTGATGAGGCTTTCGGCGGCTCTTTTGTTGAAGTCTTTGTCGTGCATGCGCTTGAGAAAATTATAAAACCCCGTAAATTGCCCGCCCGCCTCCCGTTCCGCGATGATCTGCCGGATGAAGCCGCCGCCCAGGTTCTTGATGGCCAGCAGCCCGAAGCGGATGCCGTCGCCCTCCACGGTGAATTTGACGTGCGCGCTGTTCACGCTCGGCGGCAGCAGCCGGATCCCCAGGCGCGCGCATTCGGCGGCGTATTCCGCCACCTTGCCGCTGCTGTCCATGAAGCTGCTCAGCGTGGCGGCGAAAAACTGCCGCGGGTAGTGGCATTTGAGATACATGGACTGGTATGCCACGAAGGCGTAGCTCACCGCGTGGGACTTGTTGAACGCGTAGCTGGCGAAGGAGGACATGTCGTCGAAAATCTTGTTTGCTGTCTGCGAAGCAATTCCATTCTTTGCGCAGCCCTCGACGAATACGTCCCGCTCCTGCTCCATCACCTTGTGCTTTTTCTTGCTCATGGCCCGGCGCACGATGTCCGCGCGGCCGAGGCTGTACCCCGCCAGCTCGCGGAACACCTGCATCACCTGCTCCTGGTAGATCATCACGCCGTAGGTCATGCGCAAAATCGGCTCCAGCATGGGCGTGGGGTACTTCGTTTTTTCGGGGTGCCTGCGGTTCTCGATGCACACGGGGATGAAATCCATGGGCCCCGGGCGGCACAGGGAGGTCACGGTGGCCAGGTCCTCGATGTTCTCGGGCTTCACGTCGATGAGCACATTGCGCACCCACCCCGCCTCGAACTGGAAGATGCCCGTGGTGTCGCCCTTCGCGAACAGCCCGAAGGCTTTCGGGTCGTCGTGGGGCATGGTTTCCAGCGAAAACCCGGGATCGATGGCCCGGGCCATCTCCGCCGCCTCGCAGATGACGGTGATGTTGCGCAGGCCCAGGAAGTCGTACTTGAGCAGGCCCAGCTCCTCCAGGGCGGTCATGGTGAACTGCGTGACGATGCTCTCGTCGTTGCGCGCCAGCGGCACGTAGGTGCGCACGGGCTCCCGGGTGATGACCACCCCCGCCGCGTGGGTGCCCGCGTTGCGGGGCATGCCCTCCACCATCCTCGCCATGTCGATGAGCTCTTTCACGCTGTCGTCGCCCGCGTATTCCGCCCGCAGCTCGGGCGAGCTTTGCAGGGCCTTCTCGATGGTAATTTTCAGCTCCATGGGCACCATTTTCGCGATTTTGTCCACCACGCCGTAGGCCATCCCCAGCGCCCGCCCCACGTCGCGCAGCGCGCCCCGGGCCGCCATGGTGCTGAAGGTGACGATCTGCGCCACGCGGTCCGCGCCGTATTTCCGGACGACGTAGTCGATCACCTCGCCCCGCCGCTCGTAGCAGAAGTCGATGTCGAAGTCGGGCATGCTCACGCGCTCGGGGTTCAAAAAGCGCTCGAACAGCAGCTGGTATTGCATGGGGTCCACGTCCGTGATGCCGACGCACCAGGCCGCCAGGCTCCCCGCGCCGGAGCCGCGCCCCGGCCCCACGGGGATGCCCGCGCCCTTGGCGAAGGCCACGTAGTCCTGCACGATGAGGTAATAGTCCACATAGCCCATGCGGTTGATGACGTCCATCTCGTAGCGCAGGCGCTCCCGGTATTCCTCCGGCGGGCCGCCGCCGCAGCGCCGCGCGAGGCCCTTTTCACACAGGTTTTTGAAATATTCGAAGTGATCCTCGCCGTTCGGCACGTCGAAGCGCGGCAGCTTTGTCACGCCGAACTCAATCTCCACATTGCAGCGTTCCGCGATTTTGCCCGTGTTCTCCATCGCCTCGGCCGGAAAGAGCGCGGCCATCTCGTCCTCGCTCTTGAGGTAGAACTCCTGCGTCCCGAACTCCAGCCCGGTGGCCTCGCCCAAGACGTGATTGGTCTGGATGCAGATCAGCACCTGCTGCACCTTGTGGTCCTCTTTGTTCACATAGTGCACGTCGTTGGTAGCGACAAGCCCGATGCCGGTCTCCGCGGCCAGGCGGATCAGCTGCGGCAGGATGCGCTCCTGCTCCTCCAGGTGATGGTTCTGTATCTCGATGAAATAATTGCCCCTGCCGAAGAGGCTCTCATGCCACAGGGCAACCTCCTTCGCCTTTTCGTAGTCCCCCGCCAGCAGCGCCTGGGGAATCTCCCCCGCCAGGCACGCCGAAAGGCAAATCAGCCCCTCGTGGTACCGCTCCAGCAGCTCGCGGTCGATGCGCGGCTTGGTGTAGAACCCGTCCACCCAGGCCTCGCTCACCATCGCCATGAGGTTCCTGTAGCCCGTCTCGTTCTCGCACAGCAGCACCAAATGATACCGCTGGGCGTCATAATTTTTATCTTTGTCGAAGCGCGTGCGCGCGGCCACATAGCATTCGCAGCCGATGACGGGCTTCACGCCCCGCTCCCTTGCCATGCGATAGAAGTCGATCACGCCGTACATATTCCCGTGGTCGGTGATGGCCAGGCTGCCCATGCCCAGCTCCTTCGCGCGGTCCAGCAGCCTGCCCAGCCGGCACGCGCCGTCGAGCAGGCTGTATTCCGTATGGACATGCAGGTGGGCAAAGGGCATGGTTTCTACCTCACGCAAACTCTGACAATAGTATAGCACAGCGCCGCATGGGATGCAAGGCCTTTCGGAGGTTTTCGTCCGACAAGCAAATCACTTGTCGTTTTTCGCTTTGAAAGCCTTGCGTATCAATCCTGTAAAGGCCATCACCTTTACTTTTTTGCTTTAGCAGAAAAGCAACGCCTTTACGCCTCGATCGCCGCCTTCTGCGTGTTCACCCGGCGGAAAAATTCCACGTCGAACTTGGGCTCCCGCGCATAGGTATACACGCCGTTGCGCTCCTGCTCCACGTCGGTCAGCTGGGTATAGCAGAAGGCGAACATGTGCGGGTTCTGCAGCAGCACGTTGGTCAGGGCCTCATAGCGTGCCTGGAACTCGGCCTCGTCTGCGGGGGCCTTGCCGTAGCCCCACTGCCAGTTGCCGTCGATGCCCCAGGCGATGCCGCCGTACTCGCTGACGAACAGGGGCTGCCCCGGCGTGTACCCGCAGCCGCGCTTGCTCTCGTGGAACTCGCCCTTGCCCGCCTTCGCGTAGTGCGCGGCGAACTTCACGGGGTCCTGCTCGTAGTCATGCACGCAGAAGATGTCCGTCGCCACGTGCACGTAGCCGCTGGTGTCGATGCAGGGGCGGCCGGGGTCCAGGCGCTTGGTGGTCTCGTAGACCGCGCGCAGGGTGCCGTCGCACTGGCTGCTGTGGGTCTCGTTGAAGGGGCACCAGCCCACGATGGCCGGGTGGTTGCGGTCGCGCTCCAGGGCCTCGCACCACTGGGGCAGGAGCTTTTGCAGCAGCTCGGGCTTTGCCGTGTCGCCGCCCCAGTTGGGGAACTCCCCCCAGGCCAGGTAGCCCAGCCTGTCGCAATAGTAGAGGAACAGCGGCTCGAAGACCTTCTCGTGCAGCCGCGCGCCGTTGAAGCCCGCCGCCATGCTGAGCCTGATGTCGTTCTCCAGGGCCTGCGCGGTGGGCGCTGTGTAGATGCCGTCGGGGTAAAACCCCTGGTCGAGCACCAGGCGCTGGAACACGCTTTTCTCGTTGATGAGGAATTTCTGCCCCTCCAGCCGGATGGACCGCAGGCCGAAGTAGCTCTTCACCCGGTCCTCGCCGAAGGCCAGCTCCAGGTCGTAGAGGCCGCCGCGGCCCACCTCCCACAGGTGGGTTTCGCTTAAGCGGAGGGTGAGCCGCACGGCGTTGCCGCTCACATTCGCGCTGGCGCAGCCGACCTCGCGGCCCTGCCAGAAGGCGCGGGCGGTGAGGCTCCCCTGCCCCGCCACCTTCGCGCGCAGGTGCAGGCAGGCGTTCTCCGGGTCGGGCTGGTAGACCGCCGAGACGATGTAGCTCTCCGGCACAAACTCCAGCCACACCGTTTGCCAGATGCCCGTGGTGCGGGTGTACATGCAGCCGAAGGACTTCTGCTTCGGGCTCTGCTTGCCGCTGCAAATGAGGGGATTGCGGGTGTCGTCGTCGCAGCGCACGGTGAGAATGTTGACGCCCGCATGCGCATATTTTGTGATATCCAGGGCAAACGAGGTATAGCCGCCCTCGTGCCGCCCGGCCCGGTCGCCGTTGACATAGACCGTCGTGAGGTAGTCCGCCGCGCCGAAGTGCAGGAGCACGCGGCCCCGCAGCTGCTCCGGGGTGAGCGTGAGCTCCCGGCGGTACCACACGCGCTTCATGAAATCCTTGCTGCCGATGCCGGACAGCACGCTCTCCGGGCAGAACGGCACGGTGATGGCGCGGCCGAGCAGCTTGGTGAACCCGAACTGCCACGTGCCGTTGAGGTTCATCCAGCCTTCGCGCTGCCACTGGGGGTTGGGGTGCTCCGGGCGCGGGATGTTCATGGGGATACCTCCGTCTTTCTGTGATGCTTCCATTATATCCCGCCGCGGCCGGTTTGTCAAACCTTCTTATTTTGTTCATTTGACTTTTTCTCACGCATGCTGTATACTATTTTTAGTATGAACCTACAAGGAGGCGCCATATGCAAGAGAAGCCCAAGCTGCGCCGGGTGGAGCGCTTCGGCCTGCAGCGCAAAATCGTCGCGAACATGACCACGGAATCCTGGCGGGAGATCCCGCACACCTCGGTGCTCTACGAGCCGGACGTGACGCATTTCTGGGAGACGTGGCAGCGCCTGCGCAAAACGCCCGCGTTCGAGGGCATCACCATCAACACCGTGCTGATGTACGCCTGCACGCTGGGCTTCCTGGCCGCGCCCGCGATGAACGCGCGCCTGGAATACCGGCACGGCACCGTATCCGGGGAGATCAAGCAGTACAGCACGGTGAATATCTCCATGCCCGCCACGCTGCCCGACGGCAGCATGATGACGCTCAACGTGCGCGGCTGCGAGAGCAGGACCCTGCGCGAGCTGGGCGCGCATATCGTGAACATGCACGAGCGCATGGCCAAAACCAGCATCGACGACGTGCTGTTCAGCGTGGGCTGGGACAACACCATCAAGCAGCTGAAGACCGGCAGGCTCGACAAGATCGCCGGGCGGCTGTGGGGCACCAAGGTGGGCAGCGGGCCGATCAACCGGCTGAAGGGCAGCGAGCGGAAGGCCTACCGGGCCCTGCCGGCGACCGAGCGCCTGACCAAGCACGACATCGAGCAGGGCACCGTGCTGGTGACCAACATCGGCTCCATCTACCGCGGGTCTTACAACGCGGCCACCATCGTGGAGATCATCCCGCCGATGGTGTGCGCGCTGTGCATCGGCGGCTTCGTGGAAAAGCCGGGCGTGGTGACCCATGCCGACCGCAGCAAAACCATCGAGCCGCGCACCTTCCTGCCCATCAACATCAACATGGACCACCGCGCGCTGGACTACGGCGATATCGTGCCCTTCCTCAAGCGCATGGACGAGATATTCGCCCGGCCGGAGGACCTGACGGCGTGGCTGGGGCGGGCGCCGAAGAAGGCGTGAAATTTCCCCTTGACATTTTGCGCGCGCTGCGTTATACTGGACATACTAAGCTTAAAGCAAATAGAAAGCGAGGCGTTCCCATGGACAAGTGTTGCTGCGCATGGAAAAAGGTACTGAAGATCATCGGCGTCATCGCGGCAGTGGCCGCGGCCGCGGCCGCGGTGTACTTCCTGGTGAAGAAGCTCAAGGAGAAGAAGGCCCTGCAGGAGGGCGACGAGGACCTGGAGTCCTTCGTGTCCTGCTCCTGCCTGGACGACGAGCCCATCGTGGTGGAGGACAAGCCCGAGGAATAGGCGTTAGGAATCAGGAGGCAGGAGTTAGGGGATGAAAACCCCCTAACTCCTGGTTCTTAATTCCTGACCCCTATTTCTCCTTGGGCTTGGCCACCAGCGAGGCCACAAGGCCGCACAGCACCGCGAAGCCCGTCCCGGCGGCGGCCGCGGTGAACGGCCCGGTGAGGATGCCGACCCAGCCCTTTTCCTCCATGGCCTTGCGCACGCCCTCCACCATCAGGTTGCCGAAGCCGATGAGGGGCACCGTGGCCCCAGCCCCGGCCCAATCGGCAAAGGGCCGGTAGACCCCCACAGCGCCCAGGATCGCCCCGAGCACCACGAGGATCACCAGGATGCGCGCCATGGTGAGTTTGGTGAAATCCAGCAGAATCTGCGCCAAAAAGCAGATGGCCCCGCCCACGAGGAAGGCCTTGAGCAGCGGCAGGAAAATGTCCATCGTTTTTCTCCCCTACAGTTTTATTTTAGTATGCGGAGGTGCGTATGAATTATACGGCAGGCATTGTGGGCCTGGGGCTGATGGGGGCCTCCATGGCCATGGCGCTGCGGGGCTTTAAAGATGCCCGCGTGATCGGCACGGACATTGACGAAAATATTTGCAGGCGGGCGGAAGAGGACGGCGCGGTTGACGCGGCGTATCGCGAGGCGGGGAGGGTGTTTGAAGAGGCGGATTTGCTGGTGTTTTGCGTGTATGCGCATCATATCCCGGGGCTCATGGAGGCGCACGCGAAGCGGCTGAAGCGCGGGTGCGTGGTGAGCGATATCTGCGGGGTGAAGGGGCCGCTGTATGAGAAAATCATGCCCCTGGTGCCGGAGGGGGCGGCCTACGTTGGCGCGCACCCCATGGCGGGCAAGGAGCGGGACGGCTATGAGAACGCGGAGGCGGGGCTGTACCGGGGGTGCGGGTTCGTGATTGTGCCAACGGAACGGAGCACGCCGGAGGGGATCGCCCTGGTGAGGGAATTGGCGGGGTACATCGGCGCGGGGCGGGTGGCGCAGGCCGGGGCGCAGGCGCACGACGAACTGATCGCCTATACCAGCGACTTGATGCACGTCGCGGCGGCGGGGCTGTGCGTGAGGCCGCACCCGGCGTTCGATTTGGCGTTCACGGCGGGGGCGTTCCGCGATTGCACGCGCGTGGCGGATATCAACGCCGGGGCGTGGACGGAGCTGCTCATGGACAACCGGGGGAACACCGCGCAGGCGCTGGGGCGGTATATCGAGGACCTGCGGGCGGTGCGGGAGGCGCTGGCGCGGGGGGACAGGGAGGCTCTGCACGGGCTGCTGCAACGCGCCGGGGAGAATAAACGCGAAATGAAGAATCTTTAGTATTGTGCGCCGCACCACCCCCTCGGCGCTGCGCGCGTGCCCTGCACCACCCCCTCGGCGCTGCGCACCGGCCCCCCAAGGGGGGCACCCTGGCGAGGCGATAATGTGTTTTTGCACCATTAGCGCGAATTTTCGATCTATTATTTTGTGCATGTTGTATAGAAAGCTATTCCTTACATGCCTCTTGCTATTTACTTTCTTCCTTTCCTGATTTATACTGGATAAAACAAATCAGGAAAGGAAGATTTTTATGAAAAAAGCACTATCCGCGCTGCTGGCGGCTGTCATGGTCCTGGGGTTGCTGGCACTTGCGCCCATCACGGCACACGCGGCGACCGGCATGGCAACCATCAATGTCAGCACCCTCGGCGGCGCGAACGCCGACAACAGCGCGGCCTCAGCAACCGAATCGCAGTGGGCATATAGCGGCTCATCGAAACAACTGCAACTGAACACAGCGGGCGGCAATTACACCCTGACGGGCGCCAATTCGAATTTAAATGTTCGGGCGGGGAACGTGGAGAACGTGACCCTGAATGGCGTAAGCATAACCTGGCCCGGCAGCGACAGTGTTCGCGGCGCGCTTGTTCTCAATAGCGGCAATGGCCGCTGTACCGTGACGCTTGTCGGAAGCAATACCCTGACCAGCGGCTATGGCGGCAGCGGAGGCGGCTTTTATATGATGTCCGGGAGTCTCACCTGCACCATCACCAGCGCCACCGGCGGCAGTCTGACCGCGACAGGGAATGCGGGCTGTTACGGCCTATATACTAGTATTTCTGCCACCAATGTACTGCGCATCACCGGCAACGCGTCCTTCACCGCCGTGGGTGGGGCGGGCCAACTGGGGAGCAGCGGCTTCTCCCTCGAGCTCAGCGACAGCGCCAAGTTGATGATTACTAACAACAGCGCCGTCGCAGAGGAGGAAATGTTCGCGAAGGCCGACACGGCCGACACATGCCACTGGAAGCTGACCAACGCCACCCTGACCGACGGCGCAGTGGGTGACGACTATGTTGAAGCCTCGATTGCCGCGGGCCAGACCGCCACGGTAGAGCGCGAGGCCCATGTCCCCGGCAGTTGGATAGTGGACACCCCCGCCACGCACACCACGACCGGGAGCCAGCACAAGGAGTGCACGGTGTGCGGGTATGTGATGGAAACGCAGGTGATACCCGCCACGGGCGGCGGCGGCGACACGGGGGACTATTTCAAGCTGTGGGGCAAGACCACGAAATACTTGAAGAGCAACTTCTGGAACTGGATACTGCTGATTGTGTGCTTCGGCTGGATCTGGATGGCGTTTTAGGCTAGTATTCATCCAAAAAATCATAACCCACCCCGTGATGCGTGTAGGCGAGCATCGTGTCCAGGCGCACATTGTGCGTGCTTTGGAAGATGCACTTCTCCACGTCGGGGTGGGTTTGCTTTAGCTGGGCGATGAGGGCCTTGACCTCCGCGCGCTTGGAGGGGCGCTCGGCCCCGGGGGATTCGGTCAGGCGGCAGGCGCAGCGCAGGAATTGCAGATCATTATAACGCGCCCAGGCGACGATGTCGTCCTCGCGCACGCAGTAGAGCGGGCGGATGAGCTCCATGCCCTCGAAGTTGCGGCTGCGCAGCTTGGGCGGCATGGTCTGAATCTGCGCGCCGTAGAGCATGCCCATGAGCGTGGTCTCGATGACGTCGTTGAAATGGTGGCCCAGGGCGATTTTGTTGCAGCCGCGGGCCTGGGCTTCCTTGTACAAATGGCCCCTGCGCATGCGGGCGCAGAGATAACAGGGCGAGCCGTCTTGCTTTGCCACGTAGTCGAAAATGTTGGCCTCGAAGATTTCGAGGGGAATCTCCAGGCGCGCGGCGTTTTCGAGGATGGCGCGGCGGTTCTCCGGGCTGTAGCCGGGGTCCATGCAGAGGAAGGTGAGCTCGAAGGGGAAGTCGCTGTGGCGCTGGAGCATTTGCAGGAGCTTGGCCGTGAGGAAGGAGTCCTTCCCGCCGGAGACACAGGCCGCCACGCGGTCGCCCGGCCGGAGGAGCGCGTAGCGCTTGACCGCCCCGGTGAAGGGGTTCCAGACGGACTTGGCGTATTTCTTCTGGATGCTGCGCTCGGCCTGCATGGCGGCACCTCCTGACGTTGGCACCATTATAGCACGCGGGGCGGGGAGGTGTCAAGGCGAAAGCGGCCGCCGAGGGCAGCCGCCTTATTGTGTCGCGCTGTCTTAAAACGCCATCCAGATCCACCCGAAGCAGAAGATCAGCAAAATCCAGTTCCAAAAGTTGCTCTTCAAGTAGGTCGTGGTCTTGCCCCACAGCTTGAAATATGCCGAGTCGTCCACCGGGTCGGTGCCGCCGCCGCCCGCGGATGGTGTTAGCTTGGCGTATTTATGCGTGCCGTTGATGACAAAGCTGCCGTTGCTGAGGGTTCCCTCGCCGCCGGGCGCTGCCGTGGTTGTGTTTACCCAATACAGGAGCCCGCTCGGCACGGTGTAATCGCTATAATCAGCGTAGATAGCCCTGGTGTTGCCTATCGCGGTGACTGTGCCGCCGCTGACTGTGAAGTCGCTGTCCGAGTGAATGCCAGTGCCGCCCGTGCCTGTAGCGGTGGCGGTGCCGCCTGTGATCGTGAATTGGGCGCATGAAAAGCCCCAGGCCGTGCCCGTGGCGGCGACGGTCGCGCCGTCAACGATCGTAAGGTGGCTCGCAGAAATGCCGTAGTCACTGCAGCCCGTGACGTTCAGGCTGCCGCTGCCGGTAATGGTTAAATCGTAACTATATATCCCCCCATTATAGCTGCCGCCACTATCGAATGTACTGGTTATCGTGTTCGCGCCATTGAGCTCGAGCGTTACGACGCCGTCGGGGTTGTAGAACTGCAGCGCCCGCGCGGCGGAGGTGGTGTAGTTGATGTTGGTGAGGGTGAGGGTTTTGGTGGCATTGTCCCAGGACCACGATCCGCCGTTGTAATTGCCGCTGCCGTCCGCGTCAACGCCGTTGAAGACCCAGGTGGTGGAGGGGTTTGGGGCGACCGGGCCCGCCGCGTGGGCCGTGATGGGTGCGAGGGCGAGGAGGCCGAGGGACAGGGCCAGGGTGAGGAGGATGCTTAGGATGCGCTTTTTCATGGGTGTTCTCTCCTTTATAATGTTTTTTTGTGCTCCGCACAAATGCAAAAAGACGGCCCCTCGTTCGAGAAGCCGCCCATAAGCCTATTTTATTGCGTTCAGGGCATAGCTACGCCTTAGCCTGCTCTGCTCTGCTCTGCTCTGCTCTGCTCTGCTCTGCTCTGCTCTGCTCTGCTCTAATTATACCACGATATGGCATGCGTGTCAAGCCTTTCCGTGTAAACTTTGCGTGAACGATCGCTTGAGGTGAGTATAGCACAATTGGCAGGAAAATGCAAGAGAAATTTTTCGGAAGGGCGAAATTTTTTTATCAGTAGTTCTCGTTCACGCGGGCGCGGTATTCGCCCCAGCCCTCCTTGAGGTCGGTCTTGAACTTGTTCCAGTCGTTCTCGCCCTTCGCGTAGGACAGCAGGCCCTCGGACACCACCTTGTCGCGGTAGTCCTCGCCCGGGGTGAGCACGCTGTAGGCCACGGGTCCGGTGACACCCTCCCTCTTCAGCCAATCGAAGGCGCTGGCTGCCAGGGGGTTGCCGGGCAGGGCGGCGGGCGTGACGGAATCGTAGGGCGCGAGGACGTTCAGCTGGTTGGCCAGGAAGTCCATGCCCTTCTCGGAGGTGAACAGCCAGTTGAGGAACTCGCCCGCGGCCTGGATCTCCTCCTCGCCGGCGCGGCCGTTGATGGCGGCGTACTCCATGACGTCGAAGGCGAGGCCCTGGGCTTTCGCGTCCTCGATATTCATGAACGCGGGCAGGAGGGCGCACTGGTCGGCGGTGACGGTTTGCCCCACGGCGGAATTGAGCTGCCCCGTGAAGTCCGTGCCGCCGAGGATCATGGCGGCCTTGCCGGTGGCGAACTCCTTCACGGCGTCGGCGTAGGCGCGGGTATCCAGGGCCTCCCTCGGGGCGGTGCCGTAGCCCAGGTAGAGGTCGTAGAAGCCCTTGTAGCCCGTCTCGTAGCGCAGGGAGAGCTCGTCGACCCCCTCGCCGGTGACGTCGACCTTCTGCTTGCCGATCTCGTAGCCCAGGGGCACGCTGAGCAGGCGGGTGGTCCACGCCGCGCTCTCGCCCTCCTGCAGGGCGGGGGTGGCGAAGGCGCCGTCCAGGCCGAGGTCCGCCTTGCGGTCCTGGAGGTCCTTGGCCAGGGCCTCGAGCTCCTTGAAGCTCTTGACGTCGGCGATGGACTTCAGGCCGGACTTCTTGCCCTCCAGGGCGAAGTAGTCGTCGAGGATTTTCTTGTTGTAGATGATGCCGAAGGCCTCCACGCCCACGGGCAGGCCGATGATCTTGTCCTCCGCGGTGAGGGCAAGGCGCTTATCCACCAGGCGCCGGTAGGCGGGGGTGGCCGTGACGTCGGAGGCGTAGTCCTGCCAGGCCTTGTATTCGCGCGGGTTGGTGAACAGGAAGATCGCGGGCCGGCCCTCGCCCTTCAGGGCCTCCTTGAGCTCCGTGGCGGGCGCGCCACCCTGCGGGGTGGTGACGACGACGGTTACGCCGGTGAGGGTTTTGTAGTCCGCCGCCAGCGCCTGCCAGAGCGCGGCCTGGGCCCGGTGCGGCTGGTAGAGGTTCAGCTTCAGGCCGGTCTCCTCCGCGGGGGGGAGCGCGGTGGTCTTCTCCCGGCCGGCGAGGGTCGTGCCGCAGCCCGCCAGGAAGCCGGCGGCCAGCGCGGCGCAGAGCGCCAAGGCCAAAATGGCCGTGCGCAGGCGGGGGCGGTTCATGTTTTGTTTTTTCATAGGGCAGCATCCTTTCCTGTGTAGGTTCACAAATGGCAGTTTGCCCCGCGGCGGGGAGGTTATGCAGGGCCCGGCAGCGCTGGCAATAAAATTTTTCATAAAAAATCAACGAAATCCATTGCCTTTGTATAAAAAAGGTGGTATAATAGTCTCTATGAGGGGTGTATATGCCCCGGACGAAAGGCGGCTTTCCATGAAACATACGCGATCGGGGCGGATTTTGCCCCTTCTCCTTGCCGTTGCTTTGGTTTTCACCCTGGCGGCCTGCACGCCGCTGGAGGGCGTCCTGGGCCGGCTGACGGGCGGGAAGTTTGTGGACGACGAGCCCTACGCGGGCTATAAGCTGGAGAAGTACGTCAAGCTGGGGGAATACAAGGGCGTCGAGGGGGATTTCGTCACGGTGGACGAGTACCTCGACCTGTATATGCAGGACGTTTTCGCGCAGTACGGCGCGGCCAAGGGGATCGTGGACGACCCCGCCAAAACGGAGGTGGCCGAGGGCGACCTGGTGTTCTTCGACTTCGAGGGCTCGGCCCCGGGCGTCTCGGAGGCGGCCAGGGAGGGCATGAAGGGCAAGGCCCTGCTCGTGATCGGCAGCGGGCAGTTCCTCCCCGCGTACCTGGACGCGGAGGGCAAGGAGCTCAAGCGCGGCTTCGAGGACCAGATGGTCGGCCAGCCGCGGGACAAGGAGTTCGCCGTCGATGTGCGGTTCCCCGACCAGTACCACCAGGAGGAGCTTGCGGGGAAGGACGTCATTTTCCAGTGCACGGTGCACAAGATCGGCGCGGCCTCCGAGGAGATCACCGACGAGGGCGTGGACGTGCTGACCAACGGGGAGTTCGCCACGGCGGAGGCGTTCCGGGCGATGCTCGCGGAGGACATGGGGGACCCGGCCAAAACGGTCGCCGACTACAACGGGAACCTTGCCTTCGAGGCGGCCTACGCGAACGCGGAAATCCTCAAGCTGCCGGCCAGGGAGCAGGACTACTGGGACGGCCAGCTGGAGAAGAGCGCCTCCAGGCAGGGCATGGACGTGGACGACTACGCCACGCAGAGCGGGTACCAGAGCGCGGCGGAGTACCGCGACAAGCAGGTGAGCCGCGAGCTGTTCGTGTTCGCCGTGGCGCAGAAGGAGGGCATCACCGTTTCGGAGGAGGACGTGCAGGGGCTGCTGGCCGAGATCCGCACGAACGGCTACGAGGGCACGGACGCCGAGCTCTATTCCGAGTTCGGCGGGAAGGGCTACCTGCTGCGCCATTTGATGAGCAAAAACGTCACGGACTTTATCCTTGCGAACGCGAAGGGCGTGCCGGCGGCGGCAGCGGAATGACCACCCCCTCAGCCGCTGCGGCGGCAGCTCCCCCAAGGGGGCGCCTATTTAAGCCAAAACAGCCAAGCCTGTTGACGCATAAAATTTGAAGGAGGAGACCCCAGTATGGCAAAGAAATTATTGGCAATCCTGGCGGCGCTGTGCCTCATGGCCGCCATGGGCTCCGTGGGCGCTTCCGCCGTCCCCGGGTATGACCTGGAAAACGACCGGCCCGCGCTCTACGCCATCGACAGCATCGACCCCAAGGAGCCGGCCGCCGGCAACGGCGAGTTCCACATCCTGGTGCTGCCCGACACGCACCAGACCGCGGACGCGGACCCCAACCTGATCGCCTACATCGAGTCCGCGATCAAGTACGCGGAGGTCACGGGCCACCCGGTGGACCTCATCATCTTCCTGGGCGACATGGTATCCGGCTCCGGCTGCGCCAGCGCGGCCACCATCACCACGGCGGTGCAGGCCCTGCTGGGGCCCATCAAGGCGGCGCAGATCCCCTTCACCGTGCTCTTCGGCAACCATGACCTGGGCGACACGCACGGCGCGGTCACCGGGGCGGAGGTTCTGCAGATCTGGAAGGACGAGGGCGGCACGATGGATATCGAGTACGAGGTCCAGGTGCCCGTACCGGGTACGGACCCCATTGAGTACACGACGGAGACGCAGACGGAAACCATGCCGCTGTTCGTCGATCCGGACGAGAACGTGCCGGGGTCCGACGCCACCACCGGCGTGACCAACTTCAAGTACACCGTCTACCAGAAGCTTTACCGCGACATGAACTGGGACGACGGCAGGACCACCTACGGCGCCCGCTCGTACAAGTCCCTCTCCAACAGGTACGTCGACAACACGCTGATAGGGGCCAGGCCCATCCAGCTGTTCCTGTTCGACGTGGGCTCCAAGGACGCGGGCCAGGAGGGCTACGACTACGTGCGCGCGGACCAGCTGGCGTGGTTCACCGCCAACAACGTGACCGACCAGCCCGCCTTCGTGTTCCAGCACATCGCCCTGCCGGAGGTCTACGGCAGCGGCTACTTCCTGAAGAGCCCCTTCAACTGGAAGCTGCCGGGCACGATCAACGTCCTGGAGACGAACTATTTCGGCACGGCGAACTTCATCAACATGGTGGGCACCGTGCTGGAGGCCCCGTGCCCGCCCAATTACTCCGACGGCGAGTTTGAGGCCATCACCGAGGGCGGCAACGTGCAGGCGGCCTTCTTCGGCCACGACCACGTGAACAACTACGTGGAGAGGTTCAAGGAGCAGAAGATCGACCTGGTGCAGCTGCCCGGCGCGGCGTGGAACGGCTCCTACGGCACCTACCTGGTGCGCGGCGGCTCGTTCGTGGTCATCCGCCCCGACGAGACGGGCACCGGCGGCGTGAGCTACGACAGCTCCTTCTTCACCTACCGCCAGGCCGCGCGCGTGCCCGGCTCCCAGGTGAAATCCACCATCAACGGCTTCAAGGACTGGATCATGGTGATCCCCTTCCTGCTGCAGAACTTTATAATGTTCTGCTTCGCCCCCGTCCGCTGGATCATGGGCGGGTTCTAAAGCAGGGCTTCACTACGATAGCGCGCGTTGCGAACACCGGCCCGGGGGCGTACCGCCGCTCCCGGGCTGATAGACTTTGAGGAGGTTTTTTCATGGACTGGGACAGGATCAAGGGGTTCCTGCGAAGCGGCAGGCTGAAGGTGATTTTGCGCTGGGCGGGCGGCGGGCTGCTGGCGCTGCTGGCGGCGATTATGTTTTTCGCGTTTATCTTCACCGCCGCCAAGAAGGACATGTTCGGCCAGCGGGTGTATCAAATGGCCGTCATGGACGTGGTGCTCATGTGGCTGGTGATCCTCGGCATGGGCGCGCCGGGCGCGCTGCTGCTGCGCAAGGCCATACGGGAGCTGAAGCATAAAAATGACGGCGATATAGACGATATAGAGGAAGCAGAAGAAGAGGAGTGATCCGTTTGCCCGCAGCGAAAGCGCCGCAAAAGAAGAAGCCGGCGTCCAAGCCGAAGGGGAAAAAGCCAAGCGCAAAAGAGCTTGCGCAGGCGGAGGAGCAGGCCAGGCTGGCGCTGCACCGCGCCCGCATGCTGCGCGCCTACCTGGTGGGGGTGCTCACGCTGGTGGCGCTGGTGCTGGCGCTCATCCCCGGGGAGGGCGCGTGGCTCACCATACACGACTGGCTGTGGAGCGTGGCAGGCGTCACGCTGCTGCTGTGGCTGGCGATCCCGCTGTATGGGTGCAGCCTGTGGCTGCGCAACCGCAGCCTGAAAAGCGCGTGGCCGAACCTGCTGTGCCAGGCGCTGTTCCTGCTGTTCGCGGGGGCGGCGGTGTTCGTGCTGGCCCATGGGGCGGGCGAACTGGCCGGCGGGGACTGGTGGGCGCTGGTGCTGTCCGCCTTCGAGGGGGAGATACCGCGCAACGGCGGGCTTTTGGCCTCAATGCTGGGCGCGGGGCTGGCCGGGGCCTGCGGGCAGGCGGCCGCGGCGATCATCACCCTGCTGCTCTCGCTGGCGGCGCTGCCCATGGCTCTGCCGCCGCTGCAGGGGGCGATCTTCAGCCGGGCCGCCGGGCGCTGGGGCGAGGACGCCCCGCCCCGCCCCCCCGAGCCGGAGGAGAAGCCCGAGAAGCCGGAACGGATCGAACGGCAGGAACGGCCC
>Ga0268262_10002415_pt1 | contig 21647 bp, 14 predicted proteins | sample TergutNc150P3_FD_190354 | JGI IMG/M metagenome (GOLD analysis project Ga0268262, IMG submission 190354) | Nasutitermes corniger P3 segment gut microbial community from laboratory colony in Florida, USA - Nc150 P3 (SPAdes) (version 2) | ecosystem: Host-associated > Arthropoda: Insects >... | reverse complement strand
GTTGTTTTGTGGTAAATTCTCACAGGTTTGTTGCAGGTTGTTTTGCACAAAGTCGCCGCCCTTTTTCCAGTTCAAAAGAGCGTGCAATGCCGCTATGCGAGGTGAAAGTCCTTGTGAATTCATTTATAGCCTGGGGGCAATATAGAAAAAGCTAGCCAAAAATTTTTTATCTTTACCTTGTGAACCTTTCTTCCATTGACGATCTTGGCTTAAAAAGAGTAGCTGCATTAGAAGCAAATAATATAAGCACACTTTGGGATTTGCTTTTCTATTTGCCTAGAAAATATGAAGATTTGCGCAAAGCAACAAAAATCAGGGATATAAAAGATGACAATATCGTTGCTTTGGTTGTGCATATAGCTGAAGTTGGAATGAGTAAGAAGGGGAAAGCGTTAGTGGTGAAGATTAAAGATGAAAGCGCAAGCATTAAAATGGCATTTTTCCAAGCAAAGCATTATTGGCGCAAAACATTGAAAGTTGGAACTCGTTGGGTTGTTATTGGCAAAAGAAGAATAGATGAACATGGTTTGCAAATAACTAGAATAGATATGAGGCCAATAAAAGAGAATGAGGAATATGTAGGAAACATAGAACCAGTTTACAAACTAACAGAAGCTATGAAAGAGAGCGGAGTTACGAATAAGCTTTTAACGAAAATATATAAATGGCTTTTTGAGAAAAATTTATCACTCATTTTGCCTCCAAATGAAAATATTTGCCCGCCAAATTTATTATCATATTTAAAATTGAATCCTATGCTTTATAATTTAAAAAAATTGCACTTACCTCAAACGATGGAAGAAATTTATGCAGCAATGAAAGAATTGAAAATTTTGAAAATTTTGCCATTTTGTTTGAGAAAGGTGAGGCGGCGCAGGTTGCTCATAAATACTGGAATTCCAAGAAAACTGGATTTGCAAAGAATGGACAGCACAAAAGAAAAATTACCCTTTGTTTTGACAAGTGGGCAAGCTCAGGTTTTGGAACAACTCAAAATAGGCTTGGAAAGCAATTGGCAATATCATGCGCTTTTGCAAGGAGATGTGGGCAGTGGAAAAACCGTGGTTGCAATGCTTGCAATGATTGGAATTTGCGGTGCTGGTGGGCAGGCGGCTTGTATGGTACCAACGGATATTTTGGCAAAACAGCATTTTTCCGTAATGAAGAAAATTTTTGAAAGCTCCGGCTTGCGGCTCGCTTTGCTCACAGGCTCCATTCCTGCAACAGAACGCAAGGAGGTTTTAGCAGGTTTAATAAGTGGTGAAATTAATGCAGTTGTTGGAACACACTCTTTATTTTCCAAAGATGTGGAGTTTGGAAATTTGAGTTTTGTGATTATAGATGAACAGCATCGTTTTGGGGTAAATCAAAGAGAGGCACTTCTTGCAAAGGGTAATAAAACTGAGTTGCTGGTTATGAGCGCAACACCCATTCCTCGCAGTTTGGCAATGACTTTTTACGGAGATTTAGAAATGTTGCTTTTGCGTGAAAAACCTCCGGGCAGGTTACCGGTGAAAACGGAGTTGAAAGGCAGAATGAGCCGCGAGGGAATGAAGGATTATCTTTATCAAAAATCCCTTGTTGATAATCGTTGCTATTGGGTTGTGAGCAGAGTTCAAGAAGATGAATTGGGAGAAGCGGCTTGTGTTGATGATATTTACAAGGAATTGAAAAGTTTTAAAGAGGACTGGAAAATAGCCGTTGTACACGGGCAAATGCCCGAAGCAGAGCGAGACGCAAACTTAAACGCTTTTACCACTGGCGAAATTTCCCTGCTTGTTTGCACAACGGTGGTGGAAGTTGGTGTTAATGTTCCACAAGCTAATTTAATTGTTATAGATAAACCAGAAAATTTTGGCTTGGCTCAACTTCATCAATTGCGGGGCAGGGTAGGGCGCGGAACTGAACGCGCATTTTGCATTTTACTGTGTGAAAAAGATAACGATGCTTATGAGAGGTTAGAGAAATTTTCTCAGACAAATGATGGTTTTGAAATAGCAGAACTAGATTTAGAAGACAGAACAGCAGGGAATTTAGAGGGTTCACAGCAAAGCCAAACTTGGAGATTATTTGATTGGGTAGATGATTTGCCGCTAATAGAGAACATAATAGGCATAGCAAATGATATTTTAGACAACAAGGCAAATTTTTCACCTGAAGTACAACAGAAAATTCAAAATTGGTATAATGATAAAATATATGAGAAGATTGAGGATGGGATTCATTAAAACAACTCATTCCAAGCCTTAACCTCTCTATTCTCCACAAGCAATCCAACTCGCTTTCTAAAAATAGCAGCAGCAGCTATCATTGCGCCGTTATCTGTGCATAAATCTGGCGGAGGATAAATTAAATTTATTCCATTTTTTGCAGAGCGCTCAGTTAAAAGTTCCCTGAGCCTATTGTTTGCGCTAACTCCGCCACATAAAATGAGGTGTTCCACATTGTTTTTCTTAGCCGCATTTACAGCCTTCAACGACAAAATATCTGCTATAGCTTCTTGAAGGCTTGCGCATATATTTGCAATATTCTCTTCCACAAATTCTTTGCCTTTTGTTTGAACATAGCGGCTAACTGCGGTTTTTAGGCCGCTAAATGAAAAATCAAGAGAAGCAGGTTCGTTTAAGGCTCTGGGGAACTCAAAAAAATTTCTGTTTCCATTTTTTGCAAGTTTGCTGATTTCTGCGCCAGCGGGGTAGCCAAGGCCGAGCAATTTCCCGCTTTTGTCAAAAGCCTCGCCTGCCGCATCATCTCTTGTTTTGCCAATAGAGGTATATTTAAACCCAGGTTTTAACAAAACTAATTCCGTGTGCCCACCAGATACTATCAAAGCTATAAAACTCTTATCTGCTAACCACTCTCCCTTATCTAACATTGCGGAACTTATATGCCCCTCTAAATGGTTTATTCCATAACATTCTATGCCTAAATCTTTTGCTAACCCTTGTGCGAAATTTGCGCCAACCAATAGCGAACCCATTAAACCAGGGCTAGAGGTAAAAGCTATATGCTCTATATCTTCAATGCTTATATTCGCCTGCTCAAGCGCTTGTTCTAGTACAGGGACAATTTTTTCTAAATGCGCTCTGGAAGCTAGCTCTGGCACAATTCCGCCCCAGGCTTTGTGTTCGTCTATTTGGCTGTAAAGGCAGTTGGATAGTATTTCAATTGAATCTTTATTTTCCCGCAAAATAGCACAGGCGGTATCATCGCAACTGCTTTCAATTCCAAGCCAAATCATTGTTGTACATTTTCTACAAGGCGAAATTTTTCGGGAAGAATTTGCCAACTGGTAACAGTGTGCGCAATATGCACAGTTGGGCTAAGTTCCTCTTCGTTTTCAATGGAAAATCTTGAAAATTCAATATAGAGATTTATATCTTGTGCTGCTATTTTGGAGAGCAAATCTTTGCCACCAGAAACTTCAACATTGGCTTTTGAAGGTGAAAGAGAATAGGCACTTCGCTCAAAACTGCCTATTAAGCGTACTGGAATATCATAAAATATTTTATGGTCTAGAGGCTCAATTTGAACTTGTAAAAACACGGTTGTGTCTGCTATATCCACTATGGAACGGAGTACAGATAAATCTAATTTTACTGGTAGCGAATTATTCCACTTTAAATCGGTTATGGAAATTTCTTCGGTTGGAATTTGTGTTATTTTTGCCACGGCACTTCTTGCTCCCGAAATATAAACGGAATCTGGCACAATTTCTGGCGTATTCAAAAAGGTGAAACCAGGTGCAGCACGGGTTTGAACTTTGGATTGTACTGGTACTTTTTGTTCAATTCTTGTATCTAATTCAACGCTTAAGGAATTTGTTTGTCTAATGCGTTGCACTTTAAGGTTTGGTATGCTAGGAGATACAAAGTTTATCCTTTCGCTGGATATTCTGGAATATCCAAGAGGCATATTTTTTAAATCAACCTCAATTCTTGCAGAATGATTTAACTTTAAGTGAATTAGGCTTATTGCCCTTCCCTCTAATTGTGCGGTTATTGTTGGAACCAAGGGATAAACGAGTGCCATATTATCTTGGAGATTTATAATTCTAACTGGCAATTCAATATCGGCTTTTGCATCTTCTTTTGAAACCACTCCAAACCAAATTATAAAACCGCATAGCACGGACAAAAATTTTAAAGAATGCTTTATAAAGAATTCTTTTATTATTTCAATCATCAGCGACCTTTAAGCAACACCTAGTTTCTTTTGATAAGAACTCAGTGATTCAATAGCATTTGTTAAAATGTGAATAAAATCTTGCGCTCCAGCAGCCTTAAGTTCTTCTTCTTCTTTGGGTTTGCCAGCAACTATGCGAATTATGTTTGGGAATTCTTTTTCAAGAGCAGGGAAAATTTCCTTTGCTAGTCCCAAATATTCATCGTCTTTGGAGCAGAGAACAACAATTTGAGGAGCATTCTTTTTAACAAGCTCAATGCCTTCTGCAACATTTGGAATTCCGTTGGTATCTATAACTGTGTAGCCAGCACAGCCAAAGAAATTTTTAATAAATGTTGCGCGAGCGAGCCTCATAGCCAAGTCTCCAGCCGTCCACAAGAAAATCTTTGGTGCACTTCCAGTTTTTTTGGCATATTCCTCTGTTTGCAAGCGAAGTGTTTCAAAAACTTCTGCACCACGCCTTATATTCAATTTTTCAACTGTGGTTTCTTCGCCGCTTGTTTTTGTAAGGTCTTGGTTTTTTATAGGCGAACCATCGTCCTTTTTAATTTTATCACTCATTTTTTCAAGCAAATTTGGGTATTGGTTTGTACCGATAAATACTTCCCTGCGTTGCATTATCAATTTTTCTTTTTGCTTTTGAGTTTCTGCAAGTTCTTTTTGAACGGAGCCGTTTAAAATGGCTGCGAGCAAGCCGCCTTGGCTTTCAATTTTTTTGAATGCTTCCAAAGATTTTGAGGCAATTTGGTCGGTTAGGCTTTCTACATAATAAGAGCCAGCGGCTGGGTCTATTATTTTGTTGAAGCGGCTTTCGTTTTTGAGCAAGAGCTGAACATTGCGTGCAATGCGGCAACTGAATTCGTCTGGTGTTTTGAATGCGGCATCGTAGGGGATAACGGTTATGGAATCTGCGCCTGCTATGGCGGCACTCATTGCCTCGGTTGTTACGCGGAGCATATTCACATTTGGGTCAAAAACAGTGGAGTTCCACAATGACGTGCTTGCGTGTATTTTTGCGGTTCCAGTCACTCCATATTTTTTAAGTATGTTTGCCCATAAAACGCGCAGTGCGCGGATTTTTGCAATTTCAAGGAAATATCTTGAACCAACGCTAATGCTGAATGTTATTTGGCTGGCCGCCTGCTCTGCGGTTAGGCCTCCGTCTGTTAGGGCGTTCATATATTCCAAGCCTGCACTCAAGGCTATACTGAGTTCTTGAATTATATTTGCTCCAGCAAGGTGATAGTGGTGAGTTTGAACGGTTATGGCATTAACGCCGGGGATATTTTTAACTGCATAATCAGCCGCTTTTGCCGCTTCTTTCAATATGGAATCTTTTGCAATGCCAATTTTGCCCCTTTGAGCTAGTTCCGACAGAGGGTCGTAAATTATGCCGCCTTTTGCGGATTTTGAGCATTTGGAGAGCATTTCAAGAGCTTGCAGTGCTCTAGTGCCAAAATTGAAATAAACAGGGATTTTGCTTAAATCTAGGCCGTTTAAAAGGGCGTTAAAATCGTCTTGGCTTTGAACGTTTTGCCCCCTGAGAACTCCGCATCTGGTGCAAACTCTGCTTTTAAAGGAGAGAGCATCTGCACCGCGATCCAAGGCGTGTTTAGCGGCTGCGTTTGCGGCAGCTATGTCTTGTTCGTAAATATCTTCTCTTATTTCCCAGTTATTATCGGTTTTCTTTGTGCCTCTGGCAAAGGGGAATTCGCCGGGGAGGTTGTTCAAAAGCCAAGATATGCCATCTGTATCTGCCTTGCGGTAGTATGGTTTAACGGAAATGCCTTCCAGTGTTTTCCATATCAGTTTTTTCTCGTAATCAGCGCCTTTAAGGTCTGCCTGTATGGTGGATTCCCACTCTTCTGTGGAAACATCTGGGAACTCTGCGAACAATTTTTCCTGACTCATAAATCCTCTTTTATAGAGATACTAGGGAGAATATAGTAAATTATTTATATTTTTTGCATTCATTGTACGGCAAATTTCCGCCAAAGATGTCCAAGGCACTGCCTATGGTCAAATCCACCCTTCCTTTTGAGAGTTTATCGCAGGTTTCAAAGTCTTTTAGGCTGTTTGCCCCGCCTGCGTAAGTTGCGGGAATAGGGGAGTTCGCACCCAAAAATTTAATCAGTTCCAAATCCATGCCCTGTTGCTTGCCTTCAACGCCTGCGGCGTGTACCAAAAATTCAAAGCAATGCTCGGAAATCATTTCCAAATTTTCTTTGGTTATTTGAAAATCGGTTAGGGTTTGCCAGCGATTTATGGCTACTACCATTCCATAGCAACTCAAATCCACAACCAAATGCTCTTTGCCAATTTTGCTGGACAAGGCTTTTAAATTTTCAAGGGAAAATTTGCCGTTTGGGAATATATAACTGGTGACTATAACAGCGGCTGCTCCGGCTTCCAAATACTTTTCTGCATTCTCATCATTTATTCCACCGCCAATTTGCATTCCGTTTGGGCAGGCTTTCAAGGCTCTTGTGGCGGCTTCTTCGTTGCCACTTCCAAGCATTATTATATGCCCGCCTTTTAAGCCGTCTTTTTTGTAGAGTTCGGCGTACCATTCTGCTGGTTTTTGGGAAATGAAGTTGGTTTTAAGTTCCTTTTCGTTTTGAGAAAGCGAGGAGCCAACTATTTGTTTTACTTTGCCATTATGCAGGTCTATGCAGGGGCGGAATTTGCTCATTGGTTATCAATATTTATCTGTTAATTCTTTTGGGCAAGTGACTTTTTTATATTTAACAGTTGGGTTGTCAAAACTTGCTTTATCGGTTCCCAGCGTGTTTGCATACCAAAGGCAGCCAGCTTTCAAGTCTGGGAGATTTATAAAAACTTCTTCGCATTTTTGCTTTACGCAACCTAAATCATTTCTACATGCCTGTCTGAATCCTCCATATTGTGCGCCCATATTTGGGCTACTCAAGCCGCTATTTTCAACTTGCCTTGTTAAGGCGTTGAACTGGCCAACGCCTCCACCCGGAATCATAAGGTCAAATTTAGCACCCTCGTTTAAGTTTCCAATGTTGTTTTTCATAACAAACATAGTTTCCCCATTTGGGAAATCCAATTGATAGCAGTCTCCGCAACTGCCCATGTTGATTGCGGCATATCCGTAGCTGATATTGCCAACTTTCCAAGGGGCCTGGTTCATGCAGGCAAATGCAACTCCACCATCGCATGAGCTTTTGTCGCTATCTTTATGACCTATGTTAGTGCCGGATATATCGCAGCTATTGGCTTGCAAGCCGCCTTTGCCACCCCATGAGCAACTTGGTTTACAAGCATCCCAATACTGAGTTGTTTTTGCGATTGATGAGGATTCTGAATCTTCTTTGGAGCAAGCGAAGAAGGCTATGCTTATTGCAAACAAAAACAAAATCCTAGATGCTTTTTTCATACTATTAATATCTATCTGTTAGTTCTTTTGGGCAAGTTACCAGTTTATATTTAACAGTCGGATTGTCCCAGCTTGCATTATTTGAACCTGGTGCTCTCCCCAAAGTTTCCACATACCAAAGGCAACCAGCTTTCAAGTCTGGTAGATTTTTGAAAACATCATTGCACATTTTTTCTACGCAATTAACATTGGCTGTACTATGAGTCCAGCCGCATTTGCCTCTAAATCCACCATATTGAACACCCATATCTGGATTGCTCACACCGCTATTTGTGACTTGCCGCGTTAAAGCATTGAAATCTCCAACACCGCCGCCCGGAATCATAAGGTCAAATTTAGCTCCATCATGTATGGCTCCATGATTGTTTGCCATAACAACCATAATTTGCCCATTGGGGAAATCGAATTGATAGCAGTCGCCGCACTTGCCAATATTGCCAGCTACATAACCAAAACTTACATTACCAACTTTCCAAGGAGCATTGTTCATACACATAAAAGCATTTGCGCCATCGCATGCGCTTCTGTCGCTATCGTTATGGCCAATATTGGAACCTGTTATGTTGCAGGCATTGGCTGGCTTGCCTCCGGCATTGGAACTCCACGAGCAACTGGGTTTGCAGGCATCCCAATAGTGAGTTACTTTTGAAGTTTCGGTTCCAGGTGATGTTGGTGTGTAGCTAGGTGTGCCTCCGTTATTACTACCTGTTGATGATGATGAAGTGCCGCCGCCAGATGTTACGCTTGAAGATGAAGAAACTCCGGGAGTTGGATTTGGATTATTGCCATTGCAACTCGGAGTACCGCCAGTTACGGTGAAATCTGCGTAATAATCTGGTGCATAGATATAATATCCACCATCTGCTTTTGCTATGCTGCCCAAAACAGTGGTGCAAGCCTGCTGACCCCAGCCTGAGTTGCCGCATTTGTCTATTTTTTGTCCGTTCACAGTGGCATTATTGAAATTTCCTAGCATTGCAACAGATGTTGCAAATGTGCAAATCCCTGAGCCAGTGGCACTATTTAGGCTTGCTGTTTTTACGTTGCTGGAAGCTGCACCGCCACACCACGAAGTTTGATAAGCACAAGTGGGTATTGTGGATACAGAAGAACTGCTTGATACAACAACTGCTGCTGAGGAAGTTCCTACCACAGAAGAAGAACTGCTGGGCGTGACGGCTATTGAAGAGGAAGATACGTCGGAACTGGAAATTTCAAGGCTGCTGGAACTGCTAGAACTGTAAGTAGGTTGTTCTTCACTGGAACTGCTTGAATTTTCAGTAGGATAGCTAAAACTGCTGGAACTAACATATTCGCTGGAATGGCCTGAGCCACCGGAATTGCTTGAATTTTCGGGTTCGGGATTTTCATCTTTGTTGGTACAAGCGAAGAAAACCGTACCTATTGCAAAGGCAAGCAAAAGCAAAATTCCAGACACTTTTTTCATACTATCTCCTAATATTTACTTGTTAATTCCGATGGGCAAGTAACCTTTTTATACTTAACAGTTGGATTGTCAAAGCTTTGCATGTTAGTGCCCAAATTGTCTGCATACCAATTGCAACCAGCTCTCAAATCTGGAAGATTTTTGAAAGTTGCATCGCACTTTTGCTTTACACAACTGGCAGAATTGTTGCAAGCGAGCCTAAATCCACCGTAGCGGCTACCCATATCTGGATTACTTACACCGCTATTTGTGACTTGCCGTGTTAAAGCATCAAAATCACCAGCACCACCGCCCGGAATCATAATGTCAAATTTAGCACCTTCGTTTAGGTTACCGGTATTGCTATTCATAACAACCATAACATGCCCGTTGGGGAAATCCAATTGATAGCAGTCGCCGCACTGGCCCATAGGAATCGCAGCATAACCAAAGCTAACATTGCCCACTTTCCAAGGAGCTTGGTCCATACATGTAAATGAGTTTCCACCATCACATGCACTTCTATCATCGTTCTTGCCCTTGGCTCCACCTGTTATATTGCAACTGCTAGCTCGTACGCCAGGTTTGCCACTCCAGCCGCAACTCGGTTTGCAAGCATCCCAATATTGTGTTGTTTTTGCAGTTTCGTTTCCGGGCGATGTTGGAGTGTAACTGGGGTTACCACCACTATTATTGCCGCTCGAAGAACTCGGAGTGGTTTGTTGAGCATTAACCGTAATTGAGCCTGTGCAAGTAGCAGTTTGATTGCTGCCACCACAACTTGCTGTTGCGGTTATATTGTTAATTGTTTGAGCTGTGCTAATAGCGCTGTTTATGGAAGTTGGGCTCCAAGTGATGCCGCTTGTAACCGCAGTGGAGCCGCAAGTCACTGATGGCTTGGTTGGAGTTTGCCCAACTGTTATTGATTGCGCAATATTGCCGCATGTTAGTTTGTTGCCAACAGTTAAGGTACCACAAGTTGCTGTTTGACCGCTGCAATCCCCAGAGTTTACCGTTACTTTGATATTATTAAAAGTACCAGATTCTGGACTGCTCCAATAAGTGGGAGCCCCGCTCCAAGAAAGCCCGCTTGTAACATTGGTGTTGCCACAAGTCACGGTTGGCGCAGTTACCGCAGAGCCAGCGGTTACCGTTGCCGGAGAAGGATTGCCACAAGTGAGTTTTGGATTTACTTTCAATGTACCACAACTTGCCGTTTTGTTGCTTCCGCCGCAACTTGCCGCAACCGATACAGTGTATGTGTTGGCGGTGGGATTATTCCAAGTTGGTGCACCTGTCCAAGTGCCGTTTGTAATTGTGGTACTGCCGCATTTAACGGTTGGTTGCGTTATAGCTGTGCCTGCAGTTCCTGTTTGAGCAAGACCGGTGCAAGTGAGCTGGTCGGTTGAAGGGGCTGCGCTAATTACTATTGTGCCGCAGCTAACGGTTTTGTTTCCACCGCAATTTGCTGTTGCGCTTACATTGAAAGTACCTGTGGTGGGATTATTCCAAGTAGGTGCGCTAGCAAAGGTTGCGGTTGCGTTATCGCCATTGCATTTAACGCTTGGTTGTGTTATTGCAGTTCCTGCAACCCCTGTTTGAGCAAGACCGGTACAAGTTAAATTATAAGTAGGATTGCTGCCACTGTTTTCAGAGCAAGAAACTTCTTTATACCAATACTGGTCATTGACATTTCCGCCTTGCCAAATCCAACCTTGCGAACATTCATTTCCACGGTCTGGGTTGCAGGTATAGCATTTAGAGCCTACTTTAATACAAGATTTTGTGCCATTAGGTGGAAGACCATTCATAGGTTCCACGCAAGCACCTGTGCTTGCATTTGCGGCAGAAGAAGAAGATGCTCTGGAAGAACTGCTTGTACCCGGATTTACTGGAGTGCCGGGGCAAGAGGGTTGACCTCCAGTTGTTTGGAACTTTTGCCCTGCCCAATCTGGAATGTAAATGTAATAACCACCATCTACTTTTGCCACACTGGCAAATTTTGTGGCACATGCTGTGGCATCACCCCATTCACCGCCGCCGCATCTTGAAGCGGAACCATTTGCAAACTGTTTGCCATTTATAGAAATTCCAGCACTTTCGTTTCCGATTTGTACAATTGCTGTTGCATATATGCAGTTAGGACTCTCTTGCCCTTTATCTGTGGCACCTACGTCAGCCGCATCCATACTAGTTTTTTTCACATTTTCAAAAGCTATTCCACCGCACCAACTTGGCTGGTAATTGCAATTGGCACCAGGGTCGGTTACTAAAGGAGTGTGTGAACTGCTAGAGGAAATTCCTAAGGAAGATGAAGAGGAAATGGAAGGTGAAGACAAAGACAACGAAGACGAAGATGAGCCTGCAGAGTTTTGGTCTTGTGAACTGCTAGACACACCATTTTCTGTTGCGCCGTTAGAACTGCTAGACACTTCTATATTTTGAGAATCACTAGAAATCTCCACAGAATCGCTGGAGTAATCAAAGACACTGGAACTGCTGGAATAAGAACCGCCTCCGCTGGAACTGATAGTATTCTCTTCACCTTCTGGTGTTTTTTCTTCAGAACAAGCGAAAAAAGCTATGCACACTGCGAAAACTACCAAAAATAAAACTTCTGGCCCTCTTTTCATACAGCCTCCTTGATTTAATATATATATTAATATATATTATTTATTGGTTTTTTAAACAAAAAAAGTGGGTCTTAACGAAAATTTAACAAAATAAAGTGATATTTTTATTTAAATTCCGTTTCCAAAATAACTTCTTCCATTTTGGTTCCATCCATTTTCTTTATTCTGAATGTATATCCCTGAATTTGAACTGTGGTTCCAGTTTGGGGCAGAGAACCCAAGGTGTGCTGTATAAGCCCAGAAAGGGTTTCTATATGCTCGTCTTCTTTTATGTCAAAATGAATGCCCATGCGGTCTTCAAGGTCGGAAAGAGTAATTAGAGGGTCTAGCATATATTGCCCCGATGGCAATTTAACAAAACCCATATCTTCTACCGAATCGTCTTCATCATTTATTTCACCCACTATCTCTTCTAAAATATCTTCCATTGTAGCCAGTCCTGCGGTGCCTCCGTATTCGTCAACAACTATAACCAAATGGTTATTGCTTTCCCTAAGCTCGTGCAAAAGTGAGTCTAGCCTTTTTCCTGTTGGCACAAAAATAGCCGGACGTGCTAGCTTTTCCAAATCAAAAGGTTCATGCGCTCTCTCAGTGTACCATGCTAAAAATTCTCTGTTTGAGAGAATGCCTATTATGTGGTCTATGGAACCAGAATACACAGGCAGGCGGCTGTACCTTTCGCTGTTTAAGAGTTTTATAACATCTGGTAGCGGAGTTTGAACATCTATGGCGTGCATTTCAACGCGAGGGGTCATTATTTCCCGCACAGGAGTATCTCCAAAATCAAAAATATTTCTAATCATCTGCTTTTCTTCTTCTTCCAAAGCAGAGGGAGAACTTTCGTTGTTTATGGCTGCTTGCATGGATTCTGGCAAAAAAGACAGTCTGCTATCGTAGCCCAAAATGCTCAAAAATAATTTTTGCAAAAGCAACTTGATTTTTGCGCTTGGCAAAAAAATGTATTTGAGAACTTTATAGGCTTTTATGCAGAATTTTAAAAGAGAATCTGGGAATCTGAGTGCTAAAATTTCGGGGATAAAGAAAATTAAAATATATATGCCAAAAAGCCCAGCAATCCAAGTGTACCATAGATAATTAGCAAATTTCAAATCTAAAAGGGCAAAAGCTATTAAGCAAGGCACAAAACGACCCTGAAAAACAATTTCCTTAAAATCCGTACTGCCAAGAATACTGTCTAGCTCGGCTTCTGTTTTGCGAGTTAAATGAAAAACATGGCTTACAAGAGAATAAATAAAAGCCAAAAACAATAAAGCCGCCGAAGCGGCAAGAATTAAAATACTACCTAGGTCCATCAGTATTGGCCTACCAGGACTCGAACCTAGGCAAACAGAGTCAGAATCTGTTGTGCTACCACTACACTATAGGCCAGGGTTTTCATTAATTTATTCTACCCTGTAAACGTCCGGCAAAAGAGAAATCTTTTGTGTTGTTTTCGCTCTGAACGCCTAAATTAAGAGTGAAACGATCATTGAGTTTCTTTTGAACATAAATAGAACCCTGTATGTCTTTCACTCTTGTTTCTGTCCCATAATAGTAGCTATCTTTTGTTTCATTTTTGCGCTTGCCATCATATTCAGCTTCAATCACAAGTTTATCCACACCGTGATAAAGGGTGAAATCCAAACCACCGAGTATGGGGAAAGCAGACTTGCATGCGCTGCAACCATCTGTGTCTTCGCGGCCATCTATACTGCTGGCAATTTGGTCGTCTAAACCAATTAAAGCGGCTTCTACAAATAGGTTAAGGTTTTTCAATATACCAACTTCTTTAACTAGTGGCATACGGAATCCAAAGTCCACAGTATGGGTAACATCTCCATATTTGCTGTAAATTTCATCAAATATATTGGAACGATAACCAATGCCTATATCCACATTTTCCAAGCCTGCAAGGTCTTTAAAAGAGAAATATACGCGCAAATCACCTCTGTTCAAGTGGTTATCACCGCTAATCAAAGCTATATCCAAGGAAATATTTTCAGAGAAATTATTAAGACCAAACTGCAAAGCATTTTCTGGTGCATAAGTACTCATAAATCCTTTTTGCCTATAATTAACAGATTTTGTTGGTATATAATCTTGGTCTTTTTTGGCATCTACATAGCCACCGAATGTTTTGCTTCCAAAGCGGGTGGTGTTATCCCAGCGACCTATTTTGATATTAACATAGTCGCCTCTGTGCCAAGCCCAAGCCTCATAAAGCTGGATTATGTCTCTGATTTCTAGGTTGCCATAGCGGTCTTTTGAAGCGCCTTCTATTACGGAAGATGGGTTTCCATATACGTCTGTGATTTTGCCATATTCATCTTTGGTGTGTCCTATGACAGAATTGCTTGTAGGCTGCTTGCCATAAAGCTGACCCGGATACATGCGCAAATGCACTTTTCCAATAAAGTTTTCAGACTCAGTTAGAACCATAAGGTTTGCTCTGCCCCACCAAGTGTCCAAGTTATCATCACCCCACGCAGGATCCGAAGGAAGATTATCATCACCTTCAAAGCCTTTTGTTATAGGCATAATCTTTCTGGCTTGAATTTCAAAATTTGCTGGAACATCCACTATAGCGAAATCATTTTTAGGAGCACGGGTGCTCCTTCTTTTCTTTTTTGGCTCTTCAACAATTAAGACAATGGTGCTATCAGCTTTAGGAGCGGGTTGAGCTTCTGCAACTGGTGCAGATGCTTTAGCAGAGTCTGCTGCAACGGGTGCTGCTGGTGCAGGTGTTGCAACTGGAGCAGGAGTTGCTGCTGGAGCTGGTGTGTGAGCTGCAGGTGCAGGTGCTGCCGTTGGAGTGGGCGTAGCTGCAGGTGCAGGAGTTGCCGCTGGAGCAGGCGTAGCTGCAGGTGCAGGGGCGTGCGCTGCTGGTGCAGGTACTGCCGCTGGAACTGCTGCTTTAGGTGCTGCTGCAGGCGCAGGTGTAGCTGCTGGTGCAGGAGTTGCCGCTGGAGCTGGTGTGGGAGCCGGTGCTGCTGGAGCTGCTGCTGGCGCAGGAGCTGCTGCAGGTGCTGGCGTTGCTGCTTTGGGAGCGTTTTGAGCATTGGCAACACCAAAAACGGCAAGAACAGCTAGAATAATAACAGGTTTGAAACTCTTGTTCATCAAAAAATCTCCTTTAAGAGGTACGAGGTTTAAATATAGAAAAATTATGAGAATAATGCAAGGGATTTCTAAATTAACCCTTCATTGGAGTATTTTATAATATCTTATGGTTGCCAAATGAACGAGTACGATTCCGCTCGCTTGGCAGCGATTTTGGAGTTTAATGGCGCATCTCCGGCTTTTGTACCCGAAAAAGCCGATATAATTTTGGTAAATACCTGCTCTGTTAGGGCAAAGGCAGAAGAAAGCGCAATAGCGAGAATTTGGGACCTTAAAAAATTAAAAATTGAAAATAAGGGCTTAAAAATAGGAGTTTTGGGTTGCATGGCAAAGAACAGGGGAGAGTCTTTGCTAAAGGACCTGCCTTTTTTGGATTTTATATTGCCCCCAGACGAATATCAAAAACTCCCCGAAATCCTATTCCACAACCCTGTACCTCAAACCCCATTTGCCAAGTTGAGCAATAAATACAGTGCCTTTATAGCCATTCAAAGCGGTTGCAATATGCGTTGCACTTATTGCATTGTGCCTTATGTGCGCGGCAGGGAACAATATAGGGAACCAACTTCTATTTTGAAAGAAATTGAGGCAGCCACAGCAGAGGGGGTTTCGGAAATTGTGCTTTTGGGGCAAACGGTTAATGGCTATCGATATAAGGGTTTGAGTTTTGCAGAATTGCTAAAACAAGTGGCTGAAATAAAACAAGTGCAGAGAATCCGCTTTATTAGCCCACACCCCATGCACTATACAAGCGAGCTTTTGGCTCTTTTGATGAGTGAGCAAAAAATAGCCCCGCACGTACATTTGCCTGCTCAAAGCGGTTCAAATTCAGTGCTTAAAAAAATGAAGCGGCAATATACAAGAGAGGCATATTTGAGCATAGTTGAAGCACTGCGTTCTTTTAATCCTTTATACGGAATAACAACGGATATCATCTGCGGCTACCCCGGCGAAACAGAAGAAGAATTTGAAGAAACCCTTTCGCTTTTACAAGAGGCTAAGTTCGATGGTGCGTTTATGTTTGCATATAGCCCAAGAGAGGGAACTCCTTCTGCGAGTGAAAGGGAATTGATTACAGAAGAAGAAAAAAAATCCCGTTTGCAACGTGTGATAGATTTGCAACATTCCATAACACTTGAGCGTGCAAAACTTATGTTTGGGAGGCAGGAAAAAATTTTGCTAGAAAAACCATCTCGCAGGAATCCCGACGAATGGGTGGGGAAAACTGGAAATTTTAAAAAAGTGATAATTCCAGCCCAGCCAAATTTTATAGAGGGGATGTATGTGGATTGTGTTATTGAGGGTGTTAAGGGGCATACCTTATGGGGTAGGCATATTTAAAAAACGAATGTTAAAATTCCAACTACGGCTAAACCGCCTGCACTGGCACCAAAAATATTTCTGTAGTTATCATTTTTTTTGTTTAAATGTATTATGCCAGCGGCTGTGCCAAGTCCTACCGCTGGAACAAATGTGAGAATTCTTGTCCAGCCACGCCAGCCTAGGCCGCCACCTGATGTGCTTGTTCCGCCAGCCATATCAGTTGCCTCTGATGCCACTGCTTTTGGTTTTTCTCCTTTAAGTGCATAATTCAAATCCAAACCTTCTGCTTTGAGCGAACCGCTCAAAAGGGAATCTTTATGGATGCTCCATTGGTTGTAGCCTTCCATAACTTCAAATCTGCCAATATGTTTGAAGATACCATCCACTTTTAGAGGAATGGCTTTGCGTGCAAGTGAAAGTTCCTTCATCGCTAGATTAAAGGAAGAATCGCCAGATATAAATGGATAGTTCAGGTAGCTCACACCTGCCAAAAAGCCATCTGTGCTGCGGTTCATAGCTTTTGCTGTGTCGTTTGGTACTCCAACTTTGCCAATGAAATGGAAAGGGCTTTTGGTATTTGCTGTGTCTTGTATCTCTATTTCAAAAAGCTCTTTTTCTGCATCATAATTGCCTAGTGTTATTTGGGCGTTTGGGCGAGTTTCTGTTATTAACTGGCTTTCAGTTGCTGTTATGTTGTCTTTAAGGGTTTCTATTGAGCGCATAAGTTGCGCTTTGTAGGTTTCGTACTTGTATTTTAATGCGACTGCTTGCCTTTCGCCTTCGTTTTGCCAAGAGTTTCTTCTGCGTTCAAAATCTTGAAGAGTTTCGTCTGGCTTTATGGGTTCAAGAGTTGGGTATGTGTTTGGGAAGTCTGCAAAGATTGTTCTTATTTCAGATTCCATTTGCGATATTCTGGTTTTGACCCTGTTTATTCGCTCGTGATAGCCTTGTATGGTGGTATCTTTAGCGAGGATTTTGGAGAAGTTTATATCGCCCGCTTTGCTGAAAATACTCTTTTCTTCTAGGACAATGTTAAATTTCAATTTTTGTGAGGGTTGTAGTGTTAAGGTTGTGTCCCAAGGTTCGTAGTTTTCCTTTTGTATTCTTATAACCGCATACCCCGGCAATGCTAGATTATATTCAGCAGGGCTTGCTCCAATTTCTACTTTGTTTAAGTAAATGGAAGCGGCTTCAGGGTTGGTTTTTATTTCTAAGGTACAATAAAGCGAGGCTTGATTTTCTTCTATTTGCTTTTTGGCTTTTTCAAGTTCAGATAGTCTGTCTGTTAGAGGCTTGGAGTCGCGCAACATTTTTTCGTCTAATTCCTTTTCCCATTTTGCTTTGCGGGTATCGAACTCGGTTTGCTTTTCATATTCGTCTTTTGGTTTCAAGGCTGGCATTTGTTTTGCAGTTTTTTTCTTGGTATTTTCAATTTCCTTTTGTGTGGCTAATATGCTATCTTGCACAAGTACAAGCCTGCGGGAATAAGTTTCAAAACTAGCGGTATCTTTAGTGGAAAGTTCCGACAAATTTAGAGGCTTTTTACCTTCTGCTGGCAGCTTTGCAGGAGCGGCGGCAAAAGACAATGAGGATAAAACTAAAAAAAACAGGCAGGCTTTGTTCATAAAGATTCCTTGCAGAAGATAAAAAGAAAAAATAGAAAAATTATATGAGCTTGTCAAGGGTATTTTTGAAAATAAATTTCTACATTTCCCTTATGCTAGACATAAAAAAAATTCGTGAGAATCCTGAATTTTACCGAGTAGAAACTCAAAAAAAGAACTCCACCATAAGTATAGATGAAGTTCTTGGGCTTGATGTAAAAAGGCGGGAATTAATTGCCGAAACAGAGAAATTAAAGGCGGCACGAAATACCGCATCCAAAAAAATAGGGGAGCTTAAAAAAGCAGGGCAGAATGCAGATTCAGCCGTAGAAGAAATGCGCATTGTGGGCGATAAAATTTCTGAGTTAGATACAAAAATTCGTTTGATAGACGAAGAGCAAACCGATAAACTGCTACGTATTCCAAACATTGCACACAGTTCTGTGCCAGAAGGCAAAAGCAGTGAAGATAATTCTATTGTTCGTACTTGGGGCGAGCCTCGCAACATAGATTTTGCAGCCCTTGACCACAAGGCTTTGGGTGAGAAACTCGGTATTTTTGATTTTGAACGCGGCGCAAAAATAAGCGGCAGCGGTTTTCCCGTTTATAGAGGTTTGGGCGCAAGGCTTGAACGTGCTTTGCTCCAATGGTTTTTAGATTCTCACCGCGAGCGTTTTGGTTTTGAAGAGATTATTCCTCCATACCTTGTCACTCGCAAAACAATGACCGGCACAGGGCAGCTCCCAAAATTTGAAGAGGATATGTACAGGTGCGATAAAGACGATGATTTATTTTTAATCCCAACTGCAGAAGTTCCAGTTACAAATCTTTATGCAGACGAAATTATTCCAGAGAGCAGCCTGCCTTTAAAGCTATGCGCCTATTCGGCTTGCTTTCGCAGAGAAGCCGGCAGCTATGGCAAAGATACTCGTGGCTTGCTCCGTTTGCACCAGTTCAACAAAGTGGAAATGGTCTATTTTGCACACCCCGAAAAAAGCTATGAGAGTCACGAGGAATTGGTAGCTTGCGGAGAAAAACTTTTACAGGAATTAAGGCTTCCGCATAGGGTTGTTTCGCTTTGCAAAGGAGATTTGGGTTTTGGTGCGGCAAAATGCTACGATTTGGAGGTATTTGCCCCTGTTGAAAAAAAATGGCTTGAAGTTAGCTCTGTTTCTAACTTTGAGGATTATCAGGCGCGCAGGGCAAGTATTCGCACAAAAATAAATGGAAAAAATACCTTTGTGCATACCTTAAACGGTTCAGGTCTTGCAACACCGCGTGTTATGGTTGCAATTTGCGAGCAATACCAGCAAGCAGATGGCTCGCTAACTATTCCAGAGGTTTTAAGACCTTACATGGGTGGAAGGGTTAGTATTAACCTTTGAGTTCCGGGTTTCTTAATCTCCACAAAATAAATTCCAGTTGCTAAATCTTTTGTTGAAATATTCAACTCAGCATTTTGTGGCACGTTCATTTTTTTTGCCACTCTTCCTTTGGTATCAATAAGAGTCACACTTGCTCCTGCCATATTGTGTTGCAAATTTATATGCATCATGCCCATGCTTTTTCTTATTGAATATGCTTTGACTTGTTGTGCAATGTGAATTGTTTTGGTTGGAGCTTCTGGGATTGGTTCAGTGGGTTCTTTGTATTTAGGAGGCTCGCTAAAATTATAAAAATTTGAAACATTTCCGGTAAAGTACATTTTGTCCACCATTATAGTACCAGTGCTGTTGTTGCCGCTTTGAATGTGAAAGCGAATACCAGTCATTTTTTCCAGAGTTTTATTCAAATCTTTGCCGCTGCCATTCATGCGTTGTTTGAATTTTGAAATGGGCAATCTAAATTCTTGTTGTGCAGAAGTTAATTTGAGCGAGTCTTCAAAATATTGATATTCGCTTGGAAAATTAAAGTCAGATGAAGTTAACTGAACGGAAACTCCTATATTGGTACCTCCGCTTTTGGCAATGACTATTACCGAATCTATGCCCTTCACATTGAGAGTGGAGCAATTCCATTCAAGCGCAGCATAAGGGTCGCCGCCTCCATTTAAAGTGTATTTCCAGCTCAACCATTTATCATTTCCCACGGAAAGTTGTCCAGTTGAAGAACCAGCTCCATCATGAGAATCCAAGTAGTTTCTCCATTCTTTTCCTATATATGGAATAAGGTCACCATCGGCAAAATCATCCACGAGCAATCTATTTCCTGTCATTAGGCTGCTAGCATAAGGTCTGCCAAGCCATACCTTTGCAGAGTAGGTGTCCAAACCAGGTGTACTTATTGTAAGGGTATAAAAACCCTGCGGCATATAAGAGCCTGTTTCTGATAATCCATACCAAAGCAAATTTATTGTATCGGATTTTGCACTAAATGATACTGAGTTTCCAGTTGCGTCATTAGTAAATGCAACAGTCCAACGGGTACTAGTGGTGAATGATGCATTCACTTGTAGCGGCTCTTTGCTGGCATCAATATCTTGAGTACTTAAAGCAGGCCATTTTTTCCATTCGGGTGGGCCTTGCGGAATACCGTCTTTTAAATCTTCCCACACATTTGTAAAAGCTCCACCAAGTACCGAGGCTCCGAACCAAGCCAAGAATTGGTCAAAATACATTTCGTTGTGCAGAGTGTCTTCTGTTCCTCCAACGGGGTCGGTTGCATATCCCCAATAATCTGTTCCAGATTTATAGAATTTAAGGAGTTCATCACTGTAACTTTCAGCTAATGTTACTCCGCCAGAACCCATCGCTGCTGCTGCCCACATTCCCACAGTCAAATGGCTGTGCTCGCGGCGAGTGCGAACTATATTTTGCTTGCCTATGCCAAGCGTTTCGGTATCTGCCACTGGGAGTAGGTTTCCGCTCATATCAAAGAAATTTGCATAGCTTGGACCACCTTTACCTTCTAGAAAATTAATGGCTTTATCTAAAAAAGTTTTGGCTTTTGGTTCCCCATACCAAAGATAATCGGTAGCTAAACGCCAATATACACGAACAGCATCCCTATATAGAGCATCACCGCTGAAATAGGCATTGTAGCCCGCTCCGCCAGTGCCTCCACCAGAAGATGTACACCAGTCGGGAATAAGTCCTTTGCTGTATCCGGGAGACCTTTCAATTACCTCGTAAGAGCCACTTATAAGTGAGTTCCAAGTTGCTTTGTGCTCAGGTTCAAATTCGCCAAAAATTCGGTAAAAAGCAGGTGCAAAATAACCGGGGTTAAGTGTGCCAGCACCGCCCCAATGCCCAGGCATTAAATATTTGCCTTGGTCAATCATAGAGCCTCTTATGGTATTCAATATGGAACGGGCACGGGCAGCATAAGTGGCTCCTTTGGTGCTGGTATAAGATTTCCATATATTATTTTTAACCAGTTGGTCTGCAAAAATGAGAAGTAATGCAATATCCTGTTCCGCATCAGAAGCTGGTCCGCCATCGCCCATATCTCCACCTTGAGGATTTCTGCGCCAATCGTAGTAGTTTCCCCAATCATTCCACATATATTTTTCCCCAGCATTCCATATACTGTTGAAATATGCTTGGTCATTTGCATACAAAGCGAGAAACATCCCATAACTCACGCCTTCGCTAACAGCATCATCTGGCGAATTTGACTTTGGCCTATGCACCAACCCTGTGCTATAAGCATTAACATTGCGTTTTTTTATACCCTCCCAAGTTTTGCGCAAAATATCCTCATAAGATGTACTAACTTTGGGCATAGAATATGGATAGGGCAATAGAGCAGGGTATGCAGAAATTGCAAGCGCAAATATTGCTAATACAAGATATTTAAATACCATTAGCTTTAACCCCCATTAATAAAATATAGTAAATGCCAGTGTTGTCCGTTAAAAAGATGATTTTTATAAAAACCAGCAAACGAGTAGAGAAAACGGCGTTTTTTCTACACGTTCCAAAGTCAAGCCCCCTAATCAAAAAGCGATGGCG
>Ga0268262_10002414_pt1 | contig 21648 bp, 14 predicted proteins | sample TergutNc150P3_FD_190354 | JGI IMG/M metagenome (GOLD analysis project Ga0268262, IMG submission 190354) | Nasutitermes corniger P3 segment gut microbial community from laboratory colony in Florida, USA - Nc150 P3 (SPAdes) (version 2) | ecosystem: Host-associated > Arthropoda: Insects >... | reverse complement strand
TATGCTTCGCTGCTGGACAAGGTGGATATAGGCCAAGCCACTTTTGTGGTATTGAATGGCGACACCGACAACAACCCCATAGACGAGGCCCAAGTGTACTCGGGCCATTTGGATCTTTCGGTCAAACGGTTCGCCAAAGAAAAACCCTTTATTTTTGTAAGCGGGAACCATGACACCAGGGGCCCATTCGCCCGCAAGCTATTTGACGTTTATCCCCATAGCTCTGGGCAGTTCTACTATAGCTTCTCGCATGGCGGCGTCTATTTCATGGTGCTTTCCGCTGGCGAGGACAAGCCGGACGACCACCAGGAATATGGGGGCCTAGCCGCCTTTGACTCATATCGGGCTGAACAGGCAAAGTGGATTGAAAAAGAGCTACAGAGCGATGCCGCAAAATCGGCTGTTTACCGCGTGGTATTCACCCACATACCCGCCTACATTGATTTCGAGCCAGTGAGTGGCAGGGCGACCTCGCACTCAACTGCCATGCTCTCAAAGCTGTGGGCGCCCCTCTTTGTAAAGGGCAAGGTTGACTTGGTTATTTCGGGCCACACCCACCGACACGAGTGGCGGCAAGGGGACGCAGAAAAAGGCGCCTATGCCCTTCTGGTGGGTTCCAACCAAGAAATAGAAACAGTCAAGGTCACACCAAAGGCGATAGAGATAGAAGTCAAGAGCCTTGTTGACGGGGACAAGAAATATAGCGTTCAGAAACGATAGAGCCACTTGTAAACGGAACTTCTGCTAGGAGGAAAAATGAAAGTATTTCTTGCACCCATTCTTACACCCATCATAGCTTTATCCACTGCGGCGCTTCTTTCGCAGGAGCCAAAGCTGCAGGTGGCGCATGGGCCATACTTGCAGGAGTTGACCCAGGATGGCGTCACTGTCATGTGGACGACGAACCGCCCCTGCGTTGGGCGCGTCGAATATGGCATAGGCTCACCGTCGCAGACGGCCCAGACGGTGCGACACGGAATGGTGAACGCCAATACCACGCACCACGCCGTAAGGATCACGGGGCTGAAGCCGGGGCAAAAATACGCATACCGCCTCGTCAATACCGAAATAGTTAAATTTGGGGCATACGACACTACCTTGGGGGAGGTCATCAAGGGCGATACATGCTCTTTCACGACGCTCAGCCCAGCCCCGGCAGAATTTTCCTTTATCGTCACGCAGGACATACACAGCCAGGCCGAAAAATACGCGTCATTGCTGGATAAGGTGAATATTGGCAACGCCACTTTTGTGGTGTTGAACGGCGACATGGACAATGACCCCAAACAAGAGGCCCAAATATATTCTGGGCACTTGGATTTGTCGGTGGAGAGGTTTGCCAAAGAAAAACCCTTTGTCTTTGTCAGCGGGAACCACGAGGCTAGGGGAGCCTTTGCCCGCAAGCTATTTGACATCTACCCACATAGCTCCGGACGGTATTACTACAGCTTTTCGCATGGCGGCGTGTATTTCATGGTGCTGGCCAGCGGCGAGGACAAGCAGGACAGCCACCCTGTCTATGCAGGGCTAAACGAATTCGACGCCTACCGCGAGGAGCAGGCAAGGTGGATAGAGGAAGAATTAAAGAGCGCTGCCGCAAAATCGGCCAAGTACCGCATCGTGTTTACCCACATACCAGCTTACATCGCGCTTGAAGCCCGCGAAGGGAAGCAGCTAGGACATTCCGTTGTCATGCTTTCAAAGCTGTGGGCGCCCCTATTCGTCAAGGGCAACGTTGACCTAGTCATTTCGGGACACAACCATCGCCACGAGTGGCGGCAGGGCGACGCGAAAAAGGGCGAATACGCTTTGCTGGTGGGTTCCAACCAAGAAATAGAAACGCTAAAAGTCACGCCAAAGGCCATAGAGATAGAAGTCCAGAGCCTTTCTGATGGGGACAAAAAATATAGCGTACCGAAACGGTAGAGTTGCTTGTAAAACCGCCCTTCCCCAAAAATTTCTGAGTTTTGCCAAAGGCTCGAGCGCTTTCGGTATATACTTTTGAACGTGGGCCCTGCGCTCTGCAGTCTGGAGGGTCTATGTTCGCTTGTCCCTAGAACCTGCCCGAAAAGCCATCTTGACCGTTGCTTCTTGCTCTTCGTTCCAAATATTTCTAAGTACGGCGGCAAAAAGGGCGCAAAGCAAAAGAGTTCGCAATCAACCTTGTCCCATAGTCACTTTACCGGAAACAGCAACTTCAGTTGGAGGTGCGCATGCCAGAGAAATTGACCGCACAAGAACTCATTGACCTTGTCCGTAAGGTGTTCGCTCCAAAGTCGCATGAACAAGCGCTGGGCATCATGGTTGACTTGCCGGACGCAAAGGTTAATGACGATCCGGCTTGGGCGGCTAGGCGGAAGATAGCCTTGGAGTGGGTTGATACGCTGCGCCAGCGCAAGGGCGAATTGGGGCTAGACGCCCACTTGGTGGCATATCGCAACGTACACACCAACAATGGAGACTTGCCCAAAACCGCGTGGGTCATGGAGAAAGGCCCGCTCCCCCGCGCCGCCGAAGACCTTAACGCAAATGCGGCCCAACGCATGGAAGATGTGTACGCTGAACACCCGATTCTCATTGCGATAACTAAATTCAGCTCTACCGCGCCTCTAAAAATGGCTGCCAAAAAATATGGCATCAGGGCCGCCACCATGCCTGGCTTCAGCGAGGCCATGATCCCCGCGCTCAGGCTGGACTACACAGAAATCAGCCGCCGCGTGGACATCCTCAAGCGGCTGATGGATCGCGCCACCGGGGCGGACATACTATTCAGCCACCAAAGGGGTGAATCTAGGCTGCACTTGGATCTGCGCCACCGCATGGCCCACTGTTCCGGGGGCTTGGTGCAAGAGCCAGGAATAGCCGGGAACCTGCCCTCCGGCGAGGCGTACATTGTGCCTTACGAGGGAGAGATAGAAGGCGATCCAAGCCTGAGCGAAGGCGCATTGCCTGTCCAATTTGGGGACGAGGTAGTCATTTACCGGGTTGATGGCAACCGCGCAGTTCAAGTGCTAACAAAAGGGCCCGAGTCCGAAAGGGAAGCGGAGCTTTTGGCCAGAGAGCCTGCATACGCCAACTTGGCGGAATTGGGCCTTGGCATTTTGGCCCCATTTGGCATCAAGCCCATCGGTGCCGTGCTACTGGACGAAAAGCTGGGGCTGCACATAGCCTTTGGACGCAGCGAGCACTTTGGCGGGCAGGTGGGCCCTGAAGCTTTCTCGTCGCCAGATGCGGTGGTTCACCTCGACAGGGTGTACGTGCCAGAGATGCAGCCGGGCGTATGCCCAGAGAGCGTTGACCTCAACTTTGGAGCCGGAGAGCCACTGCCCATAATGAGAAAGGGCGAGTACGTCATAGAGTTTTGAACAACAACCATCGCATAGTCTATAGTCATTATCATTCGAGTATCTTGCAAAATACTCAATAATTGCCCAAAACCACCGATCCGAGCTATGAAGCCCCCACAAAAAAAAATTGTCTCTAATCAAGAAAATCGGCGCGGCCGTAGGCAGCACCCGCCATTGTCAATTGTCAATTGTCAATTGTCAATTCGCCAAGGTGAGCCTCATAGCCCAAACATTTCAGAGTTTTGTTAGGGGCTTATTCATCAATGCGCCTACTTCTAGCTTCCAGCAATTTACACAAAGCGAGAGAGCTGGGGGAGCTTTTGCCCGGAGTCGAGCTAGTGGCTTGGGCTGGGCCGGACATCCCCGAAAATGGCGCATTTTTTCAGGACAACGCCATCCAGAAGGCTGTCTTTGCAAGGGACTGGCTCTTGCGCCGAGGTAGTTATGCTAATGATGAAATGGATGGCGTGTTGGCAGATGATTCTGGGCTTTGTGTCGAGGCATTGTTTGGCGGGCCCGGCGTGCTGTCCGCCCGCTTTGCCCCGCATCTTTCCTACCCCGAAAAAAATCGTCTGCTGCTCGGCATGATAAACCAAGGCGAATCCAGAACGGCCATGTTCGTGTGCGTCTTGGCCTTTGCACCCTTGGCGACGCCATTGCCCAAGCCATTTACGGTATCGGGTGTTGTCAGGGGTTCCTTGGCTTTTGACGTGAGAGGGGGGGGCGGTTTCGGCTACGACCCAATATTCATCCCCGATGGATATGACCGAACATTCGGCGAATTGGACGCTGGCACAAAGAACCGTCTGAGCCATCGCAGCAACGCGGCCAGGGCATTGGCGGAAAGGCTTGGGATTTTGCCTTGAGCGTACTTTTGTTGTTGGCAATGCTTGCGGTCGGCGCGGCGCTGGGCTTCATCTTTAGGAAATACCAAGCGCTGGCTGGCCTTGGTCGGCATTTGGCCCATGTCTCGATTTGGGGGCTGCTGGTGGCCATGGGGGCCAAGCTGGCCCAAAATCGCTCATTGTTCGTCGATGACCTAGCAGTATTATTCGTTGCCGTAGGTTCTGCTGCGGCGTTGACCCTTGTCTTTGCACTGGTCTTTTGGCTGGCGGGCGGAAGAAAAAAATGGCAGGCGGAAGAAAGCCAACTCGGCAGGGCAGAAGGGCCTGTAGGCAGGTTTCGTGAGCTTTTTTCCGTAGCTGCCAATGGAGGCTGCATCATTATCGGCTTTGCGGCCTTTCTGATTTTGCCGCAGGCCAGAGTGGAGAATTTTCCGCTGGAACCCATTATTGATTGGATGTTGATGGCACTGCTCTTTTTTGTCGGCTTTGGCTTGGGCCGTGAATTGAAGAGCCTGAATTTTGCCCTGTTGCCGCCAATGCTATTGCTGGCGCCATTCATCAACATGGCCATAAGCCTAGTCTTTGGGTACTTTTTCGGCTTCCTTTCTGGGATGGGTGCAAGGCAGGGCGCACTGTTGACCGCAGGGATGGGCTGGTACAGCCTTTCTTCGGTTCTCTTGGCCGAGCGGGGGCTGGTGGTGCTTTCTGTCTTGGCCTTTATCCATAATGTGTTCAGGGAACTATTCGCAATATTGCTGGCCCCTATCGCCGCCAAAATTTCGCCCCTGTTGCCCATCTATCTGGGCGGTGCCACCAGTGGCGACGTGATGCTGCCATTCGTGCAAAAATACTGCGGCGAAGAATACACCTTGGTGTCCTTTTATTCTGGGATTGTGTGCAGCATCGCCGTAATGCCACTGGTCAAGGTGCTTGCTGGGTAGGGATAATTTTCTTGATGGCTGGCCGCTGTGCCAACTTGCGTTACCCGCTCTCCATGATCGGCGCTATCATTTTAAGATGTAAACACATTGGAGGGGCCATGAACTCAGTCATTTCTAAATTATTCTGGATAGGGGCAGTGCTGGCAGTCGCGCTGGTCGGCTGCAACAGGGTTAGCAAGGAGACGGAAGCCCCCATTGCAAAAATTGGCACGACCAAGATCACCGAAGGCCAATTCCGCGACATGATCAATGCCCTGATACCAGATGCGGAAAGGGCCAAAGAATTTTTGGACGATGAAAAAAATCGAAACGAGCGAAACGCATATCTTGAGCAATACGTTCTTGGCAAGGGCTTGGTAATGCTGGCAAAGAGCGAGGGCATGGACGATGACCCGAAAATCAAGCTGCAACTGGAAGATGCCGTCACGATGGTCTATTTTCAGGCCCTAGTTGACCGCAGGATGCCAAAGGAAGGCCCAACTGACGCCGAGCTTCGTGAGTTTTACAAAGAGTTCAAAGCGCAACAGGGCCAGGCGGGTGCGGCCTTCCCCCCATTTGAAGAGGCCAAGCAGCACCTGGAGCCACTGTACAAACAAAAGCAGCAGCGAGACATCGCACAAGCCATAAAAGATGAAGTCAAGCAAAAGTTCCCCGCGACCTTTGCGGACGCATATAGTGTACAAACAGTCGGAGAACCCGTTGCCAGCAAGTAGGGTATAGGGTTCAAATCGCAATAAGCATTTTTAAAACCTAGCTAATTTTCGGCTACGAGGCTCCGATCAGCAAATTGACAATTGTGGTTGCGGGCTTGCGCTCGCGATGGTTTTTTGCGGACTGAATACCAAGTGCTGAACGGAGCATTTTGTCCCCGCCTGAACCGCCTCAGAATGCCTCTCCTGTGGCCAAGCCGCGAATAAATCGCTGCGTGTCCAATCGGCAAAAGACGGTCGCAGATGCAAGCCTTGGTTAATATCACTGCTTGCGCGGTCTCTAATCCTTGACCCCTGATCTCTAATTCCTGATCCCTCTTTGGATTTATCTATAGCTGAATAGCTAAGTTTTGCAATAAATTCAATTTGCTATAATACTGGCGTAGGATGCATCGCGCCATCATCCTTTTCGGCGGAGGCAATATATGCAAGACGACAGCAATGACAGCCAGAATCCACTCCCCCCCGAAAGGATAGGCACCTACCAAAGGGTGGGCGAGACCCCACTTGGTGCGGGCGGCATGGGTGTCGTTTGGTTGTACCGGGAGACAGGTATCTCATCGAGGGAAGTGGCCATCAAGTTTATCAGGTTGGACGAAAACACTGAACAGAACAAAGCCAGCCTGATAAAGGACATAAAGGCGATGGAGGCTCTGCCACTTCAGCAGAACATCATCGCCATGCACGCCGTTGTTGAGGAGCAGGGAACCATAGCCTTGGTTATGGAGTACGTGCAGGGAGGCATGACGCTAAAGAAGGTGATCCAAGGCTATCCACAAGGGCTTCCCATCCCCTTAGCAAACGAGATACTGGTCGGCATCCTGTCTGGCGTCGCCCACGCCCACGAACACAGCGTGATCCACCGCGACCTGAAACCCGACAATATTCTGATGCGCCAGCCAAAGCAGGGTACCCAGTTTAGCCGCAACAGCGCAAAGATAGCCGACTTTGGCATATCCAAGGTGCGTCGCGATGGCACCAAGCGCCTTTCGACAGTCGTTGCATTCACTGAAGCCTATGCCGCTCCCGAGCAGATAAACTCCGAGGAAACGGGCGGCTTCACAGATGTCTATGCCATCGGCGTGGTCTTGTACGAAATGCTGGCGGGCAGGAAGCCCTTTGAAGGAAAGACGGCCGAAATAATAACTGGCCACTGCTTCAAGCCCCCACCGCCCATAAATAGGGCCGACCTGCCAGGCGGCCTAAAAAAGCTATTGGACAAAGCCTTGCAGAAAGAGCCTGCGGATAGGTACAGGGACGCCATAGAGATGCTGGCGGAGTATCAGGCGCTTGACCACATGGGCGAGCTTGGCCTGTCAGGCTTACAGACGAAAACTACTAAGCCTGGCGAAATCACCCCAGAAGGCCAAGTGCCAGAAGATTACGACAAGACAATAGTTTCGGGGGAAAAGAAGAAAGTTGCGTCTATCAGCCCGTCAATGCCGGAAGATGTCGCAGAAACTGGGCAGAGTGCCGAATATGACGGCAGGACTATAGTTTCTGGGGAAAAGAAAAAAATAGTACCCAGTCCATCCGCCTATGCTGAAGCAGTCTCAGAAAGGCGCAGGGCCGAAGAACAAGCGAAACGGGAATTTGATGCGAGGCGGAAGGCGGAGCCAAGAAAGAGTGCCCTAAGCCCCAAAAACATCATCATCGCCATCGCAGCAGCCATATTGCTGGTGGCACTTTCCATCTTATTTGGGCGGGGGGCCAAAGGCTGGAAAGCAGTGTCAGAAGGCAATGGACATACCTTGGCCATCAAGGCGGACGGTACAATTGCGAAAATTGGCACAACCAAGATCACCGAAGGCCAATTCCGCGACATGATCAATGCCCTGATACCCGATGCGGAAAAGGCCAAAGAATTTTTGGACGATGAAAAAAACCGAAACGAGCGAAACGCATACCTTGAGCAATACGTTCTCAGCAAGGGCTTGGTGATGCTGGCAAAGAGCGAGGGCATGGACGATGACCCGAAAATCAAGCTGCAATTGGATGATGCCATCACGATGGTCTATTTTCAGGCCCTAGTTGACCGCAGGACGCCAAAGGAAGGTCCAACTGACGCCGAGCTTCGTGAGTTTTACAAAGAGTTCAAAGCGCAACAGGGCCAAGCGGGCGCGGCCTTCCCACCGTTTGAAGAGGCCAAGCAGCAATTGGAGCCACTGTACAAACAAAAGCAGCAGCGAGACATCGCACAGGCCATAAAAGATGAAGTCAAACAGAAATTCCCCGCTACCTTTGCGGACGCATATAGTGTGCAAACTTCTGGTGAACCCGTCGCCGCCAAGTAGGACATTGCGGATTGGTCGGGTCGCATGAGTTTTTTGCAAAACCTAGCCAATCTTCGGCTGCGAGGCTCCGATTGGCAAATTGACAATTGACATCTCTCGGTATCCTACGCTTGCGCTTGGATACGCGAGACAACCACGTGAGGTCTCTGCAACACAAAGGGGGGGCAAAGACACCATGAGGATTTTGCCCTTGACAGCCGTTGTTCTGACAATTGACAATGGTGGATGCGGCCAATGGCCGCACCAGTTTTCTTAATTGGGCGGAGCCTATTGTGTTGCAGCTTTCAGGAATAGGATAAGGCGTTATGGGCTTTTGCAAGTGCCTCGTATGACAACACTGGCCCCAGCCACATTGAGGGCAATAATGGATCGCCTTCGCGCCCCCAATGGTTGCCCTTGGGACAGGGAGCAGACGCACCAATCCCTTGCCGAAGCCCTTAGGGAAGAAGCGTCAGAGGTGCTAGACGCCATAGCCGCGCTGAACTCGGATGGGCCCAATGAGCCTTCTCTGTACAGCCATTTGTGCGAAGAGCTAGGCGATCTGTGGCTGCAAGTGGCGTTCCACGCATGTTTGGCAGATGAGGCCGGGTGCTTCGATATGCACGATGTGGAACGGATGATAGTTGAAAAACTTGTGAGAAGGCATCCCCACATATTTGGCGACCTTGTCGCTGAAGACAGCGATCAAATCCTTGCAAGTTGGCAGGCGATAAAAGAAGAGGAAAAGATCGAAAGGGGCGAGAGCGCACAAAAGGGCCTACTGGAAAAAATGCCAGCCAGCCTTTCCAGCATAGACACTGCCGTGGAAATTGGGCATCTGTGCGCCAAGGTCGGCTTTGACTGGCCAAACATTGATGGCGTGCTGGAAAAAGTGGCAGAGGAATTGGCCGAACTGCAAGATGAAGACGACAAAGACAATAAAGACAGCCAGGCCCGCGTCGAGGCAGAATTTGGCGATTTGCTATTCAGTCTAGTGCAGTGGGCTAGGCACAAAAAAATAGACCCAGACTTGGCGCTTCGCAAACAGATGGCCCGCTTCAAACAGAGATTCGCCCATGTAGAAAAAATGGCCCAAAGCGCGGGCGGGTGGGAAAACACAGACTTGGCGCAGATGGAAGCGGCTTGGCAGGATGCGAAAAGAAATGAGGGGCTAGTTAGGGATCAGGTGTCAGGGATCAGGGGCTAGGTGTAAGAATTGATGCGGCTGCGCCGCGATGATTTTTAATTGGTTGGTTGGGCGCGTGGCGCTGAGCTAAGCCTTTTCCCCGCCTGAACCGCCTACTCCGAAACATCAGCGTCCATAGAGAATGTTTTTGCAAGCGGCTACAAGGGTTACAATTGGTTTAATGATCCATCTCCCTTTTTATGTAGTCCCTCTCACCCACACAGACCTAGAAGCGGCCCGCCTGTGCGCGAAAAAGCTGCCGCCCGTGGCCATCCCAGAGGTCAGGCTGGACTTGCTGCCCCAGGGCGCGGACGCGGAAAAATTCATAGACTCCCTCAAGCATCACTGCATTATGTCTTGCAGACGCGTTTCAGAGGGCGGCAGGTGGCCAGACGAGGACGAGGCGGGCAGGCTAGAGCTGATGAAGCATGGCCTAAAGGGCCGTCCCCGCTGGGTTGACCTAGAATGGGAGTTGGGCATCCCAGATTGGCTAAACGCCGAATTGGGCCATACTAGGTTATTGCGGAGCGTGCACACGAGGCCGGGTGTTTTCGATATTCAGACAAGGCTGCAAAACCTGCCCCAGGGCGACGCATATAAGTGGGTGGGACACGCAGGGCGCTTAGCGGACAATGCGGCGATAAAAACTGCGCTGGCTGATGCAAAAAACCATCGAATTGTTTTATCGGCTTTTTTGCAGGGGACAAAAGGTATCGTCAGCCGATGCATGCAGGGCGCGTGGGGCGGCAGCTTTACCTACGCCGCGCCAGACGATGCTACAGAATCATCCCACGGCCAAATAAAGCTTGGAACCATGATGTCGTGGAGGTGCCACAAGATACACCCTGGCCACGGCATATGTGGAGTTATAGGCTCGCCCGTCTTGCAGAGCGCAGGGCCTAAGTACCACAACGAGCGCTTTCAAAAGATGTTCAAAGATTTGATTTATCTGCCATTGGAAGCGGATTCGCCAGAGGAAGCGCTTGAAGCCATGAGGCTCATTCCGATGCTGGGGGCCAGCGTGACCATGCCCCTAAAAGAGTCCCTGTCTGCGCTGATGGGCTTCAATGGGCCGAACAACACTATTTGGCATCGAGCCGACGGCGATGCTTGGCAGGTTGCCAACACCGATGCAGTGGCATTAGAGCATTTTTTGGCGGAGTTGCCCAAGGGCCCTGTGCTGGTGCTTGGAAGCGGCGGGGTAGCAAAGACTTCCGTTGACGTGGCGGCAAAGATGGGTCACGCGGCGATGCACTCCAGACGCACGCCTTTGGCCGTACAGGACATCGCGGCTCTGGCCCCAGTTGGGGCCATACAGGCGACAAGTTTGGGCATGGGCGCTGATGCCCCATTGCCCTTCCCAGACATATTGGAGGCTGCACTGCCGACCATGCGCTGGGCCATTGATTGGGTCAACCGCGAAGACACGGCGTTTATGGCTTGGGCCAAGGGTGCGGGCCTAAAAGTTGTAAGCGGCGCGGAACTGTTTGAAGCCCAAGCCGCCATGCAGAGCCGCATATTTGTTGGTGAGTGCGGCGGGGGGTCTGGGGGGTAAGCGGCCTCGCTATGTCTGGGCCTATCCGACATGGACGCAGAAATCGCCGCGCAGCGGCCCCTAGCCCCTGCCCCCTTGTTTCTTTTGGGGTTAGAGACCCCCTTACGCGAAACCCATTGGGTTTTCTTGTATGTTCGGTACAATATAGATTGGAGGTCTGTATTGAGCGAAGACATAACAGCTCATCCAGCAATGGAAGAATCGCCCCGGATACCTGAGGTCTTGCCAGTCTTGGCGCTGCGGGACTTGGTTGTCTATCCTTTTGTCATACAGCCGCTTTCGGCAAGCAGGGAAAAATCCATACTCGCCATAGAGGCGGCGTTGGTGGAAAGCCGCATGATCCTCCTGCTGTCCCAGAGGGAAACCGAAATTGACGATCCAGGGCCTTCAGACCTGTACACCATCGGCACGGCGGCGATAATCATGCGGATACTAAAACTGCCTGACGGCAAGCTGCGCGCGCTGGTCCAAGGGATCCAAAGGGTAAGGGTTGAATACTTTACAGAGACTTCGCCGCACATGAGGGCCAAGGTCGAGCAAATAGCCGAAAGCGAGCCGCGACAGTCAAGCATAGAGCTGGACGCCTTGATAAGAAGCGTTAAGCAGTCATTGGAAAAAGCAGTGGCCCTCGGCAAGACTCTCGCCCAAGAGGTGCTGTTCATAGCAGCCAACTTGGACAGTCCAGGGCGACTCGCGGACTTGGTCGCCTCCAACCTAGACCTAAAGCCGTCGCAGATGCAGGACATTCTGGAGATGTCAGACACTTTCCAGCGCCTCAAGAAAATCCACGAATTGTTGCTGAGAGAGATTGAGCTCTTGGAGATCCAGCAAAAAATTACGATGGAAGCTAGGGGCGAGATGGACAAGAGCCAAAGGGAGTACTACCTCAGGCAGCAATTGAAGGCCATACACACAGAGCTAGGCGAGGGCAGCGAACTTGCCGAAGAGATAGATGGCTTTCGCTCAAAAATCGCCAACCTCAAGGTGCCCGAAGAGGCGATGAACGAAATAGACAAGAACATCAAAAAGCTGGAGAGGATGCATCCAGACAGCTCCGAAACGGCTGTCACCCGCAACTACCTAGAGTGGATGACTGAAATGCCCTGGGGCCTGGCCAGCGAGGACAACCTTGACCTTGGAAGCGCCCAGAAAGTTTTGGAAGAAGATCATTTTGGCTTGGACAAAATAAAGGAAAGGCTGATAGAGTATCTGGCCGTAAGGAAATTGACTCCGACGCAAAAAGGAACAATACTGTGCTTCGTTGGCCCGCCTGGCACAGGCAAGACCAGCCTTGGACGAAGCGTTGCAAGGGCCCTTGAACGCAAGTTTGCTAGGATAGCCCTTGGCGGGGTACACGATGAAAGCGAAATCCGCGGGCATCGCCGGACGTATGTTGGTGCGCTCCCCGGCAGGGTAGTCCAGGCTCTGCACCACGCCAAGACGATGAACCCTGTGATGATGTTCGACGAAATAGACAAGATAGGCCGCGACTGGAGAGGAGACCCATCTGCCGCCCTGCTAGAAGTGCTGGATCCAGAGCAAAACCATACGTTCAGGGACAACTACATGAATGTCCCCATAGACCTAAGCCAAGTGCTATTTTTGGCAACGGCCAACGAATTAGACCCCATACAGCCGGCATTCAGGGACAGGATGGAAATCATCCACTTGCACAGCTACACGCTGGAAGAAAAACTAGGCATCGCCCGAAAGCACTTGCTCCCCAAGCAGATAGAGCGCAATGGAATAACCTCAAAGCACGTGTCCATCGGCGACAAGGCCCTTGCCGCTCTTATCCAAGGATACACTAGGGAGGCTGGCGTAAGGCAGCTAGAGAGGGAGATAGGGTCTGCGCTTAGGAAGGTCGCCCGCATGGTGGCCGAGGGTTCGCTGAAAAAAAGGTTTACCATCAGCAGCGACAACCTTCACGAATTGCTAGGCCCAATTAAATTCTTGAAGGACGAAAGGCTGAAATCCCCAAAGATAGGCGTGGTGACTGGCCTCGCATGGACAAGCTCGGGCGGCGACGTTCTTTTTGTGGAGGCCCTGAAAATGCCCGGCAAAGGCGAGCTGCTGCTCACCGGCCAACTGGGCGACGTGATGAAGGAAAGCGCAAAGGCCGCATTGAGCTACATCCGCTCTAGGGGCGATGAAATTGGCATAGAGGCGAGCATATTCAAAGAATTTGACATTCACATCCACTTCCCAGAAGGCGCCATCCCCAAGGACGGCCCAAGTGCCGGCCTAGCTATGGCGACGGCCCTGCTGTCAGTCCTCAAGGGCATCCCCGTCAAAAACACCATCGCCATGACCGGTGAAATAGACCTCAGGGGCGACGCCCTGCCCATAGGGGGCCTAAAGGAAAAAGCCTTGGCCGCCCTGCGCGCAGGCGTTTTTGAAATAATCATCCCAAGCCCCAACATGAAGGACTTAGAGGAAATTGGAATCGAAGTGCGCGAGATGCTTGTTTTTCACCCCGTCAAGCACGTCGAGGAAGTTTTCAAGCTGGCGCTGTCGGCTTGGCCGCCCGCCCCAAAAACCAAAGCAAAAAAGAAAAAAGGCAGGTGACATGCTAGTCATTACCCGAAAAATCAACCAGTCCATCATCATAGATGGGTCAATAGAAGTAGTGGTGACGGGCATTACAAAGGAGGGGGTGCGCTTGGGCATCTCCGCTCCAAAAGAGATGGAAATACACCGCGCCGAAGTTTTCGAGACCATCGCCGAAGCCAATCGCCAGGCCACGGTCAAGTCGGCCATGGACGCGGCGGCGGCCATTTTGCGTGCCAAGCTGACAAAATCCAAACCGAACAAATGATGGGCAGGGGCGCTTGGCCAAATTGACATGAAAACATGAAAGGCAACGCGGGCCTCGCTGAAAGGCCGCCGAAAGAAATTTTATATGGAAAACATCACTGTTAAAGGTGCGCGGGAGCACAACCTAAAAAACATTGACCTTGCGATACCGCGCAACAAACTGGTGGTCATCACGGGCATATCCGGTTCGGGAAAATCCAGTCTGGCGTTCGACACGCTGTACGCAGAGGGGCAGCGGCGCTACGTGGAAAGCCTTTCCGCGTACGCTAGACAGTTTTTGGACCAAATGGAAAAGCCGGACGTTGACAGCATCGAGGGGCTGTCTCCCGCAATCTCCATAGAGCAAAAGACCACCAGCCGCAACCCGCGCTCCACGGTGGCCACCGTCACGGAAATATATGACTACCTGCGGCTCCTCTATGCCAGGACGGGCAAGCCGCACTGCATGGCCTGCGGGGGTGCCATTTCCAACCAGACCATCCAAGAAATGGCCGATCAAATATTGGCCTGCGCCAATGGCACCAAGGTTCAGATCATGGCCCCCATAGCCCGCTCGCGCAAGGGCGAATTCAAAAAATTGCTACAGGACATGCTCAAAAGGGGCTACATCCGCGCAAGGGTGAACAACAAGCTATTGGATCTCACCGAGGGCATACCCGACCTAGACAAACAAAAAAAGCACACAATCGCAGTGGTGATAGACCGCCTAAAGGTGTCCCAGACGCTCGGTTCGCGCCTTGCGGACAGCCTAGAGATCGCCTGCGGCCTAGCGGATGGCTCTGCGCTCATTGACATAGATGGCGATGAGAGGCTGCTTTCAACGAAGCTCACCTGCAACAAGGAAAATTGCAGCCGCTTTGGCTTGGGCCTGCCCGACTTGGAACCCCGCTCGTTCAGCTTCAATAGCCCATTCGGAGCTTGTCCTGCCTGCGATGGCCTTGGCTTCAAGAGGCAGTTCGCCGAAGAGCTAATCGTCCCAAACCCCAGCCTGTCTATCGCCGAAGGCGCTATACAGGCGTCTGGCTGGAAGAGCGCGGGCGAGGACGGCTGGCGCTCGCAGATGCTGTCGCAAATGGCAAAGGCCCTGCGCTTCAGCATGGACACGCCTTGGGAAAAATTGCCGCGAGAGGCCCGCGACATCTTGCTGCATGGCACAAAAAAGGCCATGAGGTTCACATACGAAAACAAGAAAACGCGATATGAATTCACCCACCACTACGAGGGGATCATTGGGAACCTCGAGCGCCGCTACCGCGAGACGAATAGCGAGGAGATGCGCGCCGACATGGAGCAGGCCATGCAGGTTATCCCCTGCGAGGAGTGCGGGGGGCAGCGCCTCAAGCCCGAAGTGCTGGCGGTTACAGTTGGCGGGAAAAACATTGCAGAGGTGGCGGCCCAAAGCGTAAGGTCGGCCAAAGAATGGTTCGGCGCACTGTCACTAGAGGGCAAAGACGCAGTGGTGGCCGAAAAAATATTAAAGGAAATATTGGAAAGGCTGGGCTTTTTAGACAACGTGGGGCTAGGCTACCTAACACTCAACCGCTCTGCGGCGACGCTCTCTGGCGGCGAGGGGCAGAGGATCAGGCTGGCGACGCAGATCGGCTCAAAGCTCCAAGGGGTGCTATACGTCCTGGACGAGCCGTCCATTGGGCTGCACCAAAGGGACAACCAGCGCTTGTTGAACACGCTAAAGGAAATGAGGGACTTGGGCAACACCGTCTTGGTCGTGGAGCACGACTTAGAGACTATCCGCGACGCAGACCACCTGATTGACCTTGGGCCAGGCGCTGGCGAGCACGGCGGCTTCTTGGTGGCCCAAGGGACGCCGCAGCAAGTGGCCAAGATGGCGGGCTCGGTCACGGGCGAATTTTTGTCGGGCAAAGACAAAATAGCCATACCAAAAAAGCGCCGCAAGCCAGAGCGCGGCCAAATTACAGTGATGGGCGCCGCCGAAAACAACCTAAAAGGCATCAATGCATCCTTCCCCATAGGGCTCTTCACCTGCATCACGGGCGTCTCGGGCTCGGGCAAGTCATCCCTGATCAATGGCATTCTGTACAAGGCCCTGGCGAACCACCTCCACCAAGGCAAGCACGTCGTGGGAAAGCACAAAAAGATAGTGGGCATGGAAGAGATTGACAAAGTGATAGACATTGACCAAGCGCCGATAGGCCGGACGCCAAGGTCAAACCCCGCCACATACACAGGGCTATTTTCGCACCTGCGAGACCTGTACAGCCAACTGCCAGAGAGCCGCGCCAGAGGGTACGCGCCAGGCCGCTACAGCTTCAACGTAAAGGGGGGGCGCTGCGAAAAGTGCGAGGGAGACGGGGTAATCAGAATCGAGATGCACTTTCTGCCAGACGTGTATGTCACATGCGAGCAGTGCAAGGGCAAGCGCTACAACAGGGAGACGTTGGAAATTCACTACAAGGGCAAATCCATCTCGGACGCGCTGGCAATGACGGTTGAGGAGGCGTTGGAACTGTTTGGCCCCATCCCTACCATAGCCAACAAGCTGCAGACCTTGCTTGAAGTAGGGCTTGGCTACATCAAGCTAGGGCAGTCCGCCACAACGCTTTCGGGCGGCGAGGCACAGCGGGTGAAGCTGGCAAAAGAACTCTCGAAGCGCGCCACCGGAAGGACGCTCTATATCCTAGACGAGCCAACCACAGGGCTGCACCTAAAGGACATCCAAAAATTGCTGGAGGTGGTTAATCGCTTGGTTGACCAAGGCAACACAGTGCTTGTGATAGAACACAACCTAGACGTGATCAAAACGTGCGACTGGATACTGGACTTGGGCCCAGAGGGCGGAGACGCTGGCGGCCAGATAATCGCCGAGGGCCCGCCCGAAAAAGTCGCCAAGGACTCCAAGAGCGCGACAGGGAAATTCCTGCGCCCGTATTTGCAGTGACTAGCTTATTTTTGCTACTGTTTCTTCAGATAAACTATTCCAAGGAGACGCCCTCGTGAGCAACCTCAGAATAAGCTCGGTGCAAGACATCAGGCCGCCACAGACGGCGGAGGCGCACCTAGCGTCCAAAGTCCTTATGATTAGGCCCGCCAAGTTTGGCTTCAATGAAGAGACGGCGGCAAATAACGCCTTTCAGACAAAGGGCGCCGCAGAAGGGCAAGGCTCTGTCCAAGATTTGGCCAAGGCCGAGTTTGACGGCTTTGTTGCGCTGCTGAAAGCCGCAGGGGTTGACGTAATAGCCGTTGACGACACGTCAGAGCCACATACGCCAGATTCCATTTTCCCCAACAACTGGTTCTCCACCCATTCCACTGGCGAATTAGCGTTCTATCCAATGTTCGCCACCAACCGCCGCAGCGAAAGGAAAGAGGCTCCCATCGGCGCAATAAAAGAGGCCGGCAAGTCATCACTGAAGAAAACTATAGACCTCACCAGTTTTGAAGCCAAGGGGCAGTTTCTGGAAGGCACGGGCAGCATGGTGCTGGATCGGGCAAACAAAATTGCCTTCGCCTGCAAGTCGCAGAGAACCTTTGAAGAGCCACTGGCCCAATTCTGTCAAGAGCTGGGCTACACCTATTTTTACTTTGGCGCCGCAGACCGCAGCGGAGGGCCCATCTATCACACAAACGTGATGATGTGCATGGGCAACAGCTTTACCGTGGTCTGCCTAGATTCCATCCGCGATGAAGCAGAAAAAAAGTTGTTCATTGATATTGTCAACCGTTGCGGCAAAGAGATGGTTGACATAACCATTGGGCAAATGGAAAAATTTGCCGGAAACATGCTGCAGCTAAAAAACAAAGATGGCCAAAGCGTCCTAGTGATGTCAGAAACAGCCAAGGAATCCTTGGAACCCGCCCAAATCGCTGCTCTAGAAACGCATTGCAAGATAGTCGCGCCAAACATAAAGACAATCGAAACCAATGGCGGCGGCTCCGCCCGTTGCATGATAGCGGAGATTTTCTTTTGAAGCAAAATGGTACCCCGCGCCTACAGCATGACCCAGCGATAATATTTGCCCATTGAGCATCGCTGTTCGGCTTTCATTCCGATTCTAATTCAAAGATAGAATCATGGCTGATTCTATCTGGAATTGGAATCACGCCAATTCTCTGTCCATTGTCTTCAGCTCTTCGTTTTCGGGGAAGGCGGCCAGCCCTTCGCGGAGCACTGCCTTGGCCCTCTGTTTTTCGCCGCCTTCTGCAAGGAAGCTGGCCAAGTATAGGTGCCACCTGCCCTCCCCCCCTTTTGGGCAGGCGACTATGGCTGCCAGTGCATCCATAGCGGCTTGGGGGTGGTCTTGCGCGGCAACTCCAACCTTTATTAACGCGTCGTGCAATTGAGGCTCATTTGGCGAAACGTTCAAGCCACGGGTAACTGTCTTTCTTGCTTGGGCCAGAAGCCCCATAGCTGTCTCGACAGTCGCCATGTGGCAATATGTGGGCGAATATTCGGGGTTGATTTCTATGGCCATTTGAAACATGCCCCTAGCGGCTTCAAGGTCGCCCATCACGGCAACGGAGATGGCCTTTTTTGTCATGGCGGCGATGTGCTTTGGATCGTCTTTGAGGATGATGTCAAATTGTTCGATGGCTTCACTGTGCCTGTCCATCTCTTGCAGCGCCGCGCCAAGGCCCCAGCGTACGAATGGGAGTTCTAGCCCAAGTGCGAGGGCGGCTTGGGCGGCTTGGGCGGCAATATCGTGTTTTTTCGCCCCAAGCGCCTGCTGCAGCACGTTGAAGTGGGACCACTTGTCTTGGCTCTGGATTTTGGCCTGTTCCAGCGCCAGCTTTAAGTAATAGTCTTCTTTTGCGGCCTCCCTGCCCATTTGCAATTTGCCATAGTGGTGTATCACCGCATCTAGGTCAGCTACTCTTTTGTGGTGTTTTTTAAGAGATGAGTCCAATGTTTCATGCACTTTGTTGCCAAAACTAAGCCCATCAAAGCGCCTTGCAAGGCGTATGGCTGGGTGGTCTGAATAGTGTTCAAATTGTCGGCCTTCGCTGTACTTCGATCTATTTTTTTTGGGGGGCATGTCTGCAAATGTCTGGTGCCCATCTGGGAGATAGTGGCGGTGCACCATGCTATATGCGTCAATGGTTGGCTCGGCGCAGGCATTTCTGATGAGGGGCAAGTCAAGCGCGTCAATGGCTTCATCGGCGTCTAGGATCAGAACCCAATCGCAACTGCACACAGAAAGGCTATAGTTGCGCGCCTCGGCAAAGTCGTCGGTCCAAGCAAAAAAATATATATTTGCGCCGAATGATTTTGCTATTTCCACGGTATTGTCCGTGGAGCCTGTATCCACCAGCACTATCTCGTCAACCAGTTTTTTGACGGACTCTAGACACCTGCCGAGGAATATTTCCTCGTTCTTGACGATCATGGCTAAAGAGATGGTTGACATCATGGCCTGCTAAATCGTAGAAGAGGGCCAGCGCGGCTTATAGATGGGCCTTTCCAGCGATTTGTTGAAGGGAGTCCAGTTGCCCGTGCCAGCGTCGTCGTTTATGGATGAAAAGACTGTTTCCAATTTACCGTCCAAGTCATCCATATAATGAACCAAGATTGCTTCTGGCGTCTTGGGCAGGACGGGCGACCCAAACTCCAGCTTCCCATGATGGCTCAAAAGTATGTGCAGCAACTGCCGCCGCAGTTCTTCGGGGAAATTGGCGATGCCCGAAATGGCGCTTTGTATCCATTGAATCTCGATGGTGATGTGGCCAAGCAGGTTGCCTTCGTCCGAATAGCTGAATGAGCGCTCGTAGCTGAGCTCTGCGATCTTGCCTATGTCGTGCAGCAGCACGGCGGTGATTACAAGGTCTCTATTTAGGTTTTTGTAGTGGCCGCAGGCGCTTTCGGCCATAGCCGCGACAGACAGGGTGTGTTGCAGCAGCCCGCCGATGTACACGTGGTGCAGCATCTTGGCGGCCGGGGCCTTTGCAACTGCCTCTCTCATCTCTGTGTCATCCTGCAGCAACGCTTTGGCGAGAGCCTTGAGCCAAGGGTCTTTCAGGCTGTCTATGAGCGCGTCCAGTTCGGCCAGCATTTCGTCCCTGTTTCTATTGGAAGTGGGGAAAAAGCCAGACAGGTCTGTCACTTCGCTGTCCATTGCCGCGCGGACCTTGTCCAACCTAAGCTGGGTGCGGCCGCTATAGACGGTGACAGAACCTTTTACCTTTACAAAGGCATCAGCCTGTATCGCGTCCATGTCTCCCTCTATGGCCTTGAGATCCCACAAGAACGCCTTTATTTTACCGGTAGAGTCGGACAGCGTGAGGTCTAGGTAGTCCGTCCCCTTGGAGCTGGTCTTGAATGCGGCCTCCTGCGCCAGCAGAAAGCCCACAAAGGCATTCCCCTCTTTGAGTGATTTGATCTTGGGTTGGTCGCTCATGTTTGGCCTCAAGGGTATTATAGCAAGCATAGCGGGCTAAACATTGGTGCGACTAATTCCAATTCTAATTCAGAATTGCGTCCACGCAATTTTGAATCAGTCGGCTGCTTTGATCCCCGGCGCCCTGTCGCACATTCCAAATCTAAATAGAATCATGGCTGATTCTATGCAGAATTGGATTAATCCGTTATCTTGGCGCACTACAACCAAGGTTTCGCAAGGGGCTCTTGAAAATGGAACTAAAGCATCAGCGTGAGCCGCCGCGCACTTGGACGGGGTAGCTCCTGTTTGTTTTGGTGCCGTCGCCCAGCTCGCCGCTACTATTACTCCCCCATGCCCAGAGGCTGCCGTCCTTCTTGAGGGCCACGGTGTGTCTGCCGCCCACCGACGCTGCCGCCCAGTCGCTTGAATCGCCCACCCGGACGGGGGAGCTGCTGTCTGTTTTGGTGCCGTCGCCCAGCTCGCCGTAATCATTGTAACCCCATGCCCAGAGGCTGCCGTCCGTCTTGAGGGCCACTGTGTGGCTGAAGCCCGCCGACACTGCCGCCCAGTCGCCTGAGCCGCCCACCCGGACGGGGGAGCTGCTGTCTGTTTTGGTGCCATCGCCCAGCTGGCCGTGTTCATTCCACCCCCATGCCCAGAGGCTGCCGTCCTTCTTGAGGGCCACTGTGTGTAAACTGCCCGCCGACGCTGCCGCCCAGTCGCCTGAGCCGCCCACCCTGACGGGAGAGCGCCTGTCCGTTTTGGTGCCGTCGCCCAGCTGGCCGTATCCATTGTAACCCCATGCCCAGAGGCTGCCGTCCTTCCTGAGGGCCACTGTGTGTCCGCCGCCCGCCGATGCCGCCGCCCAGTCGCTTGAGCCGCCCACCCGGACGGGGTAGCTGCTAGATGTTTCGGTGCCGTCGCCCAGCTGGCCGGAAGCTTTCCCCCCCCATGCCCAGAGGCTGCCGTCCGTCTTGAGGGCTACTGTGTGTCCGAAGCCCGCCGACGCTGCCGCCCAGTCCTTTGATGTGCCCACTTGGACGGGGTAGCTCCTGTCTGATCCATCGCCGCTGGTGCCGTCGCCCAGCTGGCCGTATTTGTTGTAACCCCATGCCCAGAGGCTGCCGTCCTTCCTGAGGGCCACTGTGTGTGAACTGCCAGCCGACGCTGCCGCCCAATCGCCTGAGCCGCCCACTTGGACGGGGTAGCTGCTAGATGCTTCGGTGCCGTCGCCCAGCTCGCCGTATTTGTTGTAACCCCATGCCCAGAGGCTGCCGTCCACCTTGAGGGCCACTGTGTGATAACTGCCCTCCGACGCTGCCGCCCAGTCGCTTGATGGCGGAATAAGCGAAGCCCATCGCACGAGGAAGAAGGCCACCAATAATATGGCCGCTGCGATCATGATATTTTTTAGGCTAAAGGCACTTTTTCTAGGCCTGGCCTTATGCCTTGCACCGTACTCTTGATGCGCTTGCCCCTCGGCCCTGCGCCTTTCTGCGGCGGCTTCGGCCTGGGCGGATGGGCTGGGCGCGGCCTGTTTCTTTTCGCCGGAGACTATTGTCCTAGCGTAGTCTTCGTTACCATGCCCAGCTTCTGTGTCGGCTTGCTTGCGTGATTCCTC
>Ga0268262_10002413_pt1 | contig 21653 bp, 18 predicted proteins | sample TergutNc150P3_FD_190354 | JGI IMG/M metagenome (GOLD analysis project Ga0268262, IMG submission 190354) | Nasutitermes corniger P3 segment gut microbial community from laboratory colony in Florida, USA - Nc150 P3 (SPAdes) (version 2) | ecosystem: Host-associated > Arthropoda: Insects >... | reverse complement strand
CATACGTCATTAAAATGCTGGCTTTTTCTTTGTACAGAAACCCAGTATAAAACACTCCGGCGTAGAAACTTCCGTGTCTGGTATTATAATAATACCGTATGCCGTCAAAAAGACCGTTTGCGGCAATAGCCAGCGGATCGGAAAAATTGACGCGCCCTACTCTGACGCCTGAATTGCCGAACCTGATACTGAACTCAGTGCGTAAAAGTTCCGGCACATAGAAAGGTTCATTTTCTTTTTCCTTACCGGCGGAAAATCCGGCGGACAAGACAAATTCGCCGTTATCGCCTATCAAAGTTGAAAAACGCGGCAAAATATCAACTTCATAATTGAAGGCGTTACCTTCCGCAGAACCGTTTTCGTATCCGCCGTTTGCGGTTACCACAAGCCCAAAATCATAGGCGGACAGGGAAACCGGAAGAACTAAAAGAAAAATTAAAAACTTTTTCATTTATCTTCCTCAACAATAATAATTTCCACGCGCCTGTTAGCCGCCATTCCCGTTACGGTGCTATTGTCCGCTAACGGCCTTTCCGCGCCGTAGCCTATAGGTATTATCGTAATGCCTTTACAATTTTCCAAACTGCCAAGATACGCGGCAACAGCGACAGCGCGTTCGCGGGAAAGAGTGCGCCGCCCCTCTTCGGAACCAGCCATCGCGGAATGTCCGGCGACTATTATTTTTTTGGCGGAAATAGCTTTTAAAATCGCCGAAACCTCGCGCAGTTTATTTTTTTCGTATTCCGGCAATGTCGCCGAGTCGGCCGGAAATTGAATATTAGAAAGATTGATTATTATTCCCTCTTCCGTTACCGAAGCTTGAGTATCTTTTACTTTTTGTTCTTCCAACGCCGCGTTAATAGCGGCGGCAATATTTTCTTTGCGGCTGACTTCATCAATTTTTTTCTTTTTAGGTTCTTTCGGTTTTGCGGCGACGCCTTCCCTTTCCCGTACAGACAGCAGTCTTCCGATCATAAAAAGCAGTTGGCCGCCTGACACTTTCATGCCGGGGTCTGCCCTGCCTTGAATAATTTCTTTGTAGACAAGCTCCCGATACGCATAGTGCGGATTTTTAACGACAGCATAAAAGATACCGCCTTTTATATTGAAAGATTTCATTAAAACATAAGAAATATTTGCCAACGTAACCGCCGCGTCCGCAGCGGCTTTTTTAGGAAGCAGATTTTGTTCCTTCGCGTAAAGAAACGCCTCGCCGTGGTCTGCGATTTCGGCGACGTCAGCCGCTTCCAGCACAAAACGCACCGCCTGCAAATAAGTTACGGCGTTTGTGTTTAAAAGGGTTTCTATTTCCTGCGCCGTCTGCGCGTACGCTCCTGAGGAGAGGAAAACGAAAAAGAAGAAAAAGAAGCTGGAGAGTTTTCCGTTCTGTGGATTAAATAATCTGTTCATTCTTTATTCCCTTTTTCCCATTGACAATAATCATGGGAACCCCACAGTGCCTCTTCATTTTTCCTTCACTTCCCTGCTCACGGTAATGTTGTTATCTGCGGATTCTGCGTCCCTGCCGGCATATTTTTCAGAGTAGGCAATTTGCCGTTTTCAATATTCCACACATTCTGATCAAATTCTGCATTGTAAATCCACCATGTTGCGCTATTCCAATTTGAAACTGTTATGTCCGCGCCGTCTATACTATCATCTAAATTATCCCAATCATAATCATTGCCATTCCATTTCATATCGTTTCGTCCGTAGTTGTTTGTCAGTATATTGTTATTGTTATATTCACCGCTATTGAGATAATATGAAATACGCCCAAAAAGTCTTACATTTCCTCCACTCGCATCAGAAACTACTCCGCCGTAATTGATATTCGAGTTCAGGGCTACACAGTTTTGTATTGTGCCATTACTGCTGCACGTCCCTACTACGCCGAATGTACCTCTTCCTCCTTGAACCTCGCCCGTGGCATAGCAGTTTTGTACCGTACCATTTTGGTTGGCTGACACCACGCCGCCAGTACCATTAGTAGTAGAAGGACCGGGTGCTACAGAAGTCTTCCCCGAAAAGTAACAGTTCTGCACCACGCCACGCCGAATAGAATCGTCTTCTTCCACCCTCCCCCAATAATTAAGACCCACCACGCCGCCGACATAACCAACACCACCTTGACTAATAAGTTCGCCCGTAACATAGCAGTTTTTTACAGTGCCCCCCCTATTTTCTCCCACAATGCCGCCGACAAAAACAACATCACCTTGACTAATAAATTCGCCCGTAACATAGCAATTTTGCACAGTGCCCCCGACTTCATTAGAACCCGCCACGCCGCCTAAATAACCCTTTCCGGTAATTTTGCAATTTACAATGCCGACATTTTTCACCGTGCCGCGATTAACAAAGAACAAGCCGCCATTACTACTCTGTAGATTATTAATAGTTTTATTGTTCCCATCATAGACGCCCAAAAATCCATTAATATCGTCGCCAATCGGCGTCCAGTCTACACCGGAAAGATCGATGTCAACCGTCTGTTTGTAATGCTTATCTAAAGTCCAATTGTCATAAACTCCGCCGCTTGTAGGATTACCAACATGGGATAAATCGGTAAGATCACGTACCAAAAAGGGGTTTAATTCACTGCCGTCTCCGCTGTTTACGGATAAAACAGTCAAATTGCCGGTTTTATCCGTCAGATTGCCGTATATTATCTCAACAGGCTTTCCGTCGTGTTCTGAAGACAACTTACTGCCTGCCGCCGGAATCGTGGTTATATTTTTATTCGCAAAATTTCCGGCGGCGACATCTTCCGTAGTATAATCATCATAGGTCAGCGTTACCTCAAGCCCCGTTAAATCAAGACTGTCATCGTGCGTGTAGGTCATATTTACCGGTTGTTTTTTAATTTTTATCGCGGTAACTGTTTTTGTGTTTGTCGCCGGAAATGTATAGGAGAATGTAACTGATGATCCTGTGTTAATTGACACTGCCGCGTTTTGTCCGTTGACAGCCGCGGTACTCAATCCGGCAAAAGTGTAACCGTCTTTTGCCGTCAGCGTAATATGCACGGTGTATACTTTTCCGCCAAGGAACGGATCATCGGGCGGAGACCATGACACCGAATCAACGGTAAATTTTTCCGTACTTGCCGCCTCTATATTCGGCGTCTCGTCTTTCACCGGAGCAATAATGTCGATATTTACAGAAAAGATGAAACCGCCCGGCGGCCCCATAGTTATTGGAACAGAGCCGTTAGACCCTGTTTTTATGTTTACACTGGCAAAACCTTCGGCTTTTAGCTCCGTACCCAAATACGCTTTTATGGTAATGTCCCATTTGCCCGGGTCAACTGTAAATTGAACCGTTTGCCCTGTTTTTACGCCTTCCCTAATTATTTCGGCGGAACCGTTTGTCAGAGTTATAGTGTGGTCAAGTTTGGAAATGTCGGTGTCTTCGTCCCATGACAAGACATTCCTGCCTCCACCCCCGCCGATTACAATCGAAAACGTGCCTTTTTCAGTTTCACTCGCCCACGGCGAAAAACAGCCGGAAAAAACCAGAGGCAAACCTATACATATTAAGATTAAAAAAAGAGTCGTTTTATTTTTCATATCCTCACCTTTACGGGTTAATATAACACAAAAATATTTATTTGTCCACATTTTTTTAAAAAAAACATAAAATTTGTTAAAATAAACAGACTTGTTCGGGAACCCTATTGGTTTCCGAACAACTTTAATTCATTTTTGGTAAAGCGCGGCGCATCTGCGCACCCATATATACATAAATAATTTCAAGGAAAAACAAGAATAATCACCGTTGAGCTTGTAAAGACAAAACCCCTTGTCGAAAAATCCGTTGAAGAGATGACAAACGCCGAGTTATGGGCGGTATTTTTTCAATATTTGACAAATGAAGGGAAACGGACTAAAATAATTGAAATAATCGAGCGAGAGGAAGGAATAGCGATGGCGGCAACCACTTTGGGAAGTTTTACGCAGAGCGAAATAGAGTATTTTCGTAAATTGTCTCTGTTAAAAGGCGAACTTGACTGGCAAAGCCACATGGCGCACGCTACGCGAAAAGGGCTTGAAAAAGGAATGAAGAAAGGACGCAATGAAGCTAACATGGAAAACGCCAAAAAGATGAAAGCTATGGGCTTTTTAACTGAACAAATACAAGCTGTTACCGGGCTGTCCGCTGAGGCTATTGCCCAGTTATAAATAGTGTCTGTCCACAAAGTCGGTTACTTTGTGGACAGACTCTAAATAATCCAAAATTTTACCGCGAGCTTTTAACGCATTTTTTCGTTCTTTGTGAAAGTTCGCGGTAAAAATTCCGCCAGCGCGCAAACTTTAACACGCTATCTCTTCAACGTTATTATTCGGCTTTGCGTCTTTTTTGCGGAGAGCGTTTTTCTTTAAGAAATCAAAATATTCTTTGTCCATTATGGCTATGTGGGTCAAAACCCAGTCTTTAAGGAAATGGGTAAAATAACAAAGGTTCATTTTTTTTCCCGAATCAAACGCGCGTATATTGTCAACAACGGCTAAAATAAAAGTATCATGAGATTTTTTATGTTCGGCATAGCCGGGGAATTTTGTCGCTATCAGAATTTTTTCTTCCGTTGAAAAATGCACTTTTATGTATTCAACTGCCTGCCTGATAATTTTTTTAAAATAAGCCCGTTCCGCCGCTTCATTGCCGACAACATGGTTAAACATATCGTTAACTAAGTCTAAAAGTTTTTTGTGCTGTTCATCAATTATTTTTATTCCTACCGAATATGTTGAAGACCACGTAACCAGCCTAGAATCAATGCTCATATTACCGCCTTTGTTCATTTTAAACTCCTTACTTTTAAAATTAATAATATTTATTTTAATCGACAATAAAATTCGTCATAAAAATTTATTGGGGGGGACCTTAAAAAACTTCATTTTTTGAAATTTTCCACATAGGGGGAACCTCCGAAAATCCAACCGGGGTTTTTAGAAATTCCCTACTTTAATTAATTACGTTAAAATGTTATTATTTTTTTATGAAAACAAATCCTGTCGCGGACTACCTTGCCGCAGTAAAGCCGGAAAAAATTGAGCCGAGTATGCTGGCTTATATCTGTAATTTAACGGAAGTTGCCAAAGTTACGCCGGAAATCGCGTCTTCTATCGTTCTGGAACTTGAAAATCAGAGGAAGCGCGTAAAATTGATCGCTAGCGAAAATTACTGCTCTATGGCGGTTCAGTTGGCTATGGGAAATCTTTTAACCGACAAATACGCCGAAGGTATGCCGGATCACCGTTTTTATGCGGGCAACGAAAATGTTGACGCTATCGAATCTTTGGCGGCGCAGGAAGCGTGTAAACTTTTCGGCGCGCAGTACGCCAATGTGCAGGCTCATTGCGGAGCGGACGCAAACCTGCTGGCGTATTGGGCTGTTCTAAGCACGAGAATTGAAACTCCCGCGCTGGAAAAATTGGGCGAAACAAATCTTTACAAATTAACCGATTCTCAATGGAATGAATTAAGGGCTTCCCTTGGAAACCAGCGTCTTTTGGGTTTGGATTACTATTCCGGCGGACACTTAACTCACGGTTACAGGAACAACCTTTCAGGGCGGATGTTCGATATTCACGGGTATTCCGTATCCGCCGAAAACGGAATGCTTGACTATGACGAAATTGAAAAACAGGCTCTTGAAGTGCGCCCGTTAATTTTATTGGCAGGCTATTCCGCTTATCCGCGTAAAATAAATTTTAAGCGCATGAGGGAAATCGCTGATAAGGCGGGAGCCGTTTTCATGGTGGACATGGCGCATTTTGCAGGGCTTGTCGCCGGCAAGGTTTTTACGGGCGAATATGATCCCGTGCCATGGTCCCATATTGTAACCAGCACTACGCATAAAACTCTGCGCGGACCGCGTGCGGGTATCGTGCTTTCCACGAGCGAGTTCGCGGAAGCTCTGGACAAGGGCTGTCCGCTGACGATGGGCGGGCCTCTTCCGCACGTTATAGCCGCAAAGGCGGCCGCTTTCCGCGAAGCGTCAAAGCCGGAATTCAGGCAGTACGCGCAAAAAATTGTCGATAACTGCAAAACGCTTGCGGCGAGCTGCATGAAAAACGGGCTTGACGTTTTGACGGGCGGCACTGACAACCACCTGTTACTGGTAAACGTGCATAACGCCGGCATTACGGGCAGACAGGCGGAAAGCGCGCTTCATGAATGCCGCATAACGCTTAACCGAAACAGTCTTCCGCGCGATCCAAACGGGCCGTGGTATACGTCTGGGATCAGAATCGGAACCGCCGCCGTTACCTCTCTTGGCATGGGAGAGGCGGAAATGACGGAACTTGGCGAGTTAATAGCGAAGGTTGTCAAAGGGACGGCGCAGGCGCAGGACGGCAAAGACCCGTCAAAAAAGAGCAAGGCAAAGTACGTTGTCAGCGAGGCTGTGAAGAGCGAAGTTCAAGCGCGGGTTAATTCATTATTGGAAAAGTTCCCCGTGTACCCTGAGCTTAACCTTGAACTGTTAAAGAAATATTTTGTTCAATAGGCTTGTTCGGGAACCCTGTTGGTTTACGGACAACTTTAATAAAAGGAATTGTAATCAGCGGGATTGACCGTGGACAACTATGTCTTTATGTCTCCTAACAAAACTTACAAATAATTCATAAAGCAGGGGGTCTATTTTAAGGCTCTTTGTAATAAATTCTTCACGCATCATGGAAAGGGCTTCTTCGGAATTCAACGCTTTGCGGTAAATGCGGTTAGGGTCTGTTACGCTGTCATAAACGTCAACTATTTCCAGAATTTTCGCCGGAAAGTAAGCAAGCGCGCGGCAATCCAATATGGAGTCGAGATCAAAAGTTATGCAATATTCAGGTCTAGCCTGCGGATTTAATTTCCTGTAATGGTCAAGATGTTCACGGTAATAGCCGTAGCCTTCGGGATTGCCGTAATACTCGTGATGATAACCGGTAATAAGGCTTGCTTCTTTTGGATAATTGGTTTTACTGACAACGGAATTATAGCCGACCCTGACGTGTTCAATCACAATACTGCGTTCGTAAGACGCCTCGCCTTCGTGATACTGCACAAAATCCGCTTTTCCGACATCGTGAATTAAAAAACCAACTGCCCATTTGACAAAAAGTTCAGGCGTAATAGCTATCATGCCTTTTTGAAAAACACGCTCCAAAACAATATCGTCAATATCTATATAAGGAAGCAAATTTTGATAGTACTGGCGGTATTTCGCGTTTAAAGTTTTCCGCATATTGATAATGGCGGCTCTGTTTGAAACAAAGTTATTGTAATAGGCAAGAAAAGCAATTCCGTTAAGATATACGCGGGTCATATGTTGAATAACAGTACCGTTGGATTTTTCAACAAGCTTGGTCATTAATTCGTCGTCAAGAATATCATGCGAAACAAGCTGAATGTACGACTTTACCATTTCGTTAGTTGTAAATACGATAGTTTGAGTTGATTTCTTCGCTTCCGCATCCCCAAGGTCAAAAGCGTTTTTTAAAGCCGAATGATTTATCATAACGGCGTCTCTTGTAGTGCTTACCATAGCGGTGGTAACGGTTGATTTATCCTTTGTTTTTCTGGAAATAAGATCATCCATTTTATTTTTTATGTCATTAAGGTATTTTACTTTATCCGTGTTTGTCATGGCGGAGATGGCTTTGTAATCGTCTCCGAATCCCTGATTATTAACAGGCTTAGGCTGGCTGTTTTCTTCGGTTTTTACCGGTTTCTTAGGCTCTTTAACAGCCGGCTCTATAATATTTTTTTCTTTAAGTTTGTCCAGCATTTCTCTTGTAAAGAAAAATTCCCAGTTTTTATCCCGACGCCAAAAATTATTATTGGCGTTATACAAAGATTTAAAAGGCATTATGCGGAATTTTTGAGCGTTTTTATTTTCGCAAAAAACAAGTATTTCTTCGTTAAGTATTATTTCTAAATTAGTTTGATTGATGCTGTTTCCGTCAGGCATCAGCAAAATATCAGAAAGAGGAGTGTTATAACTGCTATACTCTTTGGACATAATCTAATAATACAATAACTTTTTAATATAAGCAAATAGGAAACTATAAAAATATCAGTTATATTTTTTGGCGTTCCTTAAAGAATCGGACTAAAATCCGGGCTAATTTCATTGCATTACAAGTAATTATTGTAAAGTGATTTTCTTCAATGGGGATGAAAATTGAAACTAAAATTATTTCTAAAAACTGAAGCTTTTAGGCGTTTTTATATTTTATAGTTATGCAACATTCTTAATCTTTGTTATTAAGTATGCGGATTCCAATTATTTCTTTTGTTTTTCGTGAAGGAACGTATCAAAGATGTCAAAAAGAATCGGGTCGATTTTAATGTGTTTGTTAATAAATTCTTCACGCATCATTTCAATGGCCTCTTCGCTGGTCATTGGTTTGCGGTAAACGCGGTGCGGGTCTGTAAGGCTGTCAAATACGTCTATTATTTCCAGTACTTTTGCCGGAAAATACGCAAGAACTTGATAATCTAATATAGGCTCTAATTCGTAAGATATGCAGTAATCCTGTTTTGCGGCGGGATTATCTTTTTTATATCTTGATAAGTACGCGCGGAAAAATCCGTAACCGTTGGGATCGCCGTAATATTCATGATGATAGCCTATGATGAGGCTTGCTTCTTTGGGATAATTGGTCTTTGAAGTGGTATACTTATACCCTTGTTTAACATGATCAATTACTATATTGCGGTCGTAAGAAGCCTCCCCTTCGTGGTACTCCACGGCGGAAGCTTTTCCAATGTCGTGTATAAGAAAACCCACCGCCCATTTTAAAAAAAGATCGGGCGGAATGGCTCTCATTCCCTTGTAAAATACGCGCTCCAGAATAATGTCATCAATATCAATATGCGGAAGCAGGGAATGATAATATTTACGGTATTTAGAAACAAAATTTATACGCAGTTTTTGAATCGCGCTGGAGCCTGAAACAAGTTTGTTATAATAAGAAAGAAACGCGATTCCGTTAAGATATACGCGCGTCATGTGCTGAATAACAGTGCCGTTGGATTTTTCCACCATTTGATTCATCAATTCATTTTTAAAAATACTTTCCGATATTAACTGCGCGGATGATTTTACCATTTGATATGTTGAATCAACAAGGTCCTGCGTAAGTTTGCGCGCCTCGTCATCAGAATGATAAATGGCGTTTTCCAAAGCCGCATGATTTATCAGTGTGGCGGAATTGGTCGTGTCTACAAGGACTTCCGCAACTACTTCATCTTTAACATCTTTCTGGGCAAGCAGGTCATCAAGGCGTTTTTTATTTTCATTAAGGCGTTCAACCCTCTCTTGAGTGGACATATTCAAAAAGGATTTATACTCGCCGCCAAAACCCATTTCATAATCTTCCGCCGTAGCCTCTTGTAATTCTTCAAGCGGTTTTTCTTCGGATGAACCTGCCGTTTCCGCATCCCATGCTTCAGGTTTTAAGGCGGCTTTTTCTTTAAGTTTTGCAAATTCATCTGAAGATAAAAAATAGCCCCATACGTCGGTCTGATCCAGCCAAAAATTGTCTTTATTATCAAATAAAGTTTTAAAGGGCATAAGCCGTCTTTTTTGCGTTTCGCGGTTTATGCACAAAACAGGAATTTCTTCTTCTAAAATAATATCAATATATTTCTTATTAGCCCCCTTGCCGTCCAATGATAATAGAACTTTAACAAGGGGAATTGGAATTTCTTCTGCTGACATATAATTATAATATAAATTTTATTAAATAATAACAAGAGAGCCTTTTACAAAACTCAGCCAGTTCCGTAAAAGGCTCTGTAAAAACTGTCCAAAATAACAGTTTTTCCGTTAAATCTGCAGGAAAATTACTTCTGTCTGGCTTTTTCCACTATTTCGGCAATAATTTTATCCGCGTCATCATAAGAAACTTGGCAAGTGCCGACCTGTTTATGTCCGCCGCCGCCGTAATGCAGAAGCATAGAGCCTACGTCCACATTTGAAGTGCGGTTTGTAATGCTATGGCCGACAGTAACGGCGACATTGGATTTATTGCGGCCGTCTACAATCCATACGGAAATATTTTGCTCAGGATAGAGGGTATAAAGAATAAACCGGTTGCCGGCATAAATTGTTTCTACATCCCTTAAATCAACTTTTATGATGTTTTCTATAATTTCAGCATGGCTGTTGACCATTTCCACAAAAAGCTCTTTCTGCTGATAATAACAATCAAGGCGTTCTTTAACGTCAGGCATATCCAGTATTTCATAAATTGTTTTTTCAGAACACGCTTTCGCAAGGGTTGTCATTAAATCATAATTACTGATAGTGAAATTACGAAACCGCCCTAAACCGGTTCGGGGGTCCATAACGAAGCCTAAAAGTATCCAGCCTTTTGGGTCTTGAATTTCATCAAAGGAAAGATCGCCTGAATCCACTTTGTCAACATAATGAATCATTTCGGCAAATTTGCCGAGTTTGGCGTCGCCGCCGTAATAATCATAAACTACCCGGGCGCAGCTTGGAGCGCGTTTTGACACGCCCTCAAAATAAGCGTTTTTGCCTAAACGCTCGGATTCGCTTGAATGATGGTCAAACCAAAGTTTACAACCTTTAATATACGGTATGTTTGCCAAAATATCGTTATCCGTGGCTTCAACAAGTCCATCTTGAATATCTTTAGGGTGGACAAATTTCCACTCATCAATAAGCCCTAAATAGGATAAAAGCGCACCGCAAGCCAAACCGTCAAAATCTGATCTTGTAAATAATCTCATAATAAAACCGCCTCTAAAAATGATTCCATATATTATATTTCGGCAATTACAACTATTTTATACACTAATATATATAAAAGCAAATAAAAAATGCATAAAAAAGCATTATTATTGCAAATTATTGTCTATTCTTTCGGAAAACCAGCGTAAAACAGCCTGCGCCCTGTTACTGAAAGAACTATTTATTTTATCCGACAAGCCCGGCGCGGAAGCCGTCTTCGCCATAGACGCGGCGTAAATCAAAATTGAGTTTCCGCAGTCAATAACCGCCATTACCGAACGCAAATTCCCCCTGCCAATTACGGGAATAATTCCATAATTAAGAGCCGTTATATTTTCTTGTGTAAAAATAACCGCGTCCGCAGTGTTAATATACTCATAACGGTAGATATTGTCGCCAAAAGTCAGGTCCTTTTGTCTGGCGAAAACAGTCAGGGCGGAAGGCGGCTGGGTAAAGACAGGATCGGGAAGCGGCTTTTTTGCCGCAGTTCCGTCTATCACGCTTGAATATTCATAAAAAATACGCATCGCTCCCCTGCTTGACGAATAATACTGAATTCCAGCCAGAGTGCTAATAGCGGTAAGTTGGTTAAACACTTTGATTTTCTGCCCGTTATCCCAAATGCCTGAATCTGTTTTTGACTGCGCCGGTTTTAAGTAAAGATACAAAGTTTCTACCAGCACATTAGGATTAATCGCGCTCATTAGCCCCGTAACGTTTTGGCGCAGACTGCCGTTATTTGGCATTAACGCAGGCGTCGGATTTTTCAATTGCGTTTCGATTATCCGTCCCTGCTCCGCATTACGCAACCGCGCCGCTTGGTCAGCCGAAATAAGGCTTTCAAGCGGTACGGGAAAAGCGCATACCGCCAGAGAGAAAATATAAATTGACGCAAAAAAACGTTTCATCTGTTTAAATTATTTTAGTCCCCGGTAAAAAACGCGCACCTGTTTATATAAACCGTCTCCCTCGCTTTTGGTTTCAACGTCGCCGATGTCATTTAAAGTCGTATGAATAAGCCATCTGTCGAAGGGGTTCATCGGTTCAAGCAGGATGGAGCCTTTGCTTTCGCGGACTTTTTCCGCGACATTGTAGGCAAGGCGCACAAGGGATTCCTCCCTGCGGATACGGTAATTTTCCGTGTCTAAAATTATGCGGACATCTTCCTTGCCAAGCCTGCCGGCGTAGATGTTCAAGAGCAGTTGGAGCGCGTCAAGGTTCTTGCCTTTTTTACCGATTAAAATTGACGAATGAGCCGAGTCAATTTTTATCCCAAGTTTATTTTTTTCACGGAAAAGAACTGAAACTGTTCCCGGATACCCCATGCGTTCAATAAGCCCGCCAGTAAATTCAACCATTTTTGTTTCAAATTCATTCTGCGGAGCCGGTTCTCCAAAAACCGCCTTGCTCACGGAATTGCCGATTCTGTCCCTCTCCATATCGTTGTTTTCCGAAGGACGGGGTTTTGGTTTGGCGTTGGTATTAACCCCGAAATTTCCAACATGAACTCTGATACGAACTAAACCTTTCTTGAATAAACCGCTTTTTTGAGCTTCAAGAATCTCTACGTCAAAATCGTCTTTTTCAAGCCCAAGTTCTCCCGCCGCCCTGTCTATAGCCTCTTTTTCGGTGCGGCCCTCAAATTCAAACTCCATATATATCTCCTTAAATTAAAAATTCCTTTTTTTCTTTTTGCCGGGGGCAATTTTCGGAACCGGTTCCGCCTGCGCCTGCTCCGCTCTTTTAGCGATAACATATCTGTTAATTATCAGCTGTTGGACAAGCGTAAGAAGGTTAGAGAATATCCAGTATATCAACAGCCCGGACGGCACGTTGTAAAGCACAAAGAAAAACACTATCGGCATGACGTACATCATCATCTTTGCCTGACTGTTAGACTGCTGTCCCGGCATCTGCGTAACTTTTCCGTAGATTAACTGAGAGCCGACATATATAAACGGCAATGCGCGTAACGCCGTCCAGCCCAAAATCGGCAGTTGAAAACCGTCGGGGAATTTTACAATATATTCGGGAAGGGACAGATCGGGTATCCAGCCGGGAATAAATCCGGCTCCGCGCATATCAAAATGATTGTTGAACAATTGGTACATCGCGATAAATATCGGAAGTTGCAACAGCATGGGGAGGCATCCTGAAAGCGGATTGTACCCTTCCTGTTTGTAAAGATTGCCAAGCTCCACATTCATTTTTTGCGGATTGTTTTTATATTTTTCCTGTATTTCTTTTATTCTGGGCGCGAAAGCCTGCATTCTTAACGTCGCTTCCGATCCTTTTTTGGTCAGCGGGAAGAAAAGAATTTTTATGAACAATGTAAGCAGGATAATCGCGGCTCCGTAATTGGGAACAATTTTATAAAAAACAAGAAGAAACCATTTTAACAGTCTTTCAATCGGCGATAAAAACGGCATACCGGAATTCGCCACTTCCATAAGGTTGGCGTCTTTTATGCCGTAAGTATTTTTACCCGTATTGTAAATTGAAAGAGCCTCATGCGTTTTTGGCCCCAAATAAAAACGGTAATTGTCTTCGACTTTAGAAACATTCGCCGCAGGGCGGATGACATTCAAACGGGAAGCCGCCGCAAGCCCCGGCTCCGCTTTCTCCGAGAAATTAAGCGTATACTGCGCAAGGTACGGAACGGCGATAAAAGTAAAATATTTGCCGGAAATAGAAGCCCACGCCGGACGGGTGTCAATAAGTTCGTTCACTTTCGCGTTTTTGCGCTTGCCGTTGATAAATGTAAAGTACTGCCTGAAATCATAATAGCGATCAAGTTTTTCAAACGGGGGACCCAACTGCGGCCCAAAGGACAAAGTATAGGCGTTACCTGAAAAATTAAAATTCTGTACGGAAAAACCTCCGTCCAATGTGATTTTCAACTCAAACAAATATTCATCGGGTTTAAAATCGTAGCGTTTTGTCAGGCGGAATTTGCCGTATTCGCCCGAAGGCGTGGGAGCCGAAAAATCGCGGTAAAATTCCACGGAATAATTTGATATGCGGTTTACATGAAAATTATTCGTAATAGCGGGAGCGTCAAGATTGCCAAACGCCAGCGAAAAAGCGCGCGCTTCTTTAGTTCCTGAAAGAATTAAATCGACGCTTGTTTTGTTTCTTACGTCTTTCCATTTAAAGGAAACCATATCGCCGCCCGAATTAGTCATAACGGCTGTAAACAGTTCCGTGTCAACTGTTACCAGTTCGAAAGGAATTTCATCAGCAGGGTCTTTACGCTGATCAAACGGCGCGTTTTCACCAATGGCAGGCGGCGCAATTATTATTGACTGATCGCTTTGCGCCTGAGTTTGCTGATCCGGCGTTGTCTGCGAAGGCTCTGTTTCAACCGCCGTTACAAGAGGCTGTTGGGATTGAACGGCGGCAGGCTGTTTTTTTGCCGCTACATACCCTTGAATAACAAAAGACGCTATCAACACAATGGTAGACAGAACTATAAACAAAATTTTATTTTTATCCATTTTACTTCCTTTTTATTGCAATTTAATTTTTTTCCGCCATGCCGCAAACAGTACCGGGTAAGTCAGGCACAGGATCGTAACCGCCTGAGTGAAACGGATGACAGCGTAAAATTCTTTTTACGGCTAACCAGCCGCCGAGCAGAACGCCATACCGTGTTACAGCCTGATAAGCGTAAGCGGAACAAGTCGGGTAATACCTGCACGACGGCGGAAGATGCACAGATACCGCAGATTGATAAAATTTAATAATTGCAAGCAATATATTCTTCATTCTAATAAACCAGCTTTCAAAAAAAGGGATTCTAACTGCCAAGTTCTGAAAGAAAGACCGGAACCGGATTGATTTTTTTCCGCTTCAGCGGAAACCAGTAAAATTAAATCGTAACCGCGCGAAAGGCGGTTTTTCATCAATCTGTAGGCTTCGCGTCCAAGCCGCTTAGCCCGGTTTCTGGAAACCGCGTTTCCGTAACCTTTGAAAAGTGAAAAACAAATACGGTTATAAGGCAAATCATTTTTTAGTACAAAAATTTTCGCGCCCCGGCAACCGTACCGTTTTCCCTTGCCAAAAACTTCCTTAATTTCTTTCCTTCCCTTTAAATGCTCTTCACGCTTAAAGCGGAAGAGGGCTTTTTTCTCCTTTAAGGGAATATTTTCGTTACTAATAAGGCTTTTTCTCGTCAGAAACAGTAAGTTTTAACCGGCCCTTAGCTCTTCTGCGTTTTAAAACAAGCTGCCCCCCCCTAGTTTTCATACGGGCGCGGAACCCGAATTTGCGGTTCCTCTTTACCTTACTGGGTTGATAAGTACGTTTCATGGTATCTTCTCCTATATTATAAAGGTTCTTGAAAACAAAATTTATATTTTTCCATGAAAATTTGAAATTATCATGGAATTCCGATTAAAATAGTCTGTCATACAACGAATTGTATGACAAACCAAAATCTAATGAGTATAGTCTAAGATATTGAGAGGAATTGGTCAAGCGCATGGAAATAAAATATACACTGTCCGGCTACATATTAATCGCCCCTTCTGACGACTGCCATAGTCTGGTAGACGCCATGCTGGAAACGAATTACAGCGAAGAATACTGCCTTGCGGAGAGTTTTGAGACGGGTTTTATAGCCAAACTGATGGAAGCCGGTTTTTTGGTAATGTCCATGAACCTGTCAAAAGACGATCCGTTTTATATTTTACTGCCAAAATTGCACCTTGTCCGCTCCGCGTTATTTTACGAAAATCTGCATATAAAAAAATCCATCCGCAAGCTGCTAAACCGCTATGAATTAAGGGCGGACGCTGATTTTGACTATATAATCGACCGCTGTGTGGAAAAACACGGCGACGACTGGCTTACTCCTCCGCTTGTGGACCGCATAAAAAAAATACGCCGAAACGCGCTTGAAAACCAGCCGTTTCAAAAGACCCTTTCGCCCGTCCCATACGCCTACCCTGCCTCATTCGCCCTGTACCGGGACGGGAAATTTGCCGCCGGGGAATTCGGCGTAGTTTGCGGCAAAGTCTACACCAGTTACTCCGGTTTTTATGACGAAGACAACGCCGGAACCGTACAATTAATTCTCACCGCCCGCTATTTGCAGAAACACGGATTTTCATTTTTTGATCTTGGAATGCCGCTTGATTACAAAGCCGATCTTGGAGCTGTGGATATAACCCCGGAGGAGTTTGTCAGGCTGTTTAGGGGATAATTTTGCGAAATTTTTTTACCACGAACAGGGAGGGATAAGATTTTTTACCACGAACCAGCACAAAAGAGGGAAGAATTCTTTCGGAAGCTATTATTTTTAAAAACTTCTAAAAACTTCAGTTTTTAGAAGTTTTCATAACCTTTGAAGAAAATCACATTAATATAATACATTACGCTATAACGATTTAGTGACAGACTTTAGTCTGATTCTTCGTGGAACCTCTGAAAACCTAACCGAGGTTTTTAGTGGTTCCCTTTTTTTTAAGATTCTTTTTTACAAAAAGCGGATCAAAGTATTGCTCTACGTCAAATTTATTCAGAAGAATTTTTAACACAATGCGGTAAACTAAAATGGAAACCGCGATTGCCGCAAGGAAGATTAACTGAAAAGCCCAGTTACGGCCGGACTCCGGTATTATGGGGAATAGGAACCTTGCATACAAAAGAAATATTATCAAAAAACTTATTACGGCGACAATAACATTGAATAATGTCGCGCCTAAAATAAATAACAGCGTATTAACTTTTTTATTCATTTGTTTTCCTTTTTTACGGGAGTAATAAACATTGTAACAAGCAGTAATAAACAGCAAACGACAACGGACGAATCGGCAATATTAAACGTCGGCCAGCGCGACATTCCAAAAAGCCCGTAAATCTTCACGCTGATAAAATCTACAACTCCGTCAGGACGGAAAATGCGGTCTATGATGTTTCCTATGCCGCCGCCGATAATTCCGGCCGCCGCCCAGCGTTGAATATTGGTGAATTCATCGGATTTAAAATAATACCACACCAAAAAACCTAAAACCAAAATGGGGACGATGATAAACATTATAGGCCTAAGCGCGTCGGGAAGATTTTCCCCCAAGCTGAAGGCTATCGCCTTGTTGCGGACATGATAAATCCAAAAAAAACCATTATCAAAAACGTCTTTTATCAATCCTGTTTCCGGTTTGAGTTTTACAATAACCGCTTTTAAAATTTGATCCGCAAGAATAATAAAAGCAGTAAGCGAAAATGGCAGTATCTTCTCTTTTTCAAATAATTTCATTTTAATACTCCTTATAAACCTGTTGGTATATCTATAAATTCAGCGTCAATGGCAAGTTCAGCCATAGTATGACGCATAACAGCCTGAACTCCCCAGACTTCGGTGCTGTAATGGCCGCCAGCTATCATGTTTATCTTCCCTTCCAGACATTCATGATAAACGGCATGGGAGCTTTCTCCCGTTATATACAAATCTACGCCTTCTTCAACCGCTTCCCCCGCGTTATCCGCCGCTCCGCCTGACACGACCGCCGCGCATAAATTTTCTTTTTTCCCAAAGGGAAAAATTCCCAACGGCGGCCTGCCCATAAAGCTGATTTTTTTTACCGCTTCGTCAACGGTAACAGGATTAGGGAATGTTCCTTTATACCCGATTTTCCGCCCATGGTACAGTCCAAAAGGCTCGATATTTTCCAGCCCCAAAAGCTTGGCAAGAACGGCGTTGTTTCCCAATTCAGGGTGCTGATCCAAAGGCAGATGCGCCGCGTACAGGCAAATATTATGGTCCAAAAGAAATTTAATCCGCCGCCTTAAAGTCCCTGTAACGGCGGACTGTTCCCCCCAGAAAAGACCGTGGTGGACAAACAGCATACCTGCCCCTACAGCGGCGGCATTTTCAAAAGTTTCCATAGCGGCGTCAACGGCAAAGGCAATTTTACGGACGGCGCTACCGTCGTTGTCAACCTGTATTCCGTTCAGAGATTTATCGGCGGAAACAAAACCTTCAATGTCAAGAATTCCTTTAAAAAAAGAATCAAGCTTCGCCGTAGACGGAGGCTCTGCGGACAGGTTATTATCCGTTGTATTTCCCGTATTCACATGACAAATATACTATGAAGTGAAAAAAATTTCCATAGCCGCAAAACAAACAAGTTTAATATTATATACATTATATTATATTTTATGTATAATGCCACACAGGAGGAAAAAATGAATAAAATTGGATATTTAATACTGAGCATTTCAGTAGCCCTTTATCTTTTTGCAAACGGGATTTTGGGAATTTCAAAACAGAACTTTTTCGGCCAGCGCGGCGGCGAATTCGGCAAAATGGTTCAAACTATTTTCGGCAGAGGCGATTTTTCCGACATACTGACTATCGTTCTGTCGGTTTGCGCTATTGCGGCAGGCGTTTTTCTGCTGTTACAGCTCTTTAGAGTTGAAATCGGCATTACCGATTTAATTCTGTTCATCTTTGTAATTGTATGGGCGGCCTTTATTGTAATCGTAGATATTATTCATCCGCTTCAGGACAAAAACAAACCCGAATTCCTGACGTACATTGTGCAGTTATCCGCGCATCTTATGGTTTTAGGCGGACTTATCTCATCAACAAAAAGATTTGCCTGACGCTTTTTTAAAAGGGAAAGAGCCGGCGTTTTTGACGCCGGTTTTTTTATGCGGTTATTATTCTGAAAACCTCTTAAAACATAATCGAGGTTTTTAGAGGTTCCCTTCTTTTAGTTTTTGGTATTCGTCTTTAAAAAACTCGTCAAGATACGAATGGCCTTGAATAAATCTATCGGGGTCCATTACGGCGTAATACGCCTGACTCGCCATTTTTTCATGATCAAAAAGCACATAACTGTTTAAATAGCTTGCTCCGTATTGGCTCCATACAATAACACGGTCAATATATTTTTTGTATTTTTCAAATAATTTAAAAAGAAGGGCATATTGATAGCCGACTGCGTCAGCCTGTTTTTGATTAAGAACTGCCGGCGCAAGAGCTTCGCCGCCGGGAGCGGAATTAACCTGCCTGATGTCAACTTCAGAATATGCGACACAATCTAAAAGACCTTCGTCAATTAATCCGGCAAAGAGGGACAAAGACCGCTGATTTTTGCTGGCTGTAACAGGGGAAACAATATCGTGTCCCTGTATTCCCATACATTCTATTAAATTCCTGCCGTCGTAAAGAGGATCGTTTTTCCATGCCGTATTTATTTCTTTAATCATGTTGTAAGCGATTTTTGCCTTTGACAAGACGCTAATTTCATAATCGTTGTAAGTAAGGATAGGGGGCTTTTCCGTAATGTACGCGTCAATACTGCCGTTGTCGTCGTGGTTGTCCATTCTCATGTATGGCGGAACAATATTATCATCGTTGTAATGAGCCTTGTATTTTTCCGCCATAAGCGCGTTAGGAACCGCTATATGCGCATATTTATAAAGCAGATAAACATAATGCCTGCTAATATCGGAATAATCGCTGTCCGTAAGAGCCATAAGCCACGAAACATTTTTCAGCGCGGTTTTCCATCCGTTAGGATTATTTTTTATTATTTCAGCGTATCTGCTTTCGTGAATCTCAACATTAACTACGTCAAATGAATGAAACGGTATTATGCCGCGCCGGGCGTCGGAACCATATCTTGGATTCACGGACATAAAATGGCGCATTATATACAGTATGTGGTTAAAGTAAAGCCTTTGGGCGGTTGTCTTGTTTGCTTTTAAATACGGTCCCGTAGAATTGGTACTGCCTGAGAAAAACAGCCCGTCATGACTCCATTCGCGCGAAGAAATATTTTCGGGTATAAGCTGCCTCATCCACGGGGGAGATTGATTGATACACGCAAGACAGTGGCCGTGCATTTTATATTCGCCGGATTTCCCGGAATCCCTTATGCTCAAAAATTCATTTGTCGGAAGCTTCCATTCTGACTCTTTTCCGCCTGATAAAGAGCTGTCTATTCTAAATTTAAAACTAGGAAATTCATCTTTAAGCCACTGCGGAGGATTGATGTGGCACTCCGGTTTTAAACTGTTTTCACTGACAAAGATTTCATAATGATAGCCTATGATTGGTTCAGGCTTGGATGTCCCTGTTACGTTCGCGCCGACAAGAAAACTGCCGTTATTCAAACTGTATTTTTTTTTGATAGGTTCAACTTGTAAAATTTTTTTTGTATTTACGACGTCAGGTATTTTTTCTCCCTTTGAACCAATCTGCGTTATTCTGATGTTGCCTAGCATAAGCTGATCGCCGTCAAGTTTTGTGCCGTTTTCCGTATGAAGATCGATATTTAAAAAATCCCAAGTTCCCGACGTTACCGGAGTTATCGCGTAAATTTCTTTTTTATACCAAGTCTCTCCGTTAAAAAAACCGATCCAGTCCGGCATTGCAGTCCCGATACTGGTTAAATCCGAAGTCCTTATATAAACTTGAGTTTTAACAGTCCCCGGATGCCCCGCTATGCTTTGAATTCCTTCTCCGCTTGAAGACGTAGACCAGATTTCAAAACGCATATATTTTCCATCGGCGGTTTTTGGGTAATAAAAATCGAACTCTATATATGTTTGATTATCTATTTTTACAGGCGGATCGACAGGCGCTCTCATGCCGAATCCGCCGAAAGCCTTTCCGGCAACTGCAGGATCAAAATAAGACGTAAGCATAATAAGACTGCCCGTCTCAAAAGGATCGTTTACAAGTTCAAAGCGGCTGTTTGGGTTAGGAAGGACGCGCCCGTCATTGGTGCGCCATGATTTCCAAACAGAAAAATTTTGATCAATATCGAATTTATAAACAGGAATCCGTTGAAATCCAGCGCCAGGATCATCGCGAAAGTAAGGATCATTCTCATCTTTTTTGAGAGGCATACTTAATATAATAATAACATAATAACTGTCAAATTGTAAGAAAATGTTTGCCTTTTTTTGAGAAAAAAGCCGCCTTATTCTAAAAATTGCATAAATAGCCGCAAAATAATAGAAATATCAAAAAATAGCAATAACACGAAAGAAGAATGAAAAAAATGGGGAATCGTCCAAATTGCGGTAAAATTCTTCTTGCGTTTGTGCCGGTTAGAGATAAACATTACCGCCAATTCACTTTAACACAATATTAACAAGTTTATCCGAAACTGTAATAATTTTCGCTATTGTCCGCCCCTCAAGCCATTTTTGAGTCCCCGGCAGGGCAAGGGCTGTTTTTTCAAGCTCCTCTTTTGCTGTTCCCGCGGCGGCGGTAAACTTCTCCCTGATTTTTCCGCCCACTTGAACTACAATAGTAACTTCATCAAAAACGGTCAATGCCGCATCAAAAGACGGCCATTGGCTCTTGGAAACAGACTCCTTGTGCCCAAGTTTTTCCCAGAGTTCTTCGCCAAGATGAGGGGCGTAAGCGCAGGACATTATTACAAGCGGCTCCCACATAGAGCGGGGTATTTCGTTTAACTTCATAAGCTCGCTTGAATAGATCATCATCGCGCTGATAGCTGTGTTAAAGTTAAGAGTTGCGGTGTCTTTTGTAACTTTTTCTATTGTTCTGTGCAGGAGCTTTTGCAATTCAGCGCCGCCCGCTTGCTCGCTGCCCGGCGTTGCTTCGCTTACGGGTTTTTCGCTTATAGCCCAAAGGCGTTCAAGGAAACGGGACACGCCTGTAACGCCCGCCATATTCCACGGCTTACTCACTTCAAGAGGACCCATAAACATTTCGTAGACACGCAAAGAATCAGCCCCGTACTCTTTGATAATATCATCGGGGTTTATTACATTCCCTCGGCTCTTGCTCATCTTTTGATTGTCTTCCCCGAGAATCATTCCCTGATTAACCAGCCGCTGAAAAGGTTCAACGGAGTTTACAAGACCGAGGTCGTACAATACTTTGTGCCAGAAGCGGCTGTACAAAAGA
>Ga0268262_10002412_pt1 | contig 21659 bp, 17 predicted proteins | sample TergutNc150P3_FD_190354 | JGI IMG/M metagenome (GOLD analysis project Ga0268262, IMG submission 190354) | Nasutitermes corniger P3 segment gut microbial community from laboratory colony in Florida, USA - Nc150 P3 (SPAdes) (version 2) | ecosystem: Host-associated > Arthropoda: Insects >... | reverse complement strand
CCATAACAATTTGCGTGAATTTAAATAATTGTTGAATATATTCAGGTCGCATATTGCGACAATGCTGTTTTACGCCTTCCAAAACATCTACGCTTGATTTTTTACATTCTATTACTACCAAAGGCAAACCATTTACCATTACGATTATATCTGGTCGTGCATATTCTCCGTTTGAACGTTCCACGCTGAATTCTTCGGTGACTTGCCAAATATTGTTCTCTGGATTTTGAAAGTCAATGTAATATAAGTCATAAGATTGCTTGCAAGGAGTTCCGCCATCTATAGGTATGTTTTGTTCTAGGCTTATGCCATTTGTTAAATTATTGTAAATTTCTTTGCTTGCAGTCATTAATCCTTGCAGCAATGAGGCATCTATTTCTTTGATTGCTTTTGCAATGGAGTCTGCGGAAAAGGAATATTTTTGTTCATTGAAAATATAAACCTGTTTGCGCAAATATTTTGCAAGTTCGTCTTCAAAAATAACTTTGGATAATTGCCCTCGTTTTTTTTCTGCCTCGCTACGGCTTACATATTCGTAGCCCATTTTTTCAAGAAGCTGGATAATTTTATCCTGACTTTCTTTCCTTTCGTTGAAAATTGTATGGTCTAGGCGGATTGGCATATTTTTAATTCTTCGAATAATTTGTACATTTCTGACATTCCAATTTCATATTTCTTAACATCAGCATCATTAAAAGTAAATTTCTTGAGTTTTTTTGAATTCAAAATTGCAGTTTTCAAATTTGGTTTTAGTAGTGAATAAATGCCTTTTCTGCCATTGCAATTGAAGTAAAAGTTTTGAGTTTTTTCATAACCTTTTATATGCCTTTTCAAGTTTTTTTCCAGTTCTTTATAATTGCTAAAATATTTAGATGTCTCCGTAAAGTGCTGTAAAAACCAATATTCAAGGCACGGGTTGTTAATTATAATTATAACTTTTTTACTAATGCTCAGTTTATTGTAATAGCCTATAAAATCGTCTAGTTCTGTTTGTTTGCCTTTCCCAGATTTTTTGGAATTTTTGATAATTGTATCAAAATCAACTATCCAAAAAATTTTGCTATATTCTTTTTTTTCTAATTCATCAACTAATTCATATAAATCTTTTATTTTTTTCTTTTGTGGAAGTTTAGGTTGCAAATCCACAAAAATATCCTTCTCTTGAGTTTTTAGTTGCTGAATATACCAAGATTCGGTTTGTCCATCAACAATTAAACCGAAAACTTCTTTGGCTTGTAGATTTTTATTTCTTCTGCTCATTATTCTATTCCAATATAGTAATTGCTCAAATTGGGAATTCCTCCTAATTTGCCGATTTTATAGGCATTATAGATACTTGTTGTATTTCTAATTACAGACGAGTCAAAGTTTGAAAGCGAATACAGCTGTGTTGCGCTTTCTTTGTCTTTGTCTGTAATCCAAATAACATCATTGCGAAAAATATCTTTATCATTTAAAATTTCTCTATTATGAGTGGTTGCAATAATTTGAGAATTCTTAGAATTTACTATAAATGATAACAAAAAGTGTCTGAATAAATCTGGATGTAAAGATCTTTCCAATTCATCTATAGAAAACATAGAAGAATTTTTTATAAGTAATAATAAAATTCCAGCTAATTCATAATATCTTTGAGTTCCTAAAGACTCTTTTTCGCTGGGTAATTCATATTTTTCTTTATTTACTATATGTTCAAATTTTACTTTGGGTTGCAACATAGTATCGTCATCAGCTATGCCCATATCTTTTTTACTTACGGTTTTATTAATATTTTCTTTATTAATACTTTCTATAAAATCTTTCATAACATACATAGTAATATGTGATAATTTTTCTTTTTTTGTTTCTATAGTTAAGTTAGATATACCAAAATCAGCAGCTTTTAGTATATTTACAATGTGATTTTTATTATAAATTTCCAGTTCTTTCGTTATATAAAAAAATATATTTTCTCTTGTATGAACAATTGGTTTTAGATACGAATAAAACCAATCTCTAACATCTTTTAATTCCTTATGCTCAATATTGGTTTTTACAAAACCGCCTATTACGGTATTATTCCAAAGAGTATTGGCTTTTAAAATATCTTCGGCATTTTTATTTTTTTTCATTTTGGTACCAAAAACTATGCTATCAGTATATTGTTTTTTAGTATTTGTGATTCTTGTAAAGACGTTAGCTTTATTAGGGCTATAAAAATCCAATTTTTCTTTTATTATTGCTTTTTTATTCAATTCAACCTCATAGTCATAGCGAATGTTATTTTGAATAAAAGATATATTAAAAATAGTGTTTTTATCAGGCGTTTTTTTATCAAATAAAAAAGGTTCGTATTCAAAAGGCATATCTTTTTCTATTTTAGGACTCAGAACTATCTCTCTTAAAAAATCAAGAGCCATTAAAACAGTAGTCTTGCCAGAGGCATTAGCTCCGTAAATCAAACCCAATTTGAGCAATTTAAGCCCTTTGATTTTTGTTGGGATTATATAATAATCTGCCAGATGCTTATCTTTTGTAGCCTCAAACGATAAAGTTTGCTTGTTCTTTATAGAACCGAAGTTCTGTACACTAAATTCAATGAGCATTTTTATCTCCAAAATGAAAACTATTTACAAATATAGAAATAAAAATTGCCTTTGTCAAGAGTTTTTTGTTGAAATTTGTAAATGAATTACAAATTCCTATGATAATCTTGTCTTGACTTTCCTTTCTTTCGTTGAAAATTGTATGGTCTAGGCGGATTGGCATATTTTTTTCAATATAAAAGGCTTTCTGCTAATGCCATTATAGCTTCTTTGCTCAAGTCACGATATTTAAAAGCATAGAGTAAATTATTCATTAATAATTTATCAACATTTACTTTTCTTCCTGTTTCATTCGCTACGTAGAATAACATTTTAACAAAAAATATATACGCTATTTTTGTATTGAGCGTTGAATTTGATATTGTTGCGTGTCTAAATGGCATAAGTTTCAAAATCCAAAAACAAAGCAATGCTCCTTCATTTAGTTCACCCATTTTTAAGTCGTAATATATATGAAAATATATTCGTCTCTTTTCAATTCGCGTGATTATATTGGACATCGTTTCTTGGTCGATAAAAATTTCAGATTTATTTTCTATATCTAGCATACGAGTTATGTTATTCAACAATTTAGAAATTGCCCCATCAATTAGCTCATTGACCTCTGAAACATTCAGAGGTGTAAAAATAGGGAACTCTTCGGGTTTATTTGCCATATCATTACTTAAAGTTCTTTATAGCCTCAAGAATAGCTTGCCCTTCGGGATATTTTGTAAAGTCTGCCTTTTCCGAGAGTGCGATATCGAAGATAGTTTCGTTTTCATCTCTTAATCTATTGTTGTAAACAGAGTCTTGATACTCTATATGAGGATGGTTGTTTTCGCGGTTAATGAGCTGCTGCACAGGCTCCATTAAGCCTCTGGCTTTAACCGAATAATAAATTAGCAAAATTATGCTAATAAGAAACACCAAGATAGTGACTATCATAACAGATTCTATGAGCACATTTATATTCATTTTGACCTCCAAGAATGAAATTTCAATGTATGAAATATTAAAGAATACATAATACTAAGTGTAAAGCAAGTATATGTTCCTTTTTTTAACACATTCATATTAACTTCGCCAAAACCGATAACGCCGCAATACAGCACGACAATAGAAACAATTAATAGTATTGGCGATATATAAAAGAAAAATGCTTCAAATAATTTTGCATAACGCCGTTTGGTAAAATAATATTCGGCTCCTGATGCAGCTACAAATGCGGAACAAAAAAATAGAATGACACCATCTTTGAATATCTTGTCAATATCGAAGAAAGTTCCATTAAGTGATGTTAATAAAAACAAAATTCCCAACTGCATTAAACCGAACAAAACGCCGATAAAATTCCAGCAAAAGCTTTTAGCAATAGCTTTAAGTATTTTGTCACCACTCATTAATCATCTCCATTATCTGTTCATCGGCTTTTTTTCCAGACGGGCGACCAACGTTACCTACGTATCCACGCATAAAAACAGGGTTTTGCCTTTTCTGGTTCAAGTATTCTATTACATTGTTAGGTAACGCCATATAATTCTCCATTAAATTAAAGTAAATATAGTAAAATTTTGCTCCTATCTACTATAACAGGCTCATACCCGCACCGTTCCTGTTAAAAGTAGTTATTGTCCCTCTATAACCTCAATATCCTCTACCACCCCATACAACTCATAAACCGCCTTATCAATATCCTTATCTATACCTTCTATCCGCCGCTGTAGAATAGTCTTGCTCTGTGGGTCTTTTGTGTCTTGTTCTTTCTTTTTTAATTCTAGCATTTGGGTGACATATTTGATAATTTTATCGTGTTGCTCTCGTTCCGACTTGTTTGATAAATCTACTTTGTAATAAATTAGTTCATCAATTATTTTTTTTGAAACCGTAATAAAGCCACCTGACATTGCATTATGTTTATTTATCTCTTTGAAGTAAAAATTTACTAGTTTTGAATTTAATAAACCTAAGGCGTAATATAAGGAAGTTTGTTCATCTTTTGGATAGATTACCGTCGTAGATTTTGCACTATAATAATTTTCATCAATCAATGTTGCTTCAATATTTTTTACCATACCTGCAAATACAATTCTGTTTTTTTGAATTGTAGCTGTTCTATTTGGTAATTTTTCTTTCAACTTATTTAGGCTAACAACAGGCTTGTAATATTTGCCATTTAGATACTGAGTATGTTCTATACCCCATAATAAACAATACCTATCAATAGTTCCAGTATTTATCAATTTAAGTTCAGTTTTTTTATTTTCCGATTCCATAATAATGTCTTTTATGATGTACGCTTCATTAACGGTTGCAGAATTTTCTATTATGAAACTATCTTTTAATAGCGATGATTTTTCTTTTATTTTTTCTATTAATGAAACATTTTTACTAAATTTGCTGTTCCACTCAGACTCTTGTTTGTTGATTTGGAAAGTTGTTGAGAGTGTTTTTATAATTCCATCTTTAGTTTGTAAATACTTATTATATATACCATTATTTATTTCATTCGTTTTACTAACAAGCAATATAATTGGATAAACATTTATTTTTCTATCGCTTACAAATACACTTACGTTTGTATAATCTTCAATATTATATATGTAAAAATTGGAAACATATTCTTTTAGATATTTGCCATATGGCGCAGAAAGAAATTTGCTTGGAATAATAAAACCAAAATTACCGTCATTTCGTAAAAAACTAATTGCTTTTTCAGTATAAATACAATACATATCCCAATTCCCTTTCGCTGTTTCATAACGAGAACTTGCATAATTCCTAAGTTCCTTATTGGTTTTTACCATTTCTTCAGAATCTACATACGGTGGATTTCCTATCACTATATCAAATCCACCATCCTTAAAAACATCGGCAAATTCCTTTTCCCAGTCAAAGCAATTTATTTTGAACTGCTCCTCCTCCGAAATTTTTTGAACGGCAAAATTCAATTCCCTTTCCGTAAGTTTGTTTCTGAGCACAAGATTATTGGTTAATTGCTCACGCCAATCTTCAATTTCTTTCAAAAATTCCTTATCAACTTCCTGTGTGCCTTTCTTATCCCTGCTTTTGCTCTTTTCCAATGAACCACGAATAACCGCATTTTTGGAAAACAGACTTTCCAAAAAACTCCAATTATTTTCACATTCAGGATATTGTGGGTTCTTTTTATCCAGTTCATCATAGCGGCAATAGAAAAACCTCGCCGTACCTGATTTATCTGTATTTTTGGGCTTTATGCCTGTGTTATAAACGGAAAATTCCTCAAAATCAGTCAGCAGACAAGCTGGCATTTGTGCAGTCCAGCCATATCTGCGAACCTGAAATGCGGCATCAGCATCGTCTATTATTTTTACGGAAGGCTTTTTCGCTTCAATGTAGAACAATTTTCTCCCACCTATTTGAACGCAATAGTCCGGTGCTTTGGTGGTTGCCCCTATACGAATTTTATCCTCGTGTATAACCTCCTTGAAGGATTCGTGAAGACCCGCCTCATTGTCCGCATCCCAGCCGAGAATCTTTATGAATTTGTCCAAAAACTCACGCCGTAGTTGCGTTTCGTTGTAGGAAGAATGCTTGTAATCCTCTATGTTGTCTTGGAATTTGGCTATAAGTGTTTGAAGTGCGGAAGGGAGCATAAGTGAAAAGTAGAAATTTGGCAATATCATAAACCATAATTTACCAAATACCCCCCCCTAACACCCCCCTCCGGTCCAAGTTCAATTTCATGATCCGCTAACTTAATCATATCGGGGTGGTGCTCCACAAAAACAACGGCGTGACCCGCGCTGGAAAGTTTGCGCAAATGGTTCCACAGAGGTTGAATATCCTGCAAATGCAGTCCGGTGGTTGGTTCGTCTAAAAGGAAAATGGTGCTTTCTGAATTTGATTTGCAAAGCTCGGCGGCTAGTTTTAAACGCTGAATTTCGCCTCCGCTCATTGTGGTGGTTGCTTGCCCAAGCCGCAAATATCCAAGACCAATGCTGTTCAGGATTTGCAGGGGCTTTTCTATTCTTTTAATGTTCTTAAAAAATTCGCAGGCGGTTTCTATTCGCAAAGCCAAAACATCTGCTATGCTTTTTCCGTTCCACAAAACTTTCAAAGTTTCGTTATTGTATCTCTTGCCCTTGCAAGCCTCGCAAAGTTCCCAAACATCGGAGAGAAAGTGCATCTCTATCAACTGATAGCCCCTGCCCTCGCACACCTCGCAACGCCCGCCCTCTTTGTTGTACGCAAAACGCCCAACATCATAGCCGCGAATTTTGCTCTCCGGCAATTTTGCAAAAAGGTCTCGCAGTTTGTCTAAAATGCTCATATAGCTAACAGGCGTGGAGCGTGGGCTTGAATTTATCGGTGTTTGGTCTATAAAGCAAACAGGTTTTCTCTTTTTTTCTGCCTCTGAAAATATGCACTCCATCAAAGTGCTTTTGCCAGAACCGCTAACGCCCGAAATTGCGGTTATTGCCCCGAATGGAATTTTTACGGAAATGTTTTTGAGGTTGTTTTTGCTTAGGTTTTTGAGAGCGAAATCAGGGGCTAGGGGGGAGGGGCTAGGGGCTGATGGTTTTGTGTCTTCGAGGGCTTTTTTTCCTGATAAATATTTTACTGTGGAACTGTTTGGGAATTTTTTTATTGACTTTGTGTTTGAGAGTTCTTTTGGGCTTCCAGTTGCCACAACTTCACCGCCGAATTCGCCTGCTTTAGGACCCAAGTCCACAATGTGGTCTATCGCTTTTATAAATTCCAAATCGTGTTCCACAACAACTATTGTGTTTCCTAAATCGCGGAGTTTGTAAAGCGAATCCAAAAGTTTTTTTGTATCGCTTTGATGCAGCCCTATTGTGGGTTCGTCTAGCACGTAGAGAACGCCCTCCAAGCCGCTGCCTATTTGGCTTGCAAGCCGGAGCCTTTGAGCCTCGCCGCCGCTCAGAGACTCGCCTTTGCGGTCTAGTCCTAAATATGAAATTCCTACGTTTATAATGAATTCCATTCTTCCCAAAATTTCTTTTAGCAGGGGTTTGGCTATAATTTTTTGAGTTCCGTTGAATGGAATGTTTTTTAGCCAGTTGTAAGCCTCGCTGATTGAGAGTTTGCAAGCATCGCTTATGGATTTTCCGTCTATTTTCACCGCTAAAAATTCTGGCTTCAATCGCTCGCCTTTACATTCAGGACAAATACTTCCAAAAATATCTCCAATGCCCTGGCAACGCTCGCAAGCCCCGAAATGGCTGTTAAAGCTGAAATTTTTTGGGTCTAATTCTTCGGCAAAGCTAAAGTCGCAATCTGGGCAGCATAAGAAATTTGAATAGTGCTGGTCCCCAATTTTTATTTTGCCATCGTTTTCCGCGTAGGCTTTTTCTATGGAATCCAAGAGCCTCGTTCTATTTTTTTCTGTTAAAGGAACTCTGTCTAAAATTTCGTTTTTTGAATAAATCACCACTAAATCTTTGTCGCCTTTTTCGTATAGATGCCGCGTTAGTTCCGAGGCGTTGTATTTTTGCAAAGCTCTATTGTGAGCAGGGCAGTGCATAGTTCCGAGCCTCGCCCACATTATGCGAAAGAAATCGTAAATTTCAGTTAGGGTTGCAACGGTGCTTCTTGGGCTTTTGGATGCGCTTTGCTGGTCTATGGCTATGGCGGGCGCAAGCCCTTGAATGGAATCCACGCTGCCTCGGTCTATTTTTCCCAAAAACCTGCGAGCATAAGTGGAGAGGCTCTCCAAAAATCTGCGTTGCCCCTCTGCAAAAAGCGTATCAAATGCCAAACTGCTTTTGCCCGCCCCGCTAACCCCCGTGATTGCTGTTATTTTATGCCTAGGAATGCGAACAGTTATGTTCTTAAGGTTGTGTTTGCGCGCACCTGTTATGATGATGTCTAGGGATTTAGTTGGCATTATTTAACCACCCAATAACCGCTCTTATCCGCTCCAACCCTCTCAATAACCCCAGCAGCTTTCAGCTTCTCCATATTCCTGTAAATCGTCCTCTCATCAACGCCTAAAAGATTTGCCATTTCCAAAGCGGTTACATTGCTCTTTTGCTTTATTATATTCACAATATTATCTTTTACAGGAACATTTTTATTGCTATTTACACTGACATTTACACTGACATTTTGCTGTTTTTTGCCAGTTTCTTCTATTTTGCGAATTTTTCCGGTGAGAATTTGCTCGGTAAATTCAAGTTTCTTTTCTACGTAGTTCGCTATATAATCTACAAGGGGAGTGATTTGTTCTATTGTGGCATTTGCTCCGCTATAAGGCTCAGTTCCTGTTATTTTGTCGCATTCGCCAAGTGCATCTAGGTAGTTTTTGCGGTCGGATGTTTGCACAACTATCATCGGGTATCCGTGCCTTAGCAATATATAATTTACAAGCAACCTGGCTATTCTGCCGTTGCCGTCTTCAAATGGGTGTATGCGTATATAGCGGTAGTGAAACAATGCGGCGAGTTCTATGATATTGCAATTATCTTTTTTCTCGGCTTTATTATACCATTTCACAAGGTCTCCCATCATAGATGGGGTTTCTTCTGGGGAAGCATAATTGAATATTTCGCCAGATGGTGTAATTACGGAATTAGGACGAGTTTTATAAACGCCCGTGTGTATTTTATATCTGTATTCTCGGTTTGAACTTAATTTGTAAAAATCTCCAGCGAGAATTGTGCGGTTGAGTTCCCGAATAAAAGTTTCAGATAGGGGGCGTTTTTTATCCAAAGCCTCTTTTTTCATCATTTCCAAGCCTACATTGTGAGCTTTCATTTCCTCAAAATCACGCATTAAACCTTTGCCTTCCACTTTTCCAAAAAGCAATAATAATTTTGTTTGCCCATAAGTAAGCGTGTTGCCTTCTATGTGATTTGAATTGTAGTTAAAATCAATCATAAAAGCTTGATCGATGCTGCGTTGCAAGCGTTCATTCAAAGGTTGGGAGTTCCTCCAAAAAGAGAGCAGCCTTTGTATTTTTTTTATCTGTTTTGCTTTCACCTGCCATTCCTCACAAAAAGGAATTTAGATATTTTCTATATTCACCAAACGTTATGCCACATATCTTTGAAAATGTTATTGCAGACAAACTTGCAGAGAAACACAAGCAGGGTCTTTTGCGTTCATTATGCCAGCCCTCTGGAGTGGACTTTTCCAGCAACGATTATTTAGGACTCGCAAATCATTTTGAAATAGCAAAATCTGCCGCAGATGCTTATATTAAATACGGAGCTGGCAGCAAAGGGTCTAGGCTTTTGGGTGGCAATCACAAAATTTTTGAAGAAACAGAAAAATGGCTCGCAAATTGGAAAGGCACAGAAGCAGCTCTGATTTTCAACAATGGATATAGCGCAAACGTAGGCATTATATCTTCTCTTTGCGATTCAAAAACGCACTTGTTCTGCGACAGGCTAGACCACGCGAGCATGCTAGACGGCTATGCGATAGGCGGCGGAAAACTGCACCGCTTTAAGCACAATAATCCGGCGGATTTGGAAAAGGCTCTTAAAGAAGTTGAGCCCGATAGTTTCAAACTTATAGCGGTAGAAGCCGTTTATAGCATGGAAGGAGATATTGCCCCGTTAAAAGACTATGCAGACCTTGCGGAAAAATACGATGCCCTGCTTTATGTTGACGAAGCCCATAGCGATGGAATACTAGGACCCGATGGCAAAGGCTTGGTTGCCGGGCTCGGCTTGGAGAGCAAGGTTCATCTGTCGCTCACAACATTTGGCAAAGCCTACGGAACAATGGGAGCTTGCGTATTTGGCTCCAAATTGCTCATAGATTACCTCATAAGCAGTGCCCGCAGTTTTATCTATTCCACGGCAATTTCGCCCGGCATGGTTGTGGCAATGCAAAAAGCTGTTGAGGTTTCAATGAGAGACGGCTTTCGCAGGGATAGCGTGCTTAAAATGTCTGCGGATTTTAGGCAAAAAATAAAGGCAGCCGGCATGGATTGCCTGCAAAGCGAAACGCAAATTGTGCCTGTGGTGCTTGGTACAGTGGAAAAAGCCCAAAAATGCAAGGATTTTTTGCTTGAAAAAGGCTTTTATGTGCCTTGCATTCGTCCCCCAACCGTGCCTAATGGTACGGCACGGCTTAGAATAAATATAAGTGCTTCGCATAAAACAAGCGAAGTTCAGGCTTTGGCAGAGTCATTAATTTTCTATATTCAGTCTTTATGAAAAAATTGTATACCCTCTCGTTGTGCCTTTTTGCTTTGCTTGTATTGGTAGCTTGTGGCGAAAATTGGTATGGAAGCGGCTCCGGTGGGGGCTCCGATGTTAAATCCCTGCGCCTAGATGCAGAAAACGCCTTTAGAGACGGTAAATATGAAACTTCTTTCAATATTTGCAAAAAAATAACCGAAATTGACCCTACATCGTCTTTTGGCTACTATGGAATGGCAAGAGCGGGCTTGTGGCAGTATGGAATTAATCCCCTAAACATATTTGGCATCATTAAAACAAAAGAAGATGAATGTCCATTTATGTCAGAAGATATAAAAACGAGGAACAATTATCTTCAAGCTATGAGAAAAGTTTTCAATTCCTTGACCGAATTAGACAGGCGCGATTCTTTAACTGCTCTTTGGGAGTTTCATGAACACGGTAGGAAAGACAGAAATTGGGACTCCACCTTTATTATAATTATAGAGGTAAATAGTGATAAGGTAAATAAAGAAGTAGATTTAGATGAAAGACTCTCCGATTTTAGAAGAATATTCTGCGGCGGTTCCTCCGGCAATGCCTGCTCAGACACCACTAGCAAAAGAAAACCCTTTCCTTTAAGCGATAGGGAATACACAAGCAGTTATTTTGGCGGCATTTTGCTTTTATCTTCATTTTCGCAATGGTTTTTAAACTTGTTTGATACAAACAATGATGGCTGCATAACAAGGAGCCCGGGGACCGACAGAAGACCAGGCATAGATTACCCCAGCAATGCTTCTGAATGGAAAAAATGGGGTTGCAAAGGTAGCGACAAATACGATCCTCCTGTATTGTTTAAGAATGAAGGAGGCAAATGCGTTCCTGATAACTCGAAAATATTGGAAGATTTGCAAGACGATATGAACGATTATTATAAATGCGTGGATACTTGCAGAGATAAATGCGATACCAAATGCCAAGATAAAATAGACGGCCTTGGAATAGGTGATATAAATAATAAAATAGACGAGTTTGGCGATGATTTTGGCGATATAGAAAACATATTGAACAGCATGGGGATTGAAGGAAGCGAAATTGAGCAGTACAAAGCCAATGCTTCTTTTTACAAAATGGGAGCGCATCGCGATGTTGACGGAGACGGTTGCATAGACGAAGAACTCATAGACGGGCTAGACAACGATGGAGACGGATTTATAAATGAAAACTCAAGGATCTCTCCTACAGAAAAAGGAGATCCATATCGTGGAATTAGCCCAATGAACAATTCCATGTATGGAAGCAACCTTTATAAAGATGATTCAAATTGGGAATACAACCAGCCCGAGTATTTTAACCTTAACGACCCGATAGAGAGAGAGAGACTGATACCAATATGCAACGACCCCAATTATATAAATTGCCATATACCAGAGCCAAATGAATACAATTGGGTAACCGTATTAAATTTCACGCAAAAAAAATACCCAGACGGCAGACGATACTGGACATCAAACAATGCAACCCTTAAACTTCAAGTCGCGCAAGACAAAAATTGCAAAACGTATAAACTTCCAGAAAGAATAAAACTCATAGGCGGTTGCTGGCCGTGGTATAGCCAACAGCAATTCGATTACTATTGCAACCTCAAGGAGTAATAATTGAAATACCTTCCCCTAGCTTTGTCTTTTTTGCTTTTTACTTTTGCTCATGCTGCCAAAGGGCCGCAGTATCAGTCTTTAAAGGTGCATGGCATGGGTGGAGCCTTTGTTGCCGTAGCCGATAACAAAGACGCTCTTTACTACAACCCTGCAGGATTGAATTTAATAAACCGTTTGGGAAACTTTGAAAAAAATCCGGATATGGGTTATATGCCTAGGTCGAACTTTGAGGTGCGGACTTATTCTTTTATAGCTTTTCTTCCGGGAAAAGAAATCAATACAATAATTGAGGCTTGCGGTGCGCCAACGATTGGCAAAATAATAAGCAAAGCTATGTTATTTGATTTTGGATATTTTAGCGATGTTGACTGGTGCCCTGCATATTTTGACGTTGTTCCAGACAATAGTGAAAATTGGTCAGATTCTTTAGACGCACACCCAGACCTTGCAGAAAACCTGAGAAAACTGAACAGAAGCAGCCTTGATATGGGTATACAAATAAGCCTTTATGAAATGGCTTTCCATAATTTTGGATTTTCAATATGGGGGAATGCCGCTTTCGCTCCGTGGGTTGATGTGGGTATTATTGTTCCGATTTTTGGCTATGAACCCGTGCAAATAGATGGGGTTGCGCAAACAGCCTTTGCGTTTTCTCCTGTGGATCAATGGTCTGTTGGTGTGGGATTAAAAGTTGCAAAAAGATACTGGCAGCCAGCCTTCAGTTATAAGCCGGGCTTGAATTATGATGGAACGGATGTAACATTAGATACAACAGGCATACATGATTTTGAAAAGAGATGGGAACATTTTGGCGATGAGATGTTTAATGCGGATGATATAGCTTTTGGTTTGGACTTGGGTGTGCTTTATCAGATAACAAGAGAGATTAGGCTTGGAACATCGGTTCGCAACATATTTTTTGGCAAGCTGGGAGGCGAGCCAATAACCCCGAATTTGTCTATTGGAGCAATGGCAAGCCCAATGATTTTGCAAAGCAATAGCCTTTGGGGGAGAAAAGTGAACTTTGCCATAGATTATGTGGATATTTTGGATGGCACAATAACTGATAAGTTTATGGGGCATTTGAACTTAGGAGCAGAAATCGACCAGGTGGTTATACCCACTCTGACTAAGGAGTTGTCTCCGGGGTATCGCGCTTTGTATGGGTTTTTGGGTTCAGTTGCTGGTTTTGGCATAGGTTATTTGATTGGCGGCGCTACGGGGCAGGCTATTGGAATGGGATTAGGAGGCCTTGTTGGCTTTAGCGATGCCTTGCATGTTTCTCTTGGATGCGGTCTTGAAGGTGGCTACCCAGCTTACACTGCGGGGCTTGGACTTATGAGTGATGCAATTAATATAAGATTTAGCTCTTATGCCGAGGAAAGGGGCTTGAAAACAGGCCAAAATGGGCATAGATTCTGGGCTGTAGAAATCAGCGCAGGTACTACTTTTTAAATAAAATTAGCAATAATTAACATTTTTTTAACATAAAGCGACATTTTTATATATATTTATTGTATGTTGCAAATCCATTACATTCGCGTTTCGTTTGCTCGTTCTGCTCTTTTCTTTGCTCGCTCCGCTGTTTTTCTTGTACTAGGGCTTGCATTGGTGGCTCTTGTGGCTTGTTCTAGTGACAGCGGCGGAGGCGGCGGTGATGATTCCAGCTCCAGCAAAGGCAACTCTAGCATAAGCTCTAGTTCTGGCGGTGGCACTTCCAGCGGTGGCGGTGGCACTTCTAGCGATGGTGGTGGCACTTCCAGTGGCGGCGGTGGCACTTCTAGCGGTGGCGGAAGCTCTAGCCCTTCCAATTTAGACGATTTAGGTCTTGAAAATGCTATTGTAATTAAATATAAAAACGGAAGCGCCCCTGAAATAAAAAACGATTATTCAAGCAAAGTCACAATAACTGCAACCGATGAAAATGTAGTTGTTAAAATTGCAGATTCTATATATCATTTTGTTTTAACTGGAAGCACCGGCAATGGCTCGCTCAAAATTTCCGGTGATTTTAAAAAGTCGCTTTACTTAAATGGCGTTAGTATCACAAATAGCAAGGGTCCTGCTATAAACATTCAAAATGACAAACAGGTAAAGAATAGCAAGAATAGCAAGCGGGTAAATGTGCATTTGGTTAATGGAACTCAAAACCTTTTGTCAGATGCCGCAGGTTATAAATGCAGTGGTTTTGCAGATGGCGAAGAACAGGCAAAAGGTACCTTCTTTAGCGAAGGCAAGCTAGAATTTAAAGATGGCGGCTCTTTGGAAGTGAAGGGAAAATGCAACCACGCAATAGTAGCCGATAACAATATTGAAATAGAAAGCGGAAAAATAAACGTTAGCGAAGCCAAAGGCGATGGCATCCACGCAAACGAAGGAATTGAAGTGAAAGGCGGAGATATAACAATCAAAAGCGTAGGCGATGGCATTCAAAGCGAAAAAGCCCCAGCTGGCGCTGTTTCAGAATGGGTGGTATTTAGCGGCGGAAAAATAAATGTTCAGACCACAGACGTGAGGTCTCACGGAATAGTGAGCGAAGGGCCAATCACGGTGAAGGGCAATGTTGATATTACAATAAAAGTTTCTGGCAATGGCTCAAAAGGAATAAAATCTAAAAGCTGGGTAGAATTTTTAGGTGGAAAAACATCCATACAAACAAGCGGAACCACAGACAATTCAGACCCAAACGATGATAGCAATGCCACAGGGTTAAAATTAGCTTCGGATTTAATGTTTAACGCGGGCGAGTTAACCGTAAAAACCACCGGAGCAGGAGCCAAAGGGATAAATATAGATGGAAAGGCTACTATAAAAGGTGGGACAATAGATATTGACGCAAAAGATGATGGCATAAAAATTAAAGGAGCATTGGCAATTTCAGGTGGTGCTGTGAAAGTGAAAGCGGGTACGGGTAGTAAGGCTTTAAATACAGGAGACACAGGCTCGTGCAGCAAAACAGGCGGCACAATAGAGGGTTTTGAATGTAAAGGAGGTTTTTAAATGCTTGAGACTTTTCAAAGCAACATGCTTCAAACCAGCTTGTTTCAAAATTACTTGCAGCCTTTTTCGCGCTCTTCTTTAGAAGAGTCAAAGGCTATGTCTTTTTTGAACAGATTTGATACCAAATATGTTTTGAGAATTGAGAGTGCCTTTGATTTTTTAGAAGAAATTAAAGACAATTATTCCCTGCTCCAAATAAACGATGAAATTATCCAAAGCTACCGAACAGTTTACTTTGACACCCCCGATTTGCACTGCTTTAACCTGCACCACAACAAAAGGGCAAACAGATTCAAATTCCGCACAAGGCAATATCTGAGCAACGGAAAAATTTACAACGAGATAAAACAAAAATTGAATACCGGAAAAACAGTGAAATTTCGCCAGCGCAGAGATGGAATGGAAGACATCTCCGAATTTGACAACGATTTTGCAAACCTAATACACACCAACAACTACAATTTTGAACATTTGGTTCCAACGCTTTTTGTTTTCTTTAACCGCATAACGCTTTTGAACAAATATTTTCCAGAAAGAATGACCTTGGATTTTGGCTTGAGATACGGCTACCATAACGATGAATTCGCACTCAACAACACCGCGATAGTAGAACTGAAAAGGGAAAGAACCCCAGATAGAACAGTCTCGCAGGATTTTTTCCGCAAAATATGCAAAACACCAAGCGGTTTTTCAAAATATACCATTGGAGTTTCGCTAACCCACGAAGAGGCAAAGAAAAATCGCTTTTTACCTAGGGTGAAATCTTTATCTTATGAACATAGGAGTATGGTATGAACATATCTGTTGACTGGTCTTTTGTAGAATCACTTGCGGTTCGCTTTGTCATAAACATCATTTTTGCTTATATTTTAATAAGCTGCGTTTATGCAAAGGAGCACCGAATAAGGGAATATTCATTCACCTTTTTCATATCCAATATTTTAATATTTTTGGTGACTTCGCTGCTCGCTTCGGTCAAGGTGAAAACGGGTTTTGCATTTGGTCTCTTTGCCATTCTCTCCATTTTGCGCTACAGAACGGAGCAAATTCAGCTCAGAGAAATGACCTTCCTCTTTGCCTCCATAATCCTTGGGGTTATGAACTCCCTTGCAACAGACGAGCTTTCTTTGTGGGCTGTTCTTTTGGCAGATGCTCTTCTTTGCCTGAGCATTTTCGTTGCCGAAAAATCATTCATAGGCAACACAGACCAAATACTTTTGTTCTACGATAACTCCAAACTTTTGGCAAAAGACAAGAAGAAAGAACTATTCGAAGACCTAAAGAATCGCTTTGGCTACGACGTACTGAAAGTGGTAATAGTAAGGATGAACTATCTAACAGATAGCGCAGAAATCAAACTGGTATTCAGAAGGTAAAATATGTTGAGGGGCAATAATGGTTTAAAAATTCTGCTCGTCCTGCTCTTAGGGAGCATCGGGGCTCAAACAGTTTATGCAAAAAAGGATAAAGAGAAAAACGCCGCTCCAAAAGACTCTACCATTGCTACTGTAGTTGTAGCAGAAGATACCACAGTGGTGAAAGTGGAAAAAAAAACTAAAACAAAAACCGAAGCAAAAGCAAAAACTGAAGCAAAATCTAAAACAAAACCCGAACCAAAAGAAGAAACCGAAATCAAAGTAGATGGTATTATGGAAATTGGCTTTGACAACAGCTATAAATATGTAGAATATAAAGCGGGTAAAAGAGTTGAATATAAGAGAATAGGCAGGGCAGAAGTTGGGGCATCTTTTCGCCCTGTGAAAAAAGTTAGGGCAGAAATAGGCTTTGAATATAACAGCAAAGACAGTGTGCCTGCTATAGACAAACTTTACACTCAATATAACCCTTTTAATTTTAGCACCATTCGCTTTGGCTATATGAAAAAATCTTTTGGCTTGGAAGAGAGAACAGGCCTTGACGAGCGTTATTTCCATAAACGCTCAATAATAAACGATTCTTTGGAATACTTTGGCTTTTTAGACCACGATTTAACGCTGCAATACCGCCATGAAATCGGCAAAAAATTGGAACTGAGGGGCGGTTTTTCTTGGACAAAGGATTCCACGCGCTACCTGCAAAACTACAGCATTGAATATGACGATAAAAAGAATAATTTGATTTTAGCCGCAATAATAAGGCACTACTTTCCGCCTGATAAAGATAAAGATGCCGTGACTACATTCATATCCTCGCTTTCTTATAGGCATATAGGTAATTTGTCTGCAAGCGAGGTGGAGCTAACCTATGGCAGCAACCCAGCAATGAAATCTTATTACGACGAAGATGCTACTATTTTTGGCGCAAGGCTAAAGGAAAACATTTTCTTAAATACGGGGTTGAACACTTTGCATCAGGTTATTCCCGTTGGGGAAATGATTTTTTATAGCAGTGATTTTAAGGGTTTTGACGATTTTGATACCCAGTTAAGAGCAGGCTTAACCCTTGGTTTTGCTAAAAAATCGGCTATTCAGTGGCGAAATAATTACGGAGTTGTTTCTAAAATAAGAGATAGCGAAAGGGAGCTTTGGCGGAGACGCTTTGATACCGAGGTTGTGGTGATTTTTTAGGCAATAAATATCACAAAATATCGCAAAAAGCCGATTTTTAATTTTTTTCTACTCCAAATTGTAATATATTTGTAATAATAATATATATTATATAGATAAGGAAGTTTCCCAGCCGGAGGTTTTTATGCACATCAAATCAGTTTTAGCAACAATAGCCTGCCTAAGCTTTTTTTCGTTTGCGCAACTTCCAACTTTAACGATAAAAACAAAAAACAATCAAACACCTGTGGCTAATCAGGTGCAAAACGGCAACAGTTTTTGCCCGCAAGGTACCTATTCAGCAAATGTGGGGCAACAAAATGCCAACAATAGCACAAGCGGAGCTATGAGTTATGACTTGCCCTATATTGAGGCAACAGAGACTGAATTGAGCGGAGCGGATACTAAGTATAATTTCAAAAGAATAGCGCCTGGTAAACCGAATGCGAGTGACTCTATAAGGAGACGCGGAAATTCTACTGCTAATACTGGTGGTGGTGGTATGTTTCCTGGCATGGGCGGCGGCGGCGGCGAGAAGATACCTTTCAGGGTTAAATTTGACAAAAAAGTTGCAATGTTTGGCAGGCCTGCGGAGAAAAGCTGGGCTTTGCTGGCCAACTACTATGACCCCTCTATAATGCAGAGTTATTTAGCCTTTTATCTCGGCAGAAAGCTGGGGCTTGATTTTACACCGAATGGCTATTATTTGAAATTGAACGTGGCAGGTCAAAACAGAGGAGTTTACCTGCTCACCGACCAAATTCAGAGAAGCGAGGCTAGTGTCGATATAGATAAGGAGGGTGGCTGGCTTGCAGAGTTTGACTATCACTGTGCCACTAGTACTGCAGACCAAAAGAGATTTTATCACACTGGCGCCAACAGATACAATCTGAATACAAAAATAAGGGAACCGGATTTAGACGATTTGCCGCTGAACCAAAGCAGGCAGCCAGACGGAACATGTTTAGACTTTGTTAAAAGCGACCTTAACAAGCTTTTAGATAAAATGAAAGATAATAGTTTTCCAAATAACGGCTACCGCGATTATATTGACCTCACCAGTTATGCAAAATACATTATGATTCAACTATTTATGGATAATCAAGATTGGAACGGTCTTGCAAGCTCTAGTACTTTGCTAGGTTCAACTTATGCTTATAGAAACAAAGGCGAAAAAATCAAAGCTGGCCCGCTTTGGGATTTTGACTTAGCCTGCGGCACAGCGATGAGTATGTTTGGAGGTGGAAGTTTTTTTAATCAACCCATAGATGAGCAGTTGGAGCCTCGCCACGATTTCTATAAAAGACTTTTTTCAGACCCCGTATTCCAAGCTAGATACAAAAAAATATGGAATGACAATAAATCGGTTTTTGAGAGAGTGGGCAATACCGTTATAGATTCCATAACTAATGTGGTAGCTAGCAGCATGGCAGGCAATATTGCTAATGGCGTTAGCAATGTTACGGAACAGTCATATAGGCAGCATACTGGTAATCTGAAAAACTGGTGGTCAAGGCGTATAACTGCTTTTGGAAATAAAGTGAACCAAATGAATGGCAGTGATGTTTCGGAATCGGCTGTAGCCTCAGATCTTATCAATAGCAAAATGAACTGCAGAGAGGCTGTGAGCAGCAGCAGCAAACCGAGCAGCAGTAGCGTGGCAAGCAGCAGCAGTGCGGTGAGCAGCAGCAGCAGGCCGAGCAGTAGCAGTGCGAATAACGTGGTTAGCAGCAGCAGTGTGAATAACAACGGGCAGGTTACGCTCACTTGCTCAAATCTTCAGTCAAGTGTTGAGAAAGGCGGCCACATCAATGAGCCCACTTTAACTTGCAGCAATGGTAGCCAGCCAAACAATCCCCAATGGCAAGGTCGCCCATCATGCAACTGTTGGGATGTAAGCTCAACCACTCAGACCGAACGCTATACCATAAGCGTTACCGCAACTTGCGGACAGTCTTACAATCTAAGAGCAGATTGCGGCACGGTAACAGTTGGTGCACCACCAAGTTCGTCTTCTTCGTCAGAAGATCCCACTCCGATAGTGCCTAAACAAACATTGGCAAGCCTTCACGTACAAGCAATAGGGGGCGCTATAGTGCTTGAAAACCTGCCGCGCGACACAAAAATAGAAATGTATAATTTGCAAGGCAAAGTTGTATATTCAACCAATTCTGGAAATTCCAGGGCTCTGAAAATTCAGGTTCAAACAGGAATTTACATAATGCGCGCAACGCTTGGAAGCGAGAAAAAGATACAACGTTTTGTTGTGAAATAGTGAACGGGAGAATAATATGAACAGCACGTTAAAATCAACTCTAACGGCAGTAATCTGCCTTAGCGTTCTTTCGCTTGCCGCTCTTCCAGAACTAAAGGTGAGCACCAAGAACGGTGCTACCATAAACTCTCCTGCGGCAAATCTATATTCGCAGTCTCAGCAAACAGCCAACAACTGCCAGAACCATCTTATTTTCGTTCACAAATATGTTCCAACAACAACAATTACGCTTAGCGGCGCGGCAAATCCAGCGCATAACTTTTCCGTGTCGTCTGGCAAGGATTCCATTCGTGGGCGTGGCAATTCCACTTGGGCAGGGGACAAAAAACCTTACAGAATAAGATTTGATTCTGCTCAATCTGTGTTCGGCTCAAAAAAGCACAAAAGCTGGGCGCTGCTCGCAAATTGGTACGACCAAACCTTTGCACTCAATGCCGTTGGATTTGAACTCGGCAAACGCGTTGGGATCCCTGGCACCCCCAACCAATACCTAGTTGATTTAACTATAAACGATAAATATATGGGTATTTACCAAATAACAGACATAGTCCATGTGAACAAAGGCAGATTGGAAATAGACGAAAAAGAGGGCTGGCTTGCTGAATTTGACTACCACTGTCCCAGCACCGCAGACGAAGTTGATTTCGCCACCGATTACCCCACCTCGCCGAATGGTTCCAAGTTGCACACATTCATAAAATCGCCAGAAGATTTACCTAGCTCGTCTGGCTACGATTTTGTGAAAAAAGATTTAAATAACCTTACAGGTGCAATGTTCAACAAATCTGGTTTTCCAGACAATGGTTACCGCGATTTGGTGGATTTGGAAAGTGTTGCTAAATATTTAATGCTTGAACAGTTCTTGGATAATTTTGATTTTAACAACAAGTCGGGCAATGGTGTTCCAGGTTTCCCAGCCTCAAACTTTTTTCACAAAGACAAGGGTTGCAAAATCAAGGCAGGACCTATATGGGATTTGGATTTGATAGCTGGAGTGGAATATAACTCCTTCCCCAAGCATTTCACAACATCTAAAACCCCTGTAATGCCAAGGCACGCCTTTTACAAGAAGTTTTTTGACGACCCTGTATTCAAAGCCAAATTCAAAAAGAATTGGGATAAATACAAGCCCGATATTCAGGCAATGCCTAAGTTTATTGATTCCATAGCCGCCGCCGTGGAGGGTTCTGTAATGAAGAATTTTGCGCTTCTAAATACAGGCTCATCTTGCAAACCCACTCCTTGCACTACCACTTGTACTTGTGGTGCCGGCGGATTTTCCGGTATGCCGCCAATTGTGCTGGGAAGTTTGCAGGCATACAGAGACGAGGTTGCCAAGTTGAAAACTTGGTGGAACGACAGAATTAAATTTTTCGATGACGAATTGACCAAAATGAATATAGACATTAGCAAAGATATTGCAGAAGAGCCTCCAAGCACTTGTGTCAGTAATGCAGTTAAGGTTAAGCTAATTT